>UMFS01055120.1_pt1 | contig 11577 bp, 8 predicted proteins | sample 1965071 | NCBI WGS metagenome assembly UMFS01 (sample SAMEA4836052, study PRJEB28245) | human gut metagenome | biome: gut microbiome; material: fecal sample | place: Denmark | collected 2008
TTCACGGTCTGCGTGTAGTTCCTTGTAAACTGACCTAACATACCGTTCAAACAACTTTCTCTTTATCTGTGGTCGTGTTCCATTCCATAAAATAAAATCTGCATCTGGATGCTCATCAATCAGTTTCCGAAGCTTCTTGTCACCAATCCGAAAATACTCTGCCGCTTCTTGTACAGTAAGAGTGTACTTCTTCCAAATCGGCACCTGATTCATCTCTGTTTTCCTTGACTCCTCCATCACATCATCCCCCTTTCCTTCAGAATCTCTTTATCACCTTCTTTCCTGTTGCGATAAATCGTTGATAAATTGAAAATACAGTAAATGCTTTGGCTTTGTTTGGCTTCCATTCGCATCAGATGCTGTCAGCGTTCCAGCTGACCTTTAGCATATTGGCGGTTTCCCTGCCGCTGCCTGTGGGCTACTCCTACGCGAGTTCCTTTCCCACCCTTTCGGAAGTGTCATTCCCCGCTCTTCTTACCTTCCGGTAAGTCTCCTCGCAGGGACTGTTGGCATCTGATACAGCTCATAAATCGGATTGTTTTTCAAGGTTCAAAATATCGAAAATATTAGTAGAACATTTGTTCTTTTTATGTTATAATATTCTTGTAGCCAAACCCTTTGCCTGTTGGCTTACGGTGGCTACGTTTTGATGAGTTAATGATACTAATTCTGAAGCTAAATTATCATTGACTGAGACTTGACGAAATGTTGACAAATGAAACGGAAGTGTTTAATTGAAAAATAGAATTACCTTCTCCAATGTGATTGGAGTGTTATTAGAAAACAAGAAAAAGACCTATGCACAGTATCGGATGATTGAAGATATCTTCTACGACTGCCTGTGTGATATGGACATATTTGAAAAAGAAGATTTTGAGAAAAATGTTACTTATAGCAGATGGTGTACCGGAGAACGCCCTATCCCCAAAGAAATATTATCTTTTTATGACAACGCCGGTTTTGATGGCATTCTGGATAATATTCAGAATGATGTGATTCCCAATCTTATCAATGTAACTGCTACAAGAGAGCAGCTTCTGGGATTGGTTACAGATAGTACGGATGTGATAGGTATAGAAAAAGTGGATGAATTTGTACAGATAACAGATGATGCCACGCTTATTACTGCCCTAATTCGTTATGCTATCTTAAATGACCATGACAGCAGACATACGCTGTTATCGCCTGACTTGTCAGATATTCTGCTGAGTAACAGACTTCCTTCTGCTAATCGTAATTTTATCGGCAGAAAAGAAGAACTAAAGGCTGTTGGAAAAGCGTTACAAGAACATGATTTGGCATTTATTACTGGGACTGCCGGAATGGGAAAAAGTGAACTGGCAAAGATTTATGCCAAGAAAAACGAAAAGAAATACACCAATATCATCTATCTCTTTTATGATGCCGATTTAAAGAAATGTATTTCTCATATGGAATTTAGTGATGATACCACTGATATGAGTGAAGATATGCTTTTTGACAGGCATATGAATATATTAAAGAAACTCCACTCTGACAGTCTGGTTATCATTGATAACTTCAATGTTCTGCCAAAAGAGGATACTTTCTTTAAGGAATTTATGAAATTGAATTGTAAGATACTGGTTACAAGCCGGTGCAATATCTCACAATATGAAACTGTAAAAGTTATTGAAATGGACGCAGATACAGAGCTTGTGGAACTATTCTACAGGCATTGTCCATCTGCGAAGAGTTCAGAAGATGTGGTAAAAGATATTATTCAGACTGTCGGATGCCACACTCTCACGGTCTGCCTGTCTGCATTGTCCCTGACAGCCAGTGGTATGGAGTCGGAAGAACTGCTTTCAGAACTAAAGACCTGTGGATTGAATATTGCATCAGGTGAAGATGTGGAACTTTATAAGGATAATGATTTCACATACGGACTTATGATAGAGCATTTACGCAAGCTGCTACAGCTTGGCAAATTATCCGATTCACAATTGGATATTCTGCGTAATATGTCCCTGCTACCGGTTTCCGGCGTATTAAAGAATAGCTTCAAAAGCTGGATGAAACTTGACAGCCTCACAGATGTAAACCACCTTATCAAATACGGATTCGTCAATGAAGACATGGATAACAGGAAAATCAGCCTGCATTCTCTGTTGCAGGAAGTGATTACTATTGAAACAGCCCCAACCGTGACTGCCTGCCAGACTCTGCTTAACAACCTACACCTTATTTGTCTGGCACATGGCTTGGAGCTTCGCAGACCGGAGAATATTATTGCTTCCCTTATCAGTGTGTCAGAGAGGATTATTGTGGATGATGGAGCATATTTCCTGCTGTTTTTGCAGGATATGTTCCCATATCTGGACAAATATTTGGTATCAGATTACCTGCCAAAGCTTACGGAAAGAATCAGTTATGTTATGGAAGAATACAAGCTGGATTCTCCCTGTGATAAAGCATTGCTACTGGATTATAAAGCAGAATGTTTTCTGTTGAAAAAAGCTTATGGAAATGCTGTAAAGAAGCGTGAAAAAGCTATCAATATCTTGGAGAAACTTCACAACGAAGATGCAGATGCGAGAACTGCCAACCTGCTATCCAATTTATATAATAACCTTTCCAACACCTATCTGCTGATGAAACGTGGAAATGAAGCCGCCAAAGCACTTCGCACAGCTTTCAACATTCGCATGGAATATGCACACTTGGGGCTGACCGAATCCCATGATTCCCTTCAGCAGATGATGAACCTCATCAATATGCTATTACTGGCAAAGGATGTGGACAATGCAAAGATTGTACTGAACCAATATGAAACATTGGTTCTGGAGCATCTGTCAGATACCTCTCTGGATTATGGTATCTGTAAGCTGAGCCGGGGGATTATTGAAATGATGGAAGGAATGCCGGAATCGGCGGAAATGAATCTGCTTGGTGCAGAAAACATTATTGAAAATGTTGTAGGTATGGATAATGAATATATGAAGACAACATATCGGTATCTGAATAATCTGTACGCCCGATGGAAGAAGCCGGAGAAGGCGATTAAGTATAGGGATAAGTTTCTCGGGGTGAGGCGATCTCAATTTCTTTCCAAAACAGAATAGCTTCAACCATTGCAATTTTTGCAACAGCTGCCCGCAAAAAAATTCTTGCATTTTCGTCCTGTATGACTTACAATTCAGATGGTGCGCTACGGAAACTTGCGATGCCCGTGGCCCGTGGAGCTTCATGCGTAAACTCCACTGCAATATAAGATTACAGTAAAAGTTGAGGTTTGCCTTAGATTGTGGGGCAAACCTCATTTAAAACATAGTTATTTCCACTAAAATTCGTTTAACAGCATTGCTTCCTATGGCATTTTATCGCAACCGAGGGCGTAAAAATCCTAATTTACGGAAAATTCTTCTCTCCTCTATGCATGGTTCGTCAAGGGGTACATGGACTTCATATCAATGTAGCCTTTAATTTTTACTCAATATTATTAGCAACCCGACTAAATATATTTTTTCCATTTTTCTGAATTATTTCATTCAATCTTTCCCAATCAGATAGATGCTGTCCGAACAGTTTCGATATAAGCACAATGTTTCTTTCATTGTACGCTTTGGTTTTAAGCTCTACTTGCAGTACAAAAATCGACTTAACCTGCTCACCCTCTTTGATGTTTACCGATACAGGTGAAATCTCATTCGTTACAACGATTCTACCAATATCATCATCAAATTGTTTTCGCCTCTCACCGCACAGTTCCTTCGGAAACTTTGCATAGAGAAGCTTTTTATGTACAAGCTTTTTTATTTCTGTACTACTTGGCAACCCATGTACACTCATTCCAAGACCTCCTTAGTATAGCTATAGTTATTTGATAACCAAGAAGCTGATTAATTCAAAATCATCCAGTCCGTTAATCGTTTCCGATAGGAAACTCATCTGCTTACCGCTTAGAAAACTATCCATATCGTTCTCGTCCTTTACTTCTATGATGGATGCAATAGAATCACCCAACAGCTCCGAATACTTGCTCATATTTCTGCCATCCTGCGTTTCTTCGTTAAAGGCAGCACACAATGCTTTATCAGGCTCTGTCTTACCTTTGCAAAGGTATCTAAACGAATCCAACATCTCTTTCGGAGATAAATGGTCAATCACCACTTCTCCATCATCTGACATATAAACCAAGTAGAACGGATGCAAACGATTCTGGCTGTTAATGTTTACTTCATTCTTCACATTGCGGAGAACATAGATTACTCCGGGGGGCAACTCATCATTACCCTTTACTACTGCATTCATTCCATATGGTGCATTCTCAACATCATGGTGTGTCTTCATATAATCCAGCAAATCCAAGCGGAACTCATTTAATCCTAAGTCCATAATGGATATTCCAGAAGACATTTCCTCGATATCGACTACCTCTTCCTGCAATCTCTTAAGCTGTTGCTTACGATATTCCAGGTCGCCCTTTTCCTCTGGACTTAATACGTTGTCGTCACCAGTTGCCGTCATATCTACAATCTTCATTCTTGTTTCTACTCTGGCTTTCAAATTAATGTACTCATCCAGCGTCAAATCAGGCCAGAAATTTACAAGCTGAATACATTCATTTCTACTACCAATACGGTCAATACGTCCAAATCTCTGTATAATCCTAACTGGATTCCAGTGGATATCATAATTGATTAAATAATCGCAGTCCTGAAGGTTCTGACCTTCTGAAATACAGTCAGTAGCAATCAAAATATCTATCTCATCCGTATTATTAGGCAGGAGTAAATTCTTGCCTTTAGATATCGGAGAAAAACAGGTAAGTACCGTATTCAAATCTGTCTTAAGCCCTGGAATGGTTGTCTTACCATCTACAGAACCTGTTATCAATGCCGTGTCTAAACCAAACTTCTTTTTAGCATATACGCCCACGGTTTCGAACAAATAATCTGCGGTATCTGCAAACGCTGTAAAGATGATGATTTTCTTGTTACCAACATTAATCGGATGCTCCTGTTTATCATCAATTACATCAAACAATTCCTGTAACTTACTATCATGAGCAGGAGTAATATCTGCAATCATGCAAACCAGTAAGTCCAAGATTTCCTTATCCTTCTCCAGCTCATGCTTCCATGTTTTATAATCCATGTCCGCAAGGTCAATTCTAACCTTCTTACCGATTGTCAGAACATCATCATTCATATCATCACCATCAAATTCTGATTCATGAATATTGGTGATATCGCTTAATACCATACTCTGTGAGTAGGAAGTATTTTCAAATTCTGTAATAGTCTCAATGGTCTTATCAATATAATCCTTGATTCTTACTAAGGTAAGGCGAAACGCATATACAGAGCTTTCCATACGCTTCATCAGATTTGTTGCCATAAGTCGTCTGATACCCTGCTCACGTCCTGACTGCGTAAGACCACCCTTTACCTGTCTGCTATCATACTTACTCATATATTTTTCAAGCTTTGATGGCAAGATAAATAAGGTCGGTGTATAAATACACAACTGCAACATACTAAGTTGCTCAAAGATTTCATTGTAATTAATAGCGGTATCGAGGTCTGTAAGCCCAGGTCTTTTTGATATCGGAATGTTTCTCTTAGGAAATGTACCAATATCCGATGTATCGTAATACTTTTCAATATGCTTTCTGGATCTGGCAATTGTTACACTATCCAACACCTCAAAAAAATCAAAATCTAACATCTTAAGCAATCGTGCCGTAGTTCTGTCCTGTGGCTCATACTTGCTCCATGCGTTAAATGCTGCTTGTGCCTGTTTAAAGATATCTTCTATACTTCTGCTAGTATTTAACTTTCCGTCCAGAATACTGCTCTCACCCTCATATGCAAGAGCAAGCTGATTCTTCAAATCAACAAATCTATTATTAACCGGTGTAGCGGAAAGCATTAACACCTTCGTCTTTACACCTTTTCTGATTACTTTATTCAGTAATTTCAAATAACGATTTTCTTTATCTCCATCTTGAGATACTCGTCCACCATTACGGAAGTTATGAGACTCATCAATAACTACCAAGTCATAATTTCCCCAATTTAAACGATCTAAATCCAAACCATTGGATGTACCGTCTTCTCTACTAAGGTCAGTGTGGAACAATACATCATAACGCATTCTGTCAGCCGCAATCGGATTGTTCACATAGTTATCCTTATAGGTATTCCAGTTATTAGCCAGCTTCTTCGGACACAATACCAGAACAGATTTATTACGATTCTCATAATATTTAATAACAGCAAGAGATGTAAATGTCTTACCAAGGCCTACCGAGTCTGCCAGGATACATCCATTATATTTTTCCAATTTATTGATGATTGCCAATACCGCATCTTTCTGGAAGTTATATAACAGATTCCAAATCTTACTGTCTTTAAACCCAGTAGCCTCATTCGGCAATACGTCCTCGGACACATCTTCCAGAAACTCATTAAAGATATTGTAAAGTGTTACAAAATAAATATAATCCGGGGAATTCTCGCTGTAAACAGTAGTGATACTGTCAACAACCTCATCTGTCACTTCTTGCAGACGTGCTTCATCATTCCAGATTTGCTCAAATAAATCAAGATAGAATTGACTCATCGGAGTATCCGTCTTTTGTATCGGATAGTAGGCATTGTTTCCACGCTCACACCCTAAATCAATGGTGGTAAATCCATTAAGTGGCATATAACTATTAGAATCTACGTTCATGAAGCCCATCATGTTCTCACTGGTAACATTGGACTTAAATGTAGCTTTCTTGCGAATCCACTCCGCACATTCTTTTGCTATGGCTCTCTGTGTCATTTCATTTCTAAGTTTTACTTCAAACTCAGAACCGTACAGACTACGCTCTCTGGTCTGCCTTGGTATGTAAAATTCTCGTTTTTCCTTCTTTGCCTTTTCCTTAATGAATGTCGGAGATGTAAATATAAATCGCAGTTCATCCACATTCTTAAGTTCTCTCTTAAGCTCTTGGAATGCATAGATTGAAAAGCATGCAGCTGCTATAGAAATTTTGCTATCTTTCTGAATGCTAACCGTCAAATCATCCTTTAAGGTTTTGTTGACATTATCAATAAGCTCCATCAAATTCTCGTACCTTCTTTCATGCGTAAACTCTTGTTGTTGCGATTTTCGCAGATGCCAATTATACTTTTATCTTGTTTGCCTTAAATCTGCCATCTACCGGTTTTACTGCATCCGATGGAATCAGCCACATCTTACCTTTCTTTATCGCACCTTCTACTCTTCCCTCTGTACACAAAACACCGATTCTTCTCGAAGAAATATTCCATCTTTTAGACATTTCTACTGTCGTTAAGTATTCCATATGTGAGACCTCCCTATTGTCTTCTATTATATTCCACTATCGGAACAATAGCAACCAAATATTGAGATGTTTTGAGGTTTTTGAGGCCAAAATTTTCACTTAGATTTCCTAACAATATTTCAACAAAAAATCATTCTACCATATTGGTTTGCCTCAAATTGTGGGGCAAACCAATACCAAGAAATGACTCACATTATATACTTCTTCCTATATCAGATAGTCTACTTTGTTCTTTTCCAGTACCGTTCCTCTGGGCTTCAATCTTAACCTCAACACACTTCTGCTGCCATTTCTTACAAGCCTCATCATACTTTCGTTTCTCCTCACGAACCATAAATAGCTCCGTATAGAATTCTGAAGCATTGGCATAGCCTGCATCCTGAATCATCCTTGAAAGTTCTGCTTTCATCTTCTCTGCTTTTCCATCCAAAATAGAGATCTGCTCCTGCAGCTCTTTTCTTCGCTTCTGTTTGAACACTCCGCTACATTCAGACAACTCAATCTCCAGATTGCTACGCTCTCTTTCAACCCTGAAAATCTCATCATTTCTGCGTTTTAACTCTGCATCCAAATCCATAATCGCAGAATACTTTGACAATAATAACGGTTTCTCCGGTTTCTTTGGAAGCTGTATTTGTGCTGATTCCTGTACCTTTAACTCCGGCTTAATCTCAGCCTCGGTAATCGGAGCATCATTCTCTACAACCTTCTCATGCACTACATCCACAACCTTTTCAACCTCCTTTGCAGCCGCAAGTAACACCTTAGATATCAGCAATTCCAATGCCTTAATTGCAAGTATTATAATATCTGCCAGAAAAAAGGGACGATTTCCATATATTTCAATAGAATGTTTTACCTCTTCTGATATCTTTTCACGCTTCACATCCAGAATATCCTTTTTTGCTCCCCCTGATATTAGTGCTCTGTCCACAGTCTGATTCCACTGCATACGCACTTTATTATCAGCCTCAATCTCAGCAGCTTTCGGGTTGTTCTTACCAACCTTCTTGGTTGCAAGATACATTCCATTCTTCTCAAATACATGAAGTTTATCCTCTTCTTTTATGGCAAATGTATTGATTAAATCTGTATATACACGCTTTACTTCATCCAAATACCCATCCGCCTTAAATAACTCGTTTTTCTTGGTAAACAACTTTCTCTCATACATCTCGCCCTTCCTAACCACCCTGCACCTTTTACGAATATTACCAGCTTCATCCAAGATTTCCTTCTTGGTTCTCCTGTGCTTTCCCATCTCGTCATAAAACATATTTCTGGTAGCAATCTTCTCGACCGGCTTATCCAGAAGCTGACGCTCCGCAAATATCAGATGAATGTGGTAATTGGTCTTGCGTTTATTATGGTGAAGTGCTGAAATACACTCCACCTTATACTTCTGCTTAAAGTGGTCTGTAAATCGCTTCAGCAAATACTCCGGATCATAATGCACAAAGGACTCCGGCAATGCAATAATCAGTTCCCTTGCCTCAATACATTTTCCATCTGACCCACTTTGAACAAAGCTTTCCTGATTACACTTTGCCAGTTCCCGCTAAAAATTTCTCTCGGGAATTGTTGTATAAGTCGCATACAGATTCTCCTGCTTTGCCTTGCTTGATATATAAGTAATCCTGCCTGAAACATTTGTAAGCTTGTTCATCTGTATAAATGAATTTCTCGGCATACTAATCATCTCCCTTCTAATGCCAATGTGAGTGGACACATAGGTGTCCGTTTACGAACCCATCGCCGTTTCCGGCGTAATAGCTCGATGCAATCGCGAAATACACAGAGTACAAAACGAAGTTTTGTGCGATGGGTGTATTTCGCTCTCAAGCGCCGAGGGCTTGTTAAAAATCTATCCTCAGTTCAAAAAGAAAAAAGCCACATATCTTCGCAAAGACACATGGCTTCAATTAGGATAATAACTGTATTTAATTGGCTACACATCGTGCCGTTTCCGGCACCACTTTTTTTCTTCTAAAATCGCGGCTACAGTCTCTTCTATAAATGATGCTATAATGCTTCCATTTATAGAAGAGACTGTAGCCTTCTGCTGTCATTCCCCACAAAAACTGAAATCCAGCAACTCATTGATATCAGAATCCATCTGATACTTCTTCACATCCTCTTCCGTATAGTCCCTATTTTCTGAAACACTCTTATCGCCGGTCACAGGTTGTTCCTGTCCAACCGCCTGAATAGGCATTTCTGCCTGCTCCGATGGATATACCTGCTGTTGCACAGGTACCACTCCCTGCATTCCCCTAACAGATAAAAGAGACTGCTGTTGCATCATATACATCACAGCCAATCCTGGCAGATTATCAAGCACTTTCTGCTCCACAGCATTTACAATGTTTTGCGTAAATGCTTCCTCTTTCTCTCTGCTTTCCAGATACGAGTCCTGCTTTTTATCAAGATGTCTGTCATAATAATCATTAATGGCAGCTATCACAAACTCATTCTGGGAGCGGAAGTCCTCCTTCACTTCTTTTGAGTGAAGGATTTCCCACGCACGGACTTCATTATCCTTTTCCATATTAAAACGGAAATTATGATTCTTTACAGCCATCTAACCACCTACTTTCTCATCTTCTGACGAAGCATCATATAGCAGAAGTACTCATAGCCTTTGGCATTGGCACATATATCATGATTGAAGGTTGTTCTGTCCGGATTATACTTTCCAAACATTTCCACCATTTTGGCACCGCCTCCCATAACATAAAGCTTCATCAAATCCTCGTTATACTCATAATCACGAAGCTTATCAAATAATTCCCTCACATACTGCTCGGCAATCTCCTTGACCATATTCTGATACTTACTGCTCACATCAATCTCACATTTACATAGAAACTGATTAATAATCTCCTCTGGCAGCTTTACTCCGGTTGTATCCATAATATGATTCTGAATACGGATAAAACACTGATTCACACCCAGTTTTTCCGTCCAGGACTTGCTTTCAATCGGCCGCCCATTATTCAGATACATAATATTCATGATGCCATTTCCTACATCCACCAGCATATTCATCCCCATAAAATCTTTAAGATTTTCTGCAACTGCAGCATATCCCTGCGGCATAACCGTACAATCTGCAATCTCAATCAAATAACTTACCTTCCTGTATTTCATGGAAATATATCTTTCTCTTGTCAGATATTTTTTGAAACTGTCTCTCTGTGCCTGAACCCACTTCAATGGAAGTCCCACAGCAAGATGAATTCTTGCTTCCGTAAGACCTCTCGCCTCAATCTCCTTTGCAATCGCTGCAAGAGTCATAATATAGGTGTCATCATCCTCCTGCTTATCGGCAACAAAACCCTTATGACCTTCCCCAATAATATAATAAGCACCATCATACTCAATATACTCCTTGGTAAGCACTGGCTCACTGTCACACTTCATGATACCTGTCTGAAATACCCTGTGGGCAGTCTTAACATTTCCATAGCCATTATCAACGCCCAAAATAATGGTTCCATTTATATTGTATTCTCTAATCTCTCTCATAATAAAATCCTCTCTTTCTCCGGCATTTGTACCGGCTGTTAAAATTACATTATCTGTTCTCCTGCTGTGGGCAATGGCACAACTGCCACCCACTTGTCTGTTAGTAAAATCTGTAAACGATTGTCTCATACACTTTCTCCTCTGCTATCTGCTTTGCCTGTTCCCTGAGCTTCCACATTTCCATTGTGGAATTTGGATTTACAGGTTTATGCTTCTGTAGATACTGATTCATTATTGTATCCAACATCTGATAGGCTTCCTCATTGACTTCTGCCGCTTTCCTTTGAAGCTGTCCCATTCTTATATGATGGCTGTATCTGTCTGGATGTTTCTCTTTCATATAAGAAATCCAGAGTAATCCGTACTTTCCAACCTTAATGTGTTCCTGCATCTGCCACACCGAAAGATTTGGATAATATAATCCGTCTTTCTCGGTATAAGTTCCACCCATCTGTTCAAAAATTGATAAATCACTTCTCATAATTCTAAAACCTCCTGTTTTCTGATAATAAAAAAAGCCCACATACTTACTTTTACATAAGTACATGGACTGCCTAATGTGTCCCAATATCATAGCCTGCTCTTCAAGTGTCATAAATTTGTCATATAATGCAGAGTTCTGTTCCTCAAATGCCTTTATTTTCAATGGTTTTTGCTAGTCTGATAATCTCCTGCCGTGGCAGATAAAAAGCACTTTTATCATTGTTGCATAACCTCGCATTTCTTAG
>UMFS01044302.1_pt1 | contig 11426 bp, 8 predicted proteins | sample 1965071 | NCBI WGS metagenome assembly UMFS01 (sample SAMEA4836052, study PRJEB28245) | human gut metagenome | biome: gut microbiome; material: fecal sample | place: Denmark | collected 2008
GAAAGTTCTTCAATAATTCCGTCAGGATATTTTGCCACACCTGTAACTACAGGCATTGGGTCGATTCTCTGGTCATTTACAATAATTACTCCATCTTTCTTAAGAAAATGAGCATATCTTAACGCTTCTAATCTTTCAAAAGCGATAAGTACATCTGCCTGACCTTCTTCTACTATAGGTTCTGCTACTTTTTCGCCGTAACGTACATAAGTAACAACGCTACCGCCACGCTGTGCCATTCCATGAACTTCTGAGAGCTTAACATCATATCCGGCTTCAACTGTAATTCCACCTAAAATACGGCTTGTAAGAAGTGTTCCCTGTCCACCGACACCTACTATCATAATATTCTTTGTTTCTGCCATGACTATTCTCCCTTCTTCTTTAATTCAATTGCATCGAAATGACAATTCTGCATACAAAGTCCACAACCATTACATAATGTCTGGTCAATTGAAATAGTTCCATCTTCATTCTTTGTAATTGCAGGACATCCTGAAGCAAGACAAAGTCCGCATTTTTTACATTTTTCAGGAATTGCAACGCATTTACCCTTTGGAACATATGACTTAAGCAATGCACAAGGAGACTGAGCTATAATAACTGATACTTCATCTCTTGCTACTTCTTCTTTAATAACATTTTCTAACTTCTTTGTATCAAAAGCATCAACAATCTGTACATTCTTAACACCTAAAGCTCTACATAAATCATCAAGAAGAACTATATTGGCTTTTTCACCTGACAATGTTTTTCCTGTTGCAGGATGATCCTGATGTCCTGTCATACCTGTTGTTGAATTATCAAGAATAATAACTGTTCCTGTAGCCTTGTTATAAACCATGTTCATAAGTGAATTAACACCTGTGTGAAGGAATGTTGAATCACCTATAACAGCTACCCAATTCTTAATGTAATCTTTTCCTTTAGCCTTTTCCATACCGTGAAGTGTAGAAATACTTGAACCCATACAAACTGTCGTATCTACAACACCTAGTGGATTAACTGCACCAAGTGTATAACATCCAATATCACCTGCTGCATGAATTTTTAACTTCTTAAGTACTGAATATGTAGCTCTGTGAGGACATCCCGGACAAAGAATAGGTGGTCTTGCAGGAGCCTGTAAAGGCTGTTCAATTTCAACCTTTTCACCTAAAACTACCTGTTTAAGCATATTAGCACTATATTCGCCCTGTACAGTAAAGATGTTCTTTCCATCGCATTCAATACCCATAGCTCTAACCTGTTCTTCAATTACAGGTTCAAGCTCTTCAACTATAATAAGTCTGTCTACCTTTGAAGCAAATTCCTTTATAAGTCCCTTTGCCAAAGGATGAACCAAACCAAGTTTTAAAACTGATGCATTAGGAAGTGCTTCCTTAACATACTGATAAGGTATACCACTTGTAATAACACCAATCTTTGTATCATTATATTCAACTTTATTAATATCAAGGTCACATGCATCTTCTGCCATCTTTTTAAGACGCTGTTCAACAATAACATGACGTTTAATTGCATTTCCCGGCATCATAACGTTTTTTGCAATATTTCTTTCATATGGCTTGTCATCTACCTCAACTCTATCTTCAAGATTAACAATCCCCTGTGAATGTGCAAGACGTGTAGTTGTTCTAAGAATAACCGGTGTATCATATTTTTCAGATAATTCATAAGCCCTCTTTGTAAAGTATCTTGCTTCTTCACTATCAGAAGGTTCAACTACCGGAACCATTGCAGCTCTTGCAATCATTCTAGTATCCTGTTCATTCTGTGAACTGTAAATTCCAGGGTCATCTGCAACAACCAAAACCATACCACCGTTTACACCAATGTATCCTGCTGTAAAAAGTGGATCAGATGCTACGTTAAGACCTACCATTTTCATCATTGTCATAGAACGAACACCTGCCATGGATGCACCAATGGCAACTTCTGTGGCAACCTTTTCATTAGGTGCCCATTCAGCATAAATTTCTTTATATTTTACTACGTTTTCACTTACTTCAGTACTTGGAGTACCAGGGTATGCTGATGTAACCTTAACTCCCGCTTCATAAGCTCCCCTTGCAATGGCTTCATTACCAAGCATAATCTTCTTATTACTCAAAACTTCTTCCTGCCTCTCTTATATATTTCACAGTAAAAAACAGTAGTATCACCATTATATTTAACTTTTTGTGATACGGGCAATGTTTAATTTACTGAATTAAAGTCCTAAAATTAATTATAGTTTATTGAAGCTTTTTAGTCAACAAAAGAGAGCCACCATACAATATTAATTGTACGATGACTCTCAACGTTTTTTCTAAAAATACATATAAAAAAGTGCTAGTAAAAATTATTTCTTAATTTTACCCTTGAATCCTGCCTTCTTTAAGTTCTTCTTTAATTTCTTAAATTCTTTAGCTTTCATCTTCTTGTTAACCTTAACTGTAATCTTCTTTGAGTTAACCTTCTTGAATGCACCCTTCTTTACTGTAAAGCTCTTTGTTCCTTTAACAATAATTGTCTTTAATTTCTTAGTACCTGTAAAACCTTTTTTGTTTACTCTCTTAATTGTTGCTGGAATTACAATCTTTTTAGCCTTTTTAGCCTTCTTAGCAAATGCTTTAGCCTTGATAACTGTTACTGTGTATGTTACACCCTTAGCTGTTACCTTGCTAGGTACTGTAGCTGTACTCTTCTTAGCTGATACTACTCCAACTTCAGCTGTTCCGTTAGCCTTTGTATCAACTGTATTTCCGTTTGATACAGCAACATTCTTAGCGTTAACTGGTACTAATGATGATGTTGGGCTCTTAACTGCTGCGCTTACACCTGTTACAGATCCTACTGCTACTGCTGCTGCTAATGCTAAAACAGCAACGTTCTTCATTAATTTTTTCATTATAAGTTCCTCCTATTATTATGTTTTTGAGTTTTAATTATTTCTGCTTATCCCCACATGTATTAAAAATAAAAATGTCCTCATAGCAAACTTATAATTTATAAAACTCGCTATGTTGTTTATTTTACTACTTTACGGAATAAATTTAAATACTTTTTTTGTTATATTTTGCTTTTTTGACTATATTTGACAAAATATGTCACTGATAATTATATACTATTACTTGCCATTGTAGTATTTCTTCTCATTTTTCTTGCCTTTTGCGTCTGTTGCACGGTTTAGAACCACACCTAATATCTTACATCCTGATCTTTCAAGCTGCTTAATTGAACTTTTCACTTCAGATTTTGATGTTTCTCCACTTCTAATTACAAGAATTGCTCCATCACACATACTACCAATCTTTTCAGCATCTGATACAAGACCAAGAGGTGGTGCATCAACAAATACATATCGGTAATCTTCCGCAAGTTGATTGAGCATATTGCCAAACTTGTCACTTTCAAGCAACATTGATGGATTAATTATATTTTCCACATTTGGTATAATATCTCCATCTTCAAGTGGTGTATTATATACAACATTTTCAAGTGGAAATTCTTCTGCCAAATAATGTGCAAGCCCTTCCATTTCTGAGCCATCTTCTTTTTCTATGCCATATTTGTTTACTATGACAGAGTTTCTCATATCTCCATCTACAAATACTGATTTGATTCCGGCACTTGCCATCTGTTTCCACATCTGTAAAGTAACAAAACTCTTTCCTTCATTAGGCATTGTACTTACAACCATGATTTTTTTAATTTCATTTCCAAGGAAACTAACATTTATACGAAGTCGGTTTATAGATTCCTCAACAGCATAAGGAAGTTCTTTGGTTAAATCCATTTTAATTTTATTCATTTCTATTTCTCCTCAAGCTTATTATTTTGGTGTGTAATATTTCTTTCCCTTATAATAATTGTATTTAGAATATGCTCCGTATTTAACGTTTCCATCAGGAATAACTGTTAAAGGAATAATGCCTAAATACTTTTCAACATCTTCTTCTGTCTTAATTGTATCATCAGTGATAAATAAGAATGTGAAAATAGCTAATACCACAACCATTCCTCCAAATGCACCCATCATTACATTTTTCTTCAGACTAGGTGAACTTTTACCTTTAGGAGTTATAGCTCTTTCAGCAATATTAGGTGACGATGTTCCCATTAATTTAGGAATTTCAGTAACTGCCTTTTCAGCTAAAGCATTTGCTATTGTTTTTGCTTCCTCCGGCTTTATGCTTGTTGCTGAAATTTTTAGGATACGTGTATCTTCAACTGTTGAAATGTCAATCATTCCGTTAAGTTGCTCATATGTATATCCTAAATCGTTTTCCTCATTTATGGCCTCAATGATAGGTCTAACATGCAGCAACTCTGCATAATCTTCTGATAATGATGTACCTATACTTAAATCAGCAAGATCGACCACTGAGTTTTTTGATGCTGAAACCATATAAACTTTCGCTGTTGCAGTATATTTAGGTGTAATGCCAACTTTAGTCCATACACCTGCAATTATTGCTCCAATCAAAAAACCTGCAATAATAAATAAAATCTTCTTACGATAATAGTTAAACAAATCCAAAAGGTTGATTTCTACTTCATCTTCTTTTTCGTTAATTTTTATCTTTTCTACCTGTTGTTTCATCTTTCAATTCCTTTACTCTTTGTTCTTCTGTTCCACTATGCCAAACAGTTCTGACATTGTGCTAACCATTGCTTTCTTGTTAACATAAAATTCCATATGATCAATTTCATCTCCAAGAGCCTGACCAATCTTAGACTTTCCTGCCAATTCAAAAATCCCCTTGTCTGTTCCACTAGCAAAAATATTACTAATATTAGAAATCTTTCCTATAGTAATATCTGTTGTGGAAACATCCTGCAAACTTTCAAAAACTTCATTGGCATAGTTTGGATTAGCCTTAACCTTCTCCTGAAGTTTTTTAAAAAACCCTGTCATGTACTGTTGTTGTCTTTTCATTCGTGATGTATTCTCTTCATCCCCAACTCCATAACGGTCATGAACGTATGCATAAGCCTGCTCATCATCAAGGTTTATTGTAGCTCCCTTCTTCATTTTTGGATATTTCTTTGAGAAATCATCCTCCAATGTTACGGTAACTCCATCTACCATGTTGTTAAGTTTAGGTATTTCACTCATGTTAAGTTCATAATAACCATCAATCTGAATACCTCCTAACAATTTCTTTACGGATTTAACTGTATTTTCGCAGCTTTGCTCTCTGTTGCCTCCATACCAATGAGCTGTACACAACTGAATATTAGCTGTTGCCTCACCCTCGCCATTATGATCAATCAATGCAACCTCTGTCATGGTGTCTCTGTTAAACTGAAGAAAACTATATGTATTCTCTGTCTTGTCTACAATTACAAGCATAAGGAAATCAGCCATACTTCCCTGGTAATCTGCTCCGTTATTGTTATTTCCCGTAGCATCTGTTCCTATTAACAGATAATTTTCAAAATCATGGTAATATTCGTATTTATTTCCATTAAGTTTAATCTTTCCTCTTGGAACCTGAATCTTCCAATCATTTATTGAACTTTCATCAGATACATTAGCCTTCTCTGTCTTATTATCAACATACTGTAATCCATAGCCTAAAACTGCTATAAACAGTATAAAAGCTACTACTTCCACGGCAATTTTTATGTATTTTTTTCTTTTCTTCTTCACTTTACTTATCCCCTAATCATTATTTTTCAAGTATCTCCACGGACACTTTCTCTATTTCATCTACAGCATTCTGTCCGATTTTCTCTCTGATAAAGGAATAACCCATATCAAGGTTAGGCTTTCTTCTGTCAGTATTATGACAGTCACTTCCAAGTACAATCGGTCTGTTTTCTTCAACCAGCTTCTTTATAAGTTTTCTTTTCTTCCTACCATCAAAAAATTCTGCATTAACCTGAAATATAACCGGCAAATCAAGAACTTCTTTCCAAATCTTCTTTCTTTTCTGGCAAGCATAAAATCTTTCTATATGTGCGAGCATAACTGAAACATTCTGTTTCTCCATTAGCTCTTCAACATCCCGTAAAACCTCTTCATCCCACTGTCTAAAGGGTAATTCCACCATAATAACCCTGGTTCCCTCTATACATAATTTTTCAATCTCTCTAGCCCTCCCGATTCCTCTGAAATAGCATACTTCAGCTCCCAATCTTATGTCAGGGCAGTCAGAATCATCCATACACCGTTTCAATGTGTCATAGGCTTTCTTCCTCTTTTCGAGAAAATGATCCACTGAAACATCTTGAGCATAAAAATGTGGCGTAGCCAACATCGTACTAACTCCTTGATTTTTTGCTGTATGAAGCATCTCTAAAGATTCCTCTACGCAATCGCTTCCATCATCTATTCCGGGCAATACATGTGAATGAAAATCAATCATTCTGCCTCCTTTTATATCAAAAACCAAGTAATCCATACACTTTCGTAAAATCAATACCCAAAGTACTGACCATACATTTATCTATGATATAAAAAAAAAGGATAACTGTCAATCTTATAACCCCTTTTGTTCGTCTTTTTATTCCATTTTTTCCTTTAAAAACGGCACTCTGACAAGTTATGTCATTGGTGTCACTGACATTTTTGTCACAAAAACGTATTTATTAGTTTTTGCAAAAAAGCTGTTGGATTACTCCAACAGCTTTTTAAAATCAAAAAACTCATACTAATAATATTTTTTCATACTATTCTGTTACTGACATTTTTATGCCTAATCTTCCAACGATTCTTTCACCGGCACTTCTACCATTGTCTCGTAGCACTGGAACATATTGTCAATTTCTTCTTTACTTTGTTTCTTTGTAATCAAACTTATTACAGGAACTATAATAAGTCCGCCTACCATTGCAACTACACCTGAATTAATTGATGATTTGAATATGTAACCAAGAACTGTTCCCCAGCCTGTAACATCTATTCCGCAAAGTGAAACAATAAGCTGCAACACGGCAACTGCACATCCCCAGACAAAGCAGACAACCGTAGCCACCTTTGTTACGCCTTTCCAGTATAATCCATACAAGAATGGTGCAAGGAATGCCCCTGCCAAAGCTCCCCATGAAACACCCATCATCTGAGCTATAAATGTAACTTCAGGATGAGAATCCTTAAATATTGCAATAACTGCTGAAACAACTATAAAGAATACTATAAAAATTCTCATAATAACAACCTGTTTCATTTCATTCATTTTCTTTTTTGAGGCCGGCACAATTACGTCTAATGTAAAAGTTGAGCTTGATGTAAGTACCAATGATGAAAGTGTTGACATTGATGCTGACAAAACCAAAACAATAACAATTGCAACAATTATTGCCGGTAAAGTAGACAACATTGTTGGAATAATTGTGTCAAACAATGGCTTGCCTGTTGCTTCATTAATGGCAATTTTATCACTGTATAATCTGCCAAATCCACCAAGGAAGTAGCATCCACCGGCTACGATTATTGCAAAAACTGTTGAAATAACAGTTCCTTTATGAATGTCTTTTTCACTCTTAATTGCGTAAAATTTTCCAACCATCTGTGGAAGTCCCCATGTTCCAAGAGATGTTAAAATTACTACAAATAATAATGCCAATGGATCGGGACCAAGAAATGAAGTAAACGCTCCACCGGTCCAGCCTTCACTTGGTACTGCTGACAATTTCTGAGTGGCTTTAAGCAAACCACCATTATCCACTAAAACTGCACCAATAACTGCGCAAATTCCGAAAAGCATTATAATTCCCTGAATAAAGTCGTTTATTGCAGTAGCCATATAACCACCGAAAATTACGTAAAATCCTGTCAAAATTGCCATTACTAAAATAACAACCCAATATGGGATATCAAAAACAAGTCCAAATAAACTTGAAAGTCCGTTATATAATGATGCTGTGTATGGTATCAAAAATATAAATACAATAACTGATGCAGCAACCTTTAATGGTACTGAATTAAATCTTTTTCCAAAAAAATCCGGCATAGTCTTAGCATCAAGATACTGCGTCATAATTCTTGTTCTTCTTCCAAGAACGTTCCATGCAAGCAATGAACCAATAAATGCATTACCAAGTCCTGCCCATGTTGATGCCAACCCAAAATTCCATCCAAACTGTCCTGCGTATCCTACAAAGATAACTGCTGAAAAGTAAGATGTTCCAAAGGCAAAAGCTGTAAGCCACGGGCCTACTGAACGTCCACCCAAAACAAATCCACTAACATTGGTTGCGTGCTTTCTTGAATAAAAACCTACTCCAATCATTACCACAAAAAAGGCAACCAACATAATTCCGCAAAGTATTTCTGTCATAATCTCCTCCTTATTAACCTTGCATCTGTGTATTTTATCTCCACTGTTCAACCTTATCTCTTCTTTAAGACTTAATGCAAAATTAATTTTTATTATTCGTCGCTTTAAACCGTTACGCTTTAAAGTATTAAAGCAATTATATAAAATAAAAAAGAGTCTGTCAATAACTCTTTTCCATTTTTACAAACTTTATTTACTATAGTTTATTCTAATTCTGTGAATCTTATTTGCTATAATCTGCTTCAATTCTGTGAATCTTATTTGCTATAATCTGCTTCAATTCCATGAATCATGTCAACTCTTGCCTGATGTCTTCCACCTTCAAACTCTGCTCCAAAAAATTCATCAAGAATCATTTTTGCAAGTTCTACTCCAACAACTCTTGCGCCAAAAGCAATAACATTAGCATTGTTATGCTGCTTTGTAAGTTTTGCCGAATAAGGTTCGCTGCAAACTGCTGCAATTACACCTGGAACCTTGTTTGCTGCAACAGAAATACCGATTCCGGTTCCACACATAAGTACACCGTAATCTACATCTTTTCTTACAACTGCTTCACCAACTTCACGACCCTTGTTTGGATAATCGCACTTAATAATTTCTCCGTTTTCATCATAGCCTGTGCCATAATCAACACATTCGTAGCCCTTTTCTGTCATATATTCAATAAGTTCATTCTTTAAGTCAATTGCTGCATGGTCGCATCCAAATCCAATCTTCATTATAAATCCCTCTCATTTCTTAAAACTATTTACTATATATTCCGTCATCTATCTGACTTTTACTATTTGCTGTACATTCCGCCATCTATCTAACTTTTACTATTTGCTGTACATTCCGCCATCTATCTGACTTTTACATTCTACTCAATATGTATAAGACTGTCAAATGTACAAGGGATTTGGCTATTTTTCATTTCATTGTGGCATTTTGTTCGTCTATATACAGTATGCTGTGTGGCCTGTTTTATGATTTGATGGAATGTACCCCAAAAATCGAGGTTTTTAATTTTTTGTGGTACGTTTTTAAGTTATGTAAACTAATCATGTCACATATTCTTGTTTTAATCATATATTTGTTGCATATTGTTTTACATTTTTATAGTTATGTCAACCAATATATCACTTAAACTGCTTTCAATCCATTTTGCGTACCCCAAAAATTCAATATATCTTAAATTTTGGGGTACATGATTTTGTTATTAATTTTTTATCTGTTTTATGTAAACCAAAATTCCCGAAAATAACTTTATAAACCAGCTAATAATATGCAAATCTGAAATTTCAACATCTTAAATCTCAGAACATCAAAAATTCTCCATTTTATAACTCTCAGTAAATAACGATTTCAAAAATCAATGTTTTTTCAAACTAGCTTTCACTTATGAAAATACAAGAAATGTATATATACATTCACTTCTCTCTCCTATACGAAAAAAAGCTATGACGCTTTCGCATCATAGCTTCTCACTTTAATATGTAATGCCGGCGACCGGAATCGAACCGGTACTGTGTTGCCACAACAGGATTTTAAGTCCTGCGCGTCTGCCAGTTCCGCCACGCCGGCATGTTAATAATAATGGGCAGAGAAGGATTCGAACCTTCGAAGGCAGTGCCAGCAGATTTACAGTCTGTCCCCTTTGGCCACTCGGGAATCTGCCCATTGCTTTAACAATATATACTTATACCATATAAATGCTTAAAGTGCAAACATTTTTGTAATTTTTATAAGATTTTTTGCAATATTTTTTATTTTTATCTATTTATTTAGATAACAAATTTTTATTTTTTAGAAAATTGACACCTATTACAGCTACGTAATATAATTGTGGTATTATTTAGTTAATATTATTAAGGTGACAACGCACCTAAAGTTTGATTACATATGAATTAATTTAATTATAACACTCAAAACATAACGGATACAAAGTAGAATATTCTTTCCAAATAACTGATGCAATAATGTTTTATTATATATCAAAAAACTTCCCACCGGCAATTTCCCGGTAGGAAGTTTTTTATGTTTGCATTAAAATATTTTAAACCTACTTATGATATATTACTGAACTATTAGCTTTTACGGTTACTGTTACAATATTGTTTTCCTGAACCACTTTTACTCTGCCACAGTTATAGAACTCTCTTGATGTTTCAATTAATCGTTCAAAGCTTTCACCATCTTCCACACCCAATGTCCAAGTTGGAATTGAAACTGTTTTGTCTGTATCTGATGTATTAATTAACACAAAAGCTGCATTGTCCATATCAAAACGTCCATAGCACAGCAAATCTCTCTGCTCAATTAATGGCTTGTAAGAACCTGTTTTAAAAACTTTGTGCTGTCTGTGAATTGCAATTGTCTCACGGTAAAATTCCAAAATTTCAAAGTTTTCGTGTCCCCAAGGATAAGTTCGTCTATTGTCCGGGTCCGTCCAACCACAAACTCCTGCTTCATCACCATAGTAAAGTGTGGGTGCTCCCGGCAATGTCATCTGCATTACAACACCCTGTTTAAAAATAGCTTCATCAATATCCTGACTTGCTGCCGCTGTTCCTGCTGTCCCCACACGACCAACCATACGGTTAGTTCTTGTAAGAAATCTTGAATGGTCGTGATTTGACAACTCATTCATTGCCACCAACAATGACTGATTCTGCATTCTTGACATCTGATACTGCATTGTAAGCTTAAAAGTTCCCGCATCGCCACGCATTCCCGGATTAGAATTGTCGGAATGCTTATCAACACCTGTTAAAAACCATGTTACCGGATCCATAAAGCCATCATAGTTCATAATAGTATCCCACTGGTCGCCCTGAAGCCATGAATTAGCATCTCCATAATGCTCTGCCAAAATAATAGCTTCCGGATTGGCTTCCTTAACTGCCTTACGAAATTTCTTCCAAAACTCATGGTTAAACTCCTGACTGTGACCTAAATCTGCCGCCACATCAAGTCTCCAACCATCTACATTGTAAGGTGGACTAACCCACTTCTTACCAACTTCAATAATATAATCGCAAAGCTCTTTACTACCTTCATAATTTAGTTTTGGCAAAGTATCAAAGCCCCACCAGCCTTCAAAAGAGTTATTGTCAGGCCATCTGTCTTCAAGAAACTTAAAATATAAATTGTACGGACTATCCTTTGAAA
>UMFS01000955.1_pt1 | contig 11417 bp, 13 predicted proteins | sample 1965071 | NCBI WGS metagenome assembly UMFS01 (sample SAMEA4836052, study PRJEB28245) | human gut metagenome | biome: gut microbiome; material: fecal sample | place: Denmark | collected 2008
TCAGGCGTAAGATCCAGAATGCAGGTCAAACACAGCCGGTATGTCAGGCGTGTAAACCTGCATTCTTTGTTTACGCGAGCAACGAGTCAAAGTCCGTATAAAAACAGCAGTGAGGAACAGTATGAAAGTCAATTGGAAAGTCAGATTTAAGTTTGTAAAAAGTCTGCGATTTCGAATTTTAGTGATTCTGATCATTATTGGTATTGTGCCAAGTATCATTGTGGAAAAGGGAATCGTAAACAGTTACGAGGATCGGGCGGTATCAAACCGACAGCTGAATGTAAAGAATCAGTGTGATATCCTGGTGAATCAGCTGGCAAAAGAGAATTATCTCCAGGATCCGTCCTCAGAGGGAATTAACAGTGAGCTGACAATGCTCTCTAATGTATATAGTGGCCGTATTCTGATTGTGAATCAGGATTTTCAGATAATCAAGGATACATATGATCTTGACAAAGGAAAATATATGATTTCCAAGGAAGTGGTCAAGTGCTTTCAGAAATTGAAAGAGAGCAGCTATTATGACAGGAAAAACAGTTATATTGAGATGACTATGCCGATTCCCGGTGCAGATGGAGAACGGGCACAGGGAGTTCTGCTGATCAGTATTTCAACGGAAGAAATTGTCTCAAGTATCGATATTCTTGAGCAGAAAGGACTGCGGATTCTTGTGATCAGCGGTGTCCTGGTGCTGATCTTCGGATATATTCTGGCCGGAATCCTGATAAAGCCGTTTGCAAAAATCACAAAGGCTATTGAGGATATCACAGATGGATTCCAGGATGAGAAAATTTCAGTTCCGGATTATACGGAAACAGAGCTGATCACAGATGCGTTTAACAAGATGCTTGGAAGAGTACAATCCCTGGATACTTCCCGTCAGGAGTTTGTATCGAATGTGTCTCATGAGCTGAAAACACCGTTGACATCCATGAAAGTGCTGGCAGATTCACTGGTTGGGCAGGAAAATGTACCGGTGGAACTGTATCAGGAATTTATGCAGGATATCGCAGCGGAGATTGACCGGGAAAGTAAGATCATCACAGATTTGCTGACGCTTGTAAAACTGGATAAGAAAGCTTCCAACATGAACATTGAACTGGTCAATATCAATGAACTCCTGGATATGATCCTAAAACGTCTGCATCCGATCGCTGCGAAACGAAATATTGAGCTGATTCTGGAAGGCTTCCGTCCGGTGGATGCGGAGATTGACGAGACAAAACTGTCACTTGCCATCAGCAATCTGGTGGAAAATGCGATCAAATATAATAAGGATGAAGGCTGGGTAAGAGTATCACTGAATGCAGATCATAAGTATTTTTATGTGACGGTAACCGATTCCGGCCTTGGAATTCCAGAGGAATCCATTGATCATATCTTTGAACGATTTTACCGGGTAGACAAATCGCATTCCACAGAGATCGAAGGAACCGGTCTTGGACTGGCGATTACAAGAAGTGCCATCATGATGCATCACGGGGCGATCCGTGTGAAGAGTCAGGTGGGTGAAGGAACTACATTTTCAGTGCGGATCCCGCTGACGTTTATTGACTGATCGAGGATGGTGAGAATATGAAAAAAAGAAAAGTAACAGCATTGGTGATGGCACTGGTGCTTGGGTCTGTTGCTTTTTCCGGCTGTGGAAAGAAAGAGATAGAGAGTAAATACAAAATTTATTATGTCAATGAAGAACAGGGAGAAGTCCTTGCGGAAAGTTTTGTACCGTCCGAGGAGACGACGCAGACCATGCTGGAAGAGATGACAGAAAAATTGAATAAGAAAAATGCAGAAGGGCATACACTGCTCCCGGAGAATATTGAGATACAAAGCTGTGTGGATGACGACGGGATGATTCGGGTAGATTTTAATCAGGAATATCATGATTTGAATCCGGTAGATGAGGTGCTTTTGCGAGCTTCCATCGTAAAAGATTATGTACAGATTCCAAATATTTATCTGGTTACGATTACTGCGGAAGGAACACCTATCGTTGATTCCCAGGGGCAGGAGATAGGAGCCATGAGTCTGGACAGCTTTCTGGAAAACACAGGAAAAGAAATTATGGCATATCAGTATAAGGAACTCAACCTTTATTTTACCAATGAAGAAGGCAATCAACTGGTACCGGAGGCACGTCAGGTATATTATAATGGTAACACGCCGATTGAAAAGGTTATCGTAGAACAATTGCTTCGTGGTCCGGGAGAGAGTGGACATTATGCTACCCTTCCGTCCGATACACGAATCGTCGGGGTATCTGTGGCAGATGGAATCGCTTATGTGAATCTTGGAAAACAGTTTGTTGATGAGGCACTGCCGGTAGATGCACAGATTCCGATATACTCGATTGTCAATTCTCTGATTGATGCAGGCAATGTAAGTCAGGTACAGATTTCCATTAACGGAGATACTTCTTTGCTATTTAAAGATAAAGTGGATATGAATCAACTGTTCCAGGTCAATCATGAATTGGAGAAAGGAGGAGAGGACTGACGGGAAAACGTCCTCTCTGCCTGCTGTTTGCAGGACTGATCCTGATTATTCTGGTGACGGACTGGTGTGGAGGTTCCTGGATATGGAAATCTCCCGCCGGGAAGAAACCATGGCAGTGGGCAGAACAAGAGCAGAAGGTACAGGCGGAAGGAGTGGTGTACCGTATTGAAAAAACCACCCGCACAGTTATTTATCTGAAAAAAGCAATTCTGATCCGTTCCGGATCGACAAAAAATTATCCCATTCGAAATATCAAATGTACAGGAAAAGAAGAAAAAATAAACAGTCTGCGGGAAGGAATGCATGTCCGACTGGAGGGGATGCTTGTATTGCCGGAACTTCCGCGCAACCCGGGACAATTTAACCGAAGAATCTACGAAAGCGGGAAAAAAATTGATTTTTATCTGGAGAATCCGACTGTTTTGGAAGTAAAAGAACAGAGATCCGGTGTCAGGGAAGTTGTAGAAATATGGAAGACAGAAATGATGAACCGATGTGAGAAAATCTATCCGGATGAGGAGGCAGGCATACTCGAGGCTATGTTGTTTGGCGAAAAGAGCGAACTGTCCGGGGATATCAAAGAACTTTATCAGGCAGCGGGAATCAGCCATGTGCTTGTCATCTCCGGTGTTAAGACACTAAAGTTGGATATCCCCCTAGTGCCTGAAACCCGCATAAACTGGGCATTTATGCCCTTACATATCGTTATAATTTACATTCTAAAACTGTGCTTAGACGAGGAAATTATTCCCCGTTGTCGTTTCCCTTGTTCAAGGGGGTATTTCAAAAAATGTATAAATTAGCAAAAGAAGCAATTATTCAGCGTAAGTCAATCTTACTGCAAAAGTCTAATAAATCAGCAAAAGGAGAAGAAGCCTATGGCATATAAAAAATATAGAGAAATGAAGGTTTATGAAGCAAGCGGATACCAGTATAAGCGGACACCGAGTATTGTACTTAAAGGGCAGTGGCTGTCGGAGTTGGGATTTGACATCGGAGAGCAGATTGAGGTGAAGTGCGAGGATGGGCGTTTGATTATAACTAAAGCAAACGAAATATGGACATAATGGTCTGATTGACGCTCTGTTATGCAGATGTTATAATAAAAACCTAGGGAACTGAATAGATGCGGGTCTGATTGATGGTAATAATTACATTAACAGTAGGAGCTTTTGGCAATTTTTATGAAAAGTTTTGTCAATCATGTTTGCCCCATAGTGCATATAATATAGATATTAATTTGGAGGAGATGACTCTATGTTTTATTTAAGTACGGAAACTATTGAAAAAGCATATAATGCCTTAACGTCTGTAGAGCTGGAAGATCAGGGCGCAAATGCAATGTTTTATTTTTTGATTTTAAAAGCGTGCGGCATAAATCGTATTAGTTACGAGACACCTAACTTTTCAGAAAAGAAGGGATTCTATTATGCATCACGTATTAGTTCATTATTTGCACCAACTGAGAAACAGCCTAAAAAGTATGGCTTTTTAAACCCTTTTACAATGAAGTCATGGCCAGTGCAGCCCATCTCAGAACCTTTAAAAAACTGGGTTGGCGCAAGACTGAAAAATAATATTTGCGGTGGTGGTATGCAGTGGAGAAATTTTATTGATATGGATACCCATGCTGCTGAAATAAAAATAAAATTTAAATATGATTATCTTGGGTGGTTAAAAACAACAGCGCTTGATTCAAAGACTATTAGCATTTTTGCTATGGCAGTCTGGTCAAACCGATATACATGTTTTGAACAGAAAATTACTGCACAAGAATTGATAGATGAGTTTATTAGAACATACAAAATTGAAGTAGAAGAAAAAAGTGAATTATTTAATTCAAAACAAGATTTTGAACTGGAGTTTTCAGATTCAATTCATGATGCAGCACATATACGCTCTCTTATTGGGCAAGCACCAAATGGAGAATGGGAAACCGCAAAATTGACAGACTCGATTAGTTCTTATGTCATGGAAAAATATGAATTTGACGTTAAACCATCAATGACACAGGAAGTTTCAGTAGATTTGATAAGAAGTTTATTGAATCAGTATCATCAATTAATGCTTGCAGGTCCTCCAGGAACTTCAAAGTCTTATTTTGCAAGTGAAATTGCAAAGGAGTACGATGAAGTAATACATGTGCAGTTTCATCCACAATATACATACCAGAATTTTGTGGGTGGATATGTTGTAGACGGAACAGAAGTTAAATTTAAAGAGGGTGTTATTCTGCAACTTTTAAATGAAAGCACATTTAGTCAAGATAAGAAATATTTAATTATAATCGATGAATTTAATCGAGCCAATGTCAGTCAGGTATTGGGCGAAGTTATTCAATGTCTTGACCGGAATCAGTCTGTTGATATTGAGATGGATAAAACAACAAAAAGAATAGCATTACCTAAAAACATAGATATTATTGCAACGCTAAACACAACGGACAGGACTCTTGGAACGATTGACTATGCAATAAAAAGAAGGTTTATGTATGTATATTGTTTGCCAAATCCAAACTTGTTGATTGATTTATGCCCATCTGTGAATTTTATCTCTTTATGTGATTTCTTAACAAAACTTAATACTAGACTGATTAGAGCAACAGGAAATAGAGATCTAGCAGTAGGACATGCAGTTTTCTTAAGTGACCATATAAAACAAGACGATAAGTATGTTTGGGATTTTGAAGAGTTTAGAATTCTGTATAATTATAAAATCTTGCCAATGATAGAAGATTATTGTTCAAACAATTATGATATGGTTGAAGATGTTGTTGGAAACAAATTATCTGCACAATTGGACAGTGAAGATTTTGTCGATGCATTGAAATCTTTTATGGAGATTGCATAGAATGAGAACAATTGTTATACGAGAAAATACAGAGCTACCAGTTGATGACGAATTAGCATCAGCAATAAATAAAATGCTGGCAGAAGACTCTACATTACCTATAAAGATAAAAGACCATACTGTAAGCTTTGCGGATTATACCGTAGGATCATTACAGGTTGGTGAAGTGAATATAGAAATAAAGCCACGCAATCCGGTTTTTACTTTGGAGACACTGTTTGAAATGCTACTTTTTGAATCTCTAAATAATTTTGACGAAAATTATTTATCCAGTGGATTCGGAGATAACCAATCATTTGGAATTGCAGCTATAACATCACAGTTTTATTATGAGTGTGTGAAGTTAGTTGATTTTGGTTTGACCGGAGGTTTTACTTCAGAAAAGAAATACGGTAATGAAATAACAGGTCCTTTGGTTTTAAGTGAATATCATCCAGCGTATATTCCAATAAGAGGTGTGGCATATATCGTTGATGTTAATTTGGATGATCCAAAGTTAAAGTTGTCAGATTTTGAAATGAGTAGAATACGCCATCATTTTGAATCAGATGAAATTAGGGTACAACATGATAATTCCAAATATGATCCGAATACGAAAAAAGGAAAATATGGCGTATATTCATATTTGAAACCTGATAAAACATTAAGATTTCATATAGGTGATCCCGCAAAAACCCAAATTCAAGAAGCATACTATTGCTCATTGGATAGCGTAGCACCAGCAATTATTGTTGCACGTGAGCCTAAGTTATGGGATATAGGCAGAAGATTGTCGGTAGACGAATGCAGAAAATTACAGGGATTTCCAGACGGTTTTATTATGGATCAATCAGAAATTCAAGCAAAAAAGCAAATGGGTAATAGTGTGGCAGTACCTGTAATAGAAGCTATTGCTAAGGCAATGCTTGAAGCTTATGAAAAGGGAGAACAGCATAATTAAAATCAAAAGGGGGACTATACTAGAGTATTAGTTAAGTCTCTCTTTTTTGTAAAGAACAGGAGGAGATGGCATTGGCATATCAGACTGCACTAACGATAGAGAGTGTAATAAAGGATATTGATTCAAAAAAATACTTGTTGCCATCCATTCAAAGAGAATTTGTTTGGAGTACAGGGCAGATAGAAAAGTTATTTGATAGTTTAATGCGGGACTATCCAATAAATGCATTTTTGTTTTGGAAAGTGCCGCGTGAGAAAGTATCAGAATTTAAATTTTATGAATTCCTTCGTGATTATCATCAGAAAGATAATAAACATAATCCGAAGGCGAATACCAATGGAACAGAAGACATAATTGCTATCCTGGATGGTCAGCAAAGAATGACATCACTATATATTGCACTTAAAGGGACTTATGCATATAAGATGTCATATAAACGATGGGATAACCCGGCAGCTTATCCTAAAAGAAAACTTTATCTCAATTTATTAGCAGCGTCAGACGATGCAGATATGTTTTATGATTTTTTGTTTTTGACGGAAGAAGAAGCAAAAAATATAAAAAATGATAATGATGAATACGAAGGATCATTTTGGTTTCCGGTAGGAAAGATATTAGATTTCAGAGAAGAATCTGATGTAAATGATTATCTAATTGATAATGATTTAAATACAGTGGCTGATAAAGCACAGGCTAAGTTTGCCAATAAGGCTCTTTTTAAATTGTACAGTATAATACATAACAAACAAACCATAAGCTATTATTTGGAAGAGAGCACAGAACTGGATAAAGTTTTAAATATTTTTATTCGAGTTAATAGCGGTGGTACGACATTGAGTTATTCAGATTTGTTATTATCATTTGCTACAGCACAGTGGGAACATAAGGATGCAAGAGAAGAAATAAACGAATTTGTCGAAGAAGTAAATATGATAGGTCGGGGATTTAATATCGGCAAAGACCTTATTTTGAAATCTTGTCTGGTACTTGCTGACTTTGTTGATATAACATTTAAGGTTGATAATTTTAATCGGCAAAATATGTTAGTAATTGAGAAAAATTGGGATGAATATACTGATGCAATAAGAATAGCAGTGGAGCTGATGGCTTCTTTTGGATTTAGTCGAGATAATTTGAATTCTAATAGTATTTTGATTCCAATTGCATATTATATAAAAACAATTGGTAACCCAGTAAACTTTGTTGATTCAAAGAAATATGCAAGTGATCGTGGAAAAATAAAAAAATGGATTGTAGCATCGCTTTTGCGTAGAGTGTTTAGCTCACAGCCGGATGGAATACTTAGACCAGTCAGAGAGATTATACAAAAGAATACAAGTGGTGCTTTTCCATTGGAAGAGATTATTGACAGATTCAAAGGAACAAACAGAGATATTAAATTTACAGATGATACTATTGAGAATTTGTTGTGGACAAAATATGGCAGCAGTGATGCATTGGTGGTTTTATCGGTATTGTATCCTTGGGCAGATTTGAAAAATGTATTTCATATTGATCATATTTATCCCAAAAGTCAATTTACAGAGAGACGTCTTAAGAAAAAAGGAGTTGCTTCTGACGCAATGGAGTTTTATATGAATAATGTAAATTATCTTGGTAATTTACAATTATTGGACGGTACACAGAATAAGGAAAAAAATGATTCCGACTTTGATGTGTGGCTTGCAGACAATTATAAGGACAGCTCTAAGTTAAAGGATTATAAAGAAAAGAATTATATTCCGGATGTTAGTCTGGCGTTTACCAATTTCGAAGAATTTTTTACTGAGAGAGAAAAATTGCTCGTTAATCGTTTGAAAAAAGAACTAATGTAGGTTTTGTCACGAAGTCTCTATTGACAAAACAAACGTATGTTCGTATAATTATCTCATCGCTACATTAGGAGTGTTGAACAGTCTACAGAGATATGGTGTTTGGCAGACTATTTCCCTTGGTCGAACTTATATCGCAGGAGGCACGTTTAATATGACATACGAAACAGGTACAGAAGTTTTCTTCATTGAGAGCAACCGTATAATCCGTAAGGCAACCGTGGTCAGAAGAAGCGGTGATTTTTACATATTACGATTTGATGAAGGCGGTGGCATCCAGTTAAGAGAAGGCAGAATTTTTCCAACAAGAGAACAGGCAGAAGCAACGCTGCCCGGAGAAAAGGTTCAGAAAAAAGCTAACTCTCCATACGATTACTGGCATTGAAATGTAAATTCGCAGAAGGGGGTTGACAGTAATGCCCCCTTTTGATATATTAATAGTGTCAACCGTTCAGTTGACAGTTGACACAGCATTCTACAATGCCAAATGTAGCTTACCAAATTATTATAATTAATATGGATGACGCACATTAAATCAAATAAAGTGTAAAGAAAACCAATGTATAAGAATGAATATTAAAATTAATTAGAAAGTGCGGTTGAATAGTATGAATGAGAACGAAAAGGTAAGTTTTGGAAAGTATATTGAAACGATACGAAAAGAGAAAAGAAAATCACTAAGAGAAACAGCAAAAGCAATCGAAGTATCTCCACAATTCCTAAGTGAAGTGGAGAAGGGTAGAAAAAGTACCCTGACAAATGAGAGAATTGAGAAACTGGCAAAATTCCTCATGTTATCTGAAACCCAGACTTATACACTTTATGATATGGCAGCGGAAGCAAGAACATCGAATGATGTGTTAATACCACAGGATTGTGTCGATTATGCATCAAATCCTTATGTGCTTGAGGCACTGAGATTATCTAAAGAAACAGGAGCAGGGGAGGCAGAGTGGCAGGTACTTCTTGACGAATTAAGAGCTCGAAAGGGGTAGTAGCAGCCTATGTATGAACCACAGTTTAGATGCAGAAGTAATGGTGTTCCCATTTTATCCCATGAGGATATTGAATCAGATGCAGAAATGTTCATCCGAGATTTTGATCCGGATGTACTGAACAATCCTAAAGAAGTTAATATTGAGGAATTCGCAGAGTTCTATCTGGGATTGACACCAGAGTATAATAATCTGACTCATTGCGGACTCATTCTTGGAAGAATGGTCTTCAATGACAGCAACAAGGTTCCGGTATATGATGCAGATGCAAAACGTGCAGAATATATATTTGCCGGAAGGGGAACGGTCATGATCGATAACACATTGCTGACGGACGAGCACCGCTTCCGTTCAACGATGGGGCACGAATCAGGACACTGGATTTATCAGCAGTCGTATTTTTACAGAGACCCGAATCAGCTGACCCTGTTCGATAATTTGGAACAGACATCAACTGCCTGTAGAAAAACAGACATAGAAGGCGGGGAAGCAGCGCAGAGCAATGGGCGCAAGCAGTTATGTTCAGATCATGACTGGCTTGAACATCAGGCTAAATATTTCAGTGCAGCAATCCTTATGCCGAGAACTGCAATGAGACAGGTCTGTGGTGATAAAGAATTAAGAAAAAGACTCAGAGAAGAGTTTCCGGGATTTGAGTTGGAAATGCTGGCAACAGAAGTGGCAGAAATCTTTAATGTATCATCAGAGTCGGCAAAGATTAGAATTAAACAGCTGGGATTTGATTTTGCAAAGTCACCAGTTAAACAGAAAACGCTTTTTACAATTGGTTATCCGAGTCGTGTTATCTCACTGTAAGCATAAGCACCTCGAAAAGGGGTGCTTCTATTATAAATAATGTGTCAACCAAGGGGTTGACGAATATAATTCTACAAACCATGAAAAATAGGAAAATAAATAAAATATATGAATTATATTTCGATACAAGAAATATAGTCCTAAAACAAATAAATATTGACATATAATTCAAATAACGTATAATAGTATGTAACAGGAGGTAGATAAAATGGAGTTTGACAGAAGCAGATTAATGAACAATATAACGACTTTGATAAAAGAAAAAAATATAAAAATAGGTGAGCTTGAAAATTCAGTAGGTATCAGTACTGGATATTTATCCAAAATGGCAAAGCCTGAAAATGAATCAATGCCGGGAATTGATTTAATATGGAAACTTGCAGAAAAACTTGGTGTAAGTGTAGATATGCTTGTTGGCGGTGATTTCAGCAAATCAAATGATAATTTGTTTTATCTTGTGAAATTCCTGCATGAATTGAAACTGGAAACAGATGTTCATGAAATAACATGGAGTAAATTTTCCAGCTACGATGCGGTTAAGGATCCATTAGATTTACCTGAATGGGATGATCTGGAATGCAATGTTGAAGAAAAAATAGTTACATCAAATATTACAGACAGATATGTATCCTTGTTTGATTCCCAAAGAAATCTTAAAGCAACAAAAGAAAATTTTTATGCGTTTGTAGATACACTTCATATTGTTCTTCTGTTCAAGTGCATAGAGACGGTTGAAAATGAAGAAAAAGTGGTTTATGAATTATACTCTGCAACGGACAATGGACCAAGTAATAACTATATTATTCCGTTGTGTTCCACATTGGAAAAAGACGGTGCGATATTTTTTGCTCTGAGTGATTTTTATGAATGCGTACAAAGGCACGATAAAGATATTCAGTTAAGAGAATCAGCACGAAAAGCAATTGGAGACTTTTTAAATCGTAATAATACAGAAGAATTGCCATTTAACTAGGAGGTGCAGCCTGAACATGGTAACAGAAAAAGTAAAAGGGGTAATTTCCTGCCCCATATGTAAAAAAGGAAAAGTAATAGCGTACGAAAGCGCATCAGGGAAATCATCAGTAGGATGTCACAATTGTGGAAGATACCTGTTGGTTGACTGGGATAAGATGACAGCCGTTGAAAATAAGGCCTGTAAAAACGCCTATAAGATGGTTGTAAATAATTGAATAACAATTTGCTGACTGAGCAATAGGGGCGTTTGAATAAAAACAGCTACCACATAGCCAGAGCAGATTACCAGAGGAAATAAGAATGATCTTGTTTCCCTTGGTAATGTGCCCTGGCTATTTTTTTGTCCTTTTTGAGATTGTTTTTGAAACCGTGAGTTGTTCCTACATTACACAGAAGGATAAAAATACACGTCAGATTATGAAACTCGAATGGCTATTTTAAATTTTGTATCAAGATAAATCGGTCAGAAATTATTAGGTTGGTTAGGCAGATCATTTTTTATGCTGCTGATAA
>UMFS01045190.1_pt1 | contig 11369 bp, 9 predicted proteins | sample 1965071 | NCBI WGS metagenome assembly UMFS01 (sample SAMEA4836052, study PRJEB28245) | human gut metagenome | biome: gut microbiome; material: fecal sample | place: Denmark | collected 2008
TTTAATACCTCAGTTTCAAAATTGTCTGTTGTAAAAACTTTTGCCATGATAAAATTCCTCCTTGATCCTGTATTTATTTTTAGTATCAGCTTATGCTTACGCCTTCAGAAGCTTCCGCACATACTGACAGGCGGAAAGTCCTGCCTGGGCACCGTCATGAACAGCTTTTGCCACCTGGAGAAGTCCACCGGTGCAATCACCTGCTGCATACAGTCCCGGAACTGTAGTCTCCATCTCTTCATTGACCCGGATATTTCCTTTTTCATTCAGTTCCGCTCCGATCTGGCGGGCCATCTCCGAGCTTCCGGCTGTACCAAGTGCTACAAAGACTCCCTCTGCCGGCACAAAAGAATCTGCTCCGGTACCTGCTTCCTGCATGGACACATCACTTTTCAGGCGAATGCCGGAAACACGCTCATCTCCTTCGATCGCCTGGATCTTCATGGTGTTAACCGGAAGCGGATTTTCTCTTGAAAATTCCGGTTTCTTTCCATCTGTAAAGATCGTCACACGGGAAGCGGTATGAGAAAGTTCTTCTGCTTCATGAAGAGCAAAATCACTGTTTCCAAGCACTGCCACTTCTTTTCCTCTGTAAAAAAATGCATCACATACTGCGCAGTAGCTGACACCTTTTCCCTCAAATTCCTTTACTCCCGGAATCCTGGCAGAAGCTCTCCTGCTTCCGGTTGCCAGGATCACGCTGCGTGCCTCAAAATCTCCTGCGGTAGTTTTCACCTCAAAAGTATCAAAACCACCCATTCCCACAACCTGGGCATCCAGGATCCGTACTCCAAGTGCTCTTGCCTGGGCAAGACCTCTTTCGAAAAGTTCTCTGCCGGACAGCGGCTGCTCCAGTCCGTAATAGTTCTCGATCTTCTCCGCTTTTTCCAGTGAACCGATTCCTGTATTTATGATCAGCGGATCCATATTTCCTCTTGCCGCATAAAGTGCTGCCGAGATCCCGGCCGGACCTGCTCCTATGATAATGATATTCTCCATTTCAGACACCTGCTTTCTTCTTCGTTTGGATCTGTTCTATAATATACGCTTCGCATTGGTCTGTTTCTGTGATCAGGTCACTTTTCCTTCACAGAAGTCATTATATCACATTCCCCCAAAATTACACCTTTTTTTCAATAGCTTTTATTTGCGTCTGTTTCTCTTCTATGCTATTATTATAACGACTTTAAACCAATTAAATGAATCAAGATGATACCCCTGCGGGATCATAAATATCTGCTTGACCTGTAAGGAAACAGATTCCTTATATTTATCAATAGATCATGAATCATAAAAAGGAGCCTAATCTCTATGAGAAATTTTGAATATTTTACCCCTACCCGGGTTATTTTCGGAAAAGATACACACCTTAAGATCGGCACTGTTCTAAAAGAGCAGAACTGCAGCAAAGTACTGATCCATTATGGCAGCCACAGTGCAGTAAGCTCCGGTCTGATCGATGAGATCCGATCTTCTCTGGATGAAGCTGGAATTTCCTATGTCACTCTTGGCGGTGTGGTTCCCAATCCCCGTCTCTCCAAGGTACGTGAAGGTATTGAGCTTTGCCGCAAAGAACAGGTTGATTTTCTTTTGGCTGTTGGCGGTGGCAGCGTTATTGATTCCTGCAAGGCCATCGGCTATGGACTTGCCAATCCGGATACAGATGTATGGAACTTTTTTCTCCGCACCGAAACCCCAAAAGCCTGTCTTCCTGTAGGCGTTATCCTGACGATCGCAGCTTCCGGAAGTGAAATGAGCGGATCCTGTGTGATCACCAATGAAGAGGGCTGGCTGAAACGAAGTAGTGCCCGCAACGATCTGTGCCGCCCACGTTTTGCTATTTTAAATCCCCGCCTCACCTATACCCTGCCGCAATATCAGACCGAAAGCGGCTGTGTGGATATCCTGATGCATACTATGGAACGGTACTTTGTAAATATCGAAACCATGGAGATCACCGACAGTATCAGCGAATCTCTGATGCAGACCGTGATCTATAACTCCCGGATCCTGATGAAGGAGACGGATAATTATACTGCACGGGCAGAGATCATGTGGGCCGGCAGTCTTTCCCACAATGGACTTACCGGCTGCGGAACCGGCGGTGGTGACTGGGCCTGTCACCAGCTGGAGCATGAACTGGGCGGCACCTACGATGTGGCTCACGGAGCCGGTCTTGCCGCTTTGTGGGGAAGCTGGGCACGTTACGTTTATGATGCAAATCCGGAACGCTTTGCCCAGTTTGCAGTCAATATCTTTGACATTCCCTGCAGTACCGACTTCAACAAAACTGCTCTTGCCGGCATAGAAGCCATGGAAGACTATTTCCGTTCCATCCAGATGCCTACCAGCCTTCATGAGCTTGGTCTTGATCTTACAGAAAAGGAGATTCATGATCTGGCGTTTAAATGCAGCTTTGAAGACACCCGTACCATCGGTGTGTTCAAACAGCTGAACATGAAAGATATGGAAAAAATCTATCTTGTTGCCAGATAAATCTGTAGCCATAATATTGCAGATGTTTTTTTGAAAATCAGATTTTTCAGAAAAACATCTGCTTTTTTTATTTTTTCCTTGCATTCTCTACATAAATGTGTTAAAGTAACAAAGTACTCGAAAGAGACATGCCCAGATAGCTCAGTTGGTAGAGCAGAGGACTGAAAATCCTCGTGTCGCTGGTTCGATTCCGGCTCTGGGCATTATTTTTTTACTCTGATCGCAGAATAGCCTCTGCTGGTCAGAGTTTTTTTATACAAAAAACTGCTGCAAATCCCTTGTGGAATCTACAGCAGTCTTTTTCTGATCACTGAAGCAAATAAACTTCTGTATAAAACACGCCCTTCTGCTCTGCTTCGGAGTGTGTTGCCACATATACATCAATGCAATTGGTCCGGATCGCTCCTCCGCAGTCCTCTGCAACATAAACCTGTCCATTGATCACTACTTTGGAACCGTATGGGATCTGACTCGGATCCACTGCGATCGTACGGTTGGTAGTGGCCGTTACTCCTGTGGAAGTAATTCCATTCGCCCATGGTCCGCAACAGATGCTGCACGGACAATAATGCGTGATCCGGAATGTTCCCAGTGGTTTCAGTGTCGCGTCAGAAGATACTGATACCGGCGTTCCGATCTGTACGCCAGATGCGGTACTTCCGGAACCACCTGTGGAAGTTACACCATCTACCGCATCCGCAAAAACGCCCTCCCCGGAACTCTTAGTAAGGGATCCTGCTTTTGTATTCTTTTCCTGCTCTGCCTTGGCCACTTCCGTAGCCTGATAACCTTCCAGGCAGCTGGTCGGAATATAGCCGACGTGATCTGAACCACTGTCATCTGTGTAAACGATCCTGCTCCAGATAGCATCTACCGTACCTGTTCTTTTCAGCTCATCATCCTGAAGGACCTCTCCTACAACCTCTCCGTCCTTCTTGCCGGGATAATCCAGGATATCACTGTCCTGTGCCGCTGTAACTGTATCTGTAAATTTATTTACGATCTCCGTATCACTGAGCACGCTGTCCGAAACATAACCGATGATCTTGTCCTCACCTTTCTTTTGGAAGGTCACCTTGCTCCAGCCATTGTCACAGACTGCAATTCTTTCAAGTTTCGTTCCCAGGATCACAGAACGCAGCTCTGTACCACTGTCTCCCGGATTGGACCGGATTTCCGTATTTTTCGCTGTAACATAAAGCGTATCACTCTTCGCCAAAACATTTACTGTATTTCCCGCCCCATCATCGATCTGAAACTGCTGAGGTGTTTTTTTCTCCTTTGTATATGTATCCAGTGTTGCTTCATATCCCAGTACCTCTGCTGATACGGATGCAGGGAAAAGCATAGAAGCACATAAAATAATTGCCAGAAGCTTTTTTCGCATGAAATCTTGCCTCCTTTCTTCCGGCATTCTACGGTTTGTCCCGACTATCATAGCATATCAGATCATATTTTGCAATTTCACAGGACAGTCTTCAGAAATTTTTAACAAAAAGATCATATTTTTTAACTGGTCAAATCTATCCGTAACGGATACAATACTTATATGAATACAAAACACAAGAAACCAACCCTTACTAAAAAACAGCGCCACAAACTCCGTGTACAGCAGGTGCGAAGGCAGAAGATCTTTCTGACATGTCTTTTTCTGCTGATCGTGGGCTGTATCCTTCTGCGTTTTTCCAAATTTTCCGGCAGGCAGAAGGAAACCCATCAGATCAATGCAGCCTGTGAAGCTTATCGCGATGAGGTTTCCAGCGAAGCAGCACAATATGATATGTCCGACTATGTAGACCTGATCCTGGCTGTGATGATGCAGGAAAGCTCCGGACAGGGTACCGATCCCATGCAGTCCTCAGAAGGAGCCTACAACACCAGATATCCTCAGCAGCCCAATGGTATCACAGATCCTTCTTACTCTATTTCCTGTGGCATCCAGGAACTGAAATATGCTCTGGAAAAGGCCGTCTGTACCGGTCCGACTGATCTTTCCAAAATCCGTCTGGCTCTGCAGGCATACAATTTCGGAGCCGATTCCTATTTTGCTTATCTGGAAGAAAACGGTCAGACTGTGTGGACGGCCCAAAGTGCTCAGGCCTTTGCTCAGATGGCAAGCGGCGGCACACAACGTGATGAAGATGATCCCCTTCATGATCCTGCCGGTCCATGGGACTATGGTGACCAATACTATCCGGATCATGTTTTGCGCTATTACCACTTAGACAATAACTCATAAACCACCGAAATATTGTCATATACAAGTTCTATTTCAGACGTCTGGAATAAACTTTATATGTTGTGTATAATTTCAAAAAAATTCCAAAAAACATTTGACAGAATATAAAATCTATGCTAATATATGTCTTGTCGCTGAGGGAAACACTTGAAACGATAAGACATATGCGATAGTGGCGTAGTTGGTAACGCGCGACCTTGCCAAGGTCGAGACCGCGGGTTCGAGCCCCGTCTATCGCTCTTCAGAACTCTGAGTTTTTCAGAGTTCTTTTTTATTTTTAAAACTATCCTTTTTCGATCAAAAAGTCCCGGGTCTGATCTCTTTTTTCCAGAAATTCAGATTCGGGACTTTATATTTTTTATCTTTTATTTCAGCTGCATATCATGGCCAAGGCATGCATCTTTTAGTGGTGGAAAAGGCGGATTCCTGTAAATGCCATCACCATTCCATACTTATTACATGTATCGATAACTGCGTCATCACGTACAGATCCACCCGGCTCTGCAATATATTTTACACCGCTCTTATATGCGCGCTCGATATTATCACTGAATGGGAAGAATGCATCGGATCCCAGTGTCACGCCGGTAAGACCATCCAGCCATGCTCTCTTCTCTTCTTTTGTGAACACTTCCGGCTTCTCTGTGAATGTCTTTTCCCATGCACCATCTGCAAGGACATCCATATATTCCTCACCAATGTAAACATCAATGGCATTATCTCTCTCCGCACGTGTGATCGTGTCTTTAAACGGAAGCTCCAGTACTTTCGGACACTGACGGAGATACCAGTTATCTGCCTTCTGACCTGCAAGGCGTGTACAATGTACACGGGACTGCTGTCCTGCACCAACGCCGATAGCCTGTCCGTCCTTAACAAAGCATACAGAATTGGACTGTGTATATTTCAGGATGATCAGAGAAACCTTCATATCTCTCTTGGCTTCTTCCGTAAGCTCTTTATTCTCTGTTACAATATTGGAGATCAGCGCATCATCAATTGCCAGCTCCTGGCGGCCCTGCTCAAAGGTGACTCCAAATACCTGTTTGTGCTCCAAAGGTTCTGGAACATAGTTTTCATCGATCTGGATCACATTGTAATTGCCTTTTTTCTTCTGCTTCAGAATTTCAAGAGCCTCCTCTGTATATCCTGGTGCGATCACACCATCAGAAACCTCTCTCTTGATCAGCATTGCGGTATCTTTGTCGCAGACATCAGAAAGAGAAATAAAATCACCAAATGATGACATACGATCTGCACCTCTTGCTCTTGCATACGCACATGCAAGCGGGGAAAAATTCTTCCAGTCCATATCACCTACCCAGTAGATCTTTGCCAGTGTCTCATTCAGCGGAAGTCCGATGGAAGCACCTGCCGGAGATACATGCTTAAATGAAGTTGCTGCCGGAAGTCCGGTTGCTTTCTTAAGGTCACGTACCAGCTGCCAGCCATTAAAGGCATCCAGGAAGTTGATGTATCCTGGTCTTCCGGAGAGTACCTGGATCGGAAGCTCACTTCCATCTGCCATATAGATCTTTGATGGTTTCTGATTTGGGTTACATCCGTATTTTAACTGTAATTCTTTCATGAAAAAGCTCCTCCGTTCTCTGTGATATCCCTATTTTCTTATTTATTCTTGTTTACGATCCTGGATTCATATTTTCCTGTCTCAATGTCAATAAAACGAACAAAGAGAGAAACTTTATTATCCTGGTTCAGGCTCTTCCAGAGGAGATCCGTAAACTCATCAATATCGCTTGGGATCTCTACCAGCTTCGGCTCTCCCTCGAAACTTGGAAGTGGATTTCCATCGCATTTATAAGTATGGATAAAACGTCCCTGTCCTGCCGCCGCATTCTCATAGGCAAATGTATAACGAAGACAGGAATCCGGATTTCCGTTATTGCTCTTTAAAATAGACATCGCATAATTGAATTTACCGTCTTCAACATGAAGAACACCTGAAATACGAGGTGTATAGTTCGGCGCATCCGGCTCAAACTCTCTGCTGCGGAGAGACTGTTCAAAGGTGAGCTGTCTGTCCATTCCCTCATAGATCGTATCTGTCTGATCACCGTTTGTTACGATGGTCTTATTTCCAAGGACACGTACCGGTGCATAAATGATCAGGCTCGGGTCTGTAAGCTTGGACGGATCAAAAGCCTGTGTACGGATTCCTTCCCCATCCTCAACAAAAATACGGTTTCTGCTGTTCTCGCTTCTTCCCATAATAAAATATGCAGTAACTGCATGTTTCCCGTCAGCGGAACGTCCGATCACAATTCCTCTTCCCGGATAGGAATTTTCTTTCAGTTCTTTTTCAAGTGAAAATGTCGTCATTTTTCACAGTCCTCCTTGTCTAATGTAAGGCCCGGGGCTTATCCCAGGATATGAACGGTAACAAAAAACCGCCTGGACACCCCTTATCAGGCTGCCCAGGCGGTCGGCTTCTCACTTCACTGCACTCCCTGTAGGTAATCCTACTTTCCGCCAGTCATGCAGCTTCTGCTGTTATACTACAATACTTCTTCTTAATTTTCAAGCCCCTATTTTCAGAAATTATTTTTCCAGACTTCTTGTTGCTCACAAAATAAACAATAACACTTTATTTCTCCTGTAATGCATAATCTGTCTGGATCTGTGCTGCAATGTCTGATTTCATCTGGATCCATGCATCGGGATTTTCCACGTAATACTTCGGACAGTCTTTACCTGTGACATCATAATGACGGATCACCTGATCCGAAGTCAGTCCAAAGCGTGTACAAAGCCACGCTGTCAGCTTTACCGCCGAATCATAGGTTGCTGTATTAAACTGCCCTGTTTCATCCGGATGGCAGCATTCAATGGATATGGTATCTACATTTCTGGAATTTGTGGCATAGGATATTTCTGAAGTGGGAATACATTGTACCACTTCTCCCTCCAAACCTATCACAAAATGACTGCTGACTTTGTTGTCCTGCGTTGTCGCAAGATTTTCAAAATAATTCCGGTTGGATATGGCAGTAGATCCCGGATTGGCCGTATAATGAATGGCTATATAATTTACCTGTTCGATAGAAATCTGTGGTCTGGAATAGGAATTCGGTGTCAGAAGCTCCACATCAATAAAAGGTGCTCCTTCTGCCTGCCATTGTTCCGGTCCGCCATTTCCGCTGGCATTCCCGGATATTTCTTCCTGTCCGGACTGAGTTTCACTCTGTTCCATGCGCATCTCAAAAAATGCGTATCCTAACGCACACGCAGCAAAAGCAACGATCACAATGATACATATCAGCACAATCCTCTGTAGGATCTTGATCGGGTTCTTTTTTCTCAAAGACTTCTTTTTTCTTCTGGAAGACCCGGAGGAAGTTTTCTTTACGGAAACAGGCCGCCCGCTATGGGACGGCCTGGGTGACTTTTTACCGGTCTTACCTTTTTTTCCTTTATTATTCATCTACACTGTAGTTTGGAGCCTCTTTTGTGATATGGATGTCATGTGGATGTGACTCCTTGAGAGATGCAGCGGAGATCTTAATGAATCTGCCTGTTGTTTTCAGCTTCTCAATGTTCTCTGCTCCGCAGTAACCCATACCGGATCTTAAACCGCCAATTAACTGGAATACGGTATCCTCAACGTGTCCTTTGTATGCAACACGTCCTTCAACACCTTCTGGAACAAGCTTCTTGGCGTTCTCCTGGAAGTAACGATCCTTGCTGCCGTTCTCCATAGCTGCAATAGATCCCATTCCACGGTATACTTTATATTTTCTTCCCTGATAGAGCTCGAATGTTCCCGGGCTCTCATCGCATCCAGCAAACATGCTGCCCATCATGCAGACATTGGCGCCTGCCGCGATAGCCTTGGTGATGTCTCCGGAATACTTGATTCCACCATCTGCGATGATCGGGATTCCGTAGCTGTTGGCTACTTCATAGCAATCCATAACAGCAGTAACCTGCGGTACACCGATACCTGCAACAACACGTGTGGTACAGATAGATCCAGGTCCGATACCAACTTTAACTGCATCTACACCAGCTTCGATCAGTGCCTTGGTAGCTGCTCCTGTTGCAACGTTACCTGCGATAACCTGAAGTTCCGGATATGCAGCCTTGATCTCGCGGACTGCTTTTAAGATATTCTCAGAATGACCATGTGCGGAATCAATTACGATTACATCCACATTCGCTTTCACAAGTGCATCTACACGTGCAAGTACATTGGCTGTGATACCAACTGCCGCACCACAGAGAAGACGTCCCTGTGCATCCTTGGCTGCAAGCGGATATTTGATCTGTTTCTCGATATCCTTGATGGTAATGAGTCCTTTTAAATTAAAGTCGTCATCTACAATGGGTAATTTCTCCTTACGGGATTTCGCAAGGATCTTCTTGGCATCCTCAAGTGTGATTCCTTCCTTGGCTGTGATCAGTCCTTCAGAAGTCATGCACTCCTTGATCTTTCTGCTGAAATCTGTCTCAAATTTAAGATCACGGTTTGTGATAATACCTACAAGCTTTCTGCCTTCTGTGATCGGAACACCGGAAATACGGTATTTCGCCATCAGATCATTGGCATCTTTCAGTGTATGCTCCGGTGAAAGATAAAATGGATCTGTAATAACACCGTTCTCAGAACGTTTAACCTTATCAACCTCTTCTGCCTGTGCTTCGATGGACATATTCTTGTGGATGATACCGATACCACCCTGTCTGGCCATGGCAATTGCCATTCTGTGCTCTGTAACTGTGTCCATTCCCGCACTCATCATGGGGATATTCAGCTTTACTTTCTTGGTTAAATACGTTGAAACATCTACCTGATTCGGAATCACTTTAGAATAAGCCGGAACCAGAAGGACGTCATCAAACGTAATGCCTTCACCAATAATAGTACCCATTGCATTTCCTCCCTTGTGTAAGATATTTTAAATTTGTGAACTAGTGTAACAAAAAACAAGATTCATGTCAATCCAAAAAAACTTTACTTGGTGCAGAATTTTTCATGGTATTTGCAAGTGCGTCATCCAGTTCCAGGATCACTTTGCAGGTTTCTCCACTGTCTCTTATGATCATTGCATAGCGTTTATGATCCTCAATTCCTGATGAAAAATCATACTCTTTCATCTTCTGATTGCCATTATAATAGTCCATTCTGTGGGACTTTAATGGTGCCACAAGGTCTGCCTCCGCAAGCTGGAGCGATTTCACTCTTTTCCTTTTTGATTTTGACATGATCATATCAATGTCCAGTTCTCCGTTAACAAACAGATACTCGTACTCCAGATCTGTCTTCGGTATTACAAAATAACATGCAATACCAAGTGCAATAGCCGGTACCAGCAAAAGTACATTCAGCACAAGGCCTCCCAGGACCATGATCACCGTCAGCGCTATCAGACCGTATTTCACAACCAGATCTTTCGCTGTCTGCTTCTTTTTTACCAGAAGCTCTGAATATAAGTCACTCATTTGTTTCTTCCTTTCGTAATTTACTGACTTTTTGATTATAACACAAAAAGAGAGCCGCGTCTATGGCGCAGGCCCTCTCATTTTGTGAATTAATTATTTCACCTGCTCAGCTGATAATTACATCATTCCCATTCCCGGGTTTGCAGCCGGAGCCGGAGTATCTTCTTTGATTGTGGAAACTACAGCCTCTGTTGTAAGGAGTGTAGATGCAACACTTGTAGCATTCTGAAGAGCACTTCTTGTAACCTTAGCCGGATCAAGGATTCCGTTCTCAACCATGTTTACGTATTTCTCATTGAGAGCATCGAAGCCTGTACCGATCTCAGACTCTCTTACTTTGTTGATAATAACAGCGCCTTCCAGTCCTGCGTTTGCAGCGATGTGGAACAGCGGAGCCTCAAGAGCTTTCAGGATCACATAAGCACCTGTCTTCTCATCTCCTTCAAGTGTTGTTGCAAGTTTTGCAACCTCTTTGGAAGCATGGATGTAAGCAGATCCGCCACCTGCGATGATACCTTCCTCAACAGCTGCTCTTGTTGCTGCAAGAGCATCCTCAAGACGAAGTTTTGCTTCTTTCATCTCTGTCTCAGTAGCAGCACCTACACGGATAACAGCTACGCCGCCAGCCAGTTTTGCAAGTCTCTCCTGAAGTTTCTCTTTATCGAACTCGGATTTTGTCTCCTCGATCTGCGCACGGATCTGTGCAACACGTTTTGCAATGGCATCTTTGTCACCGAGACCATCAACGATAACTGTGTTCTCTTTTGCAACTTTAACAGATTTTGCACGTCCAAGCTGCTCCATCTTAGCTTCTTTCAGGTCAAGACCAAGCTCATCGGAGATCACCTGTCCGCCTGTCAGGATCGCGATATCCTGAAGCATCTCTTTTCTTCTGTCACCATAGCCAGGAGCTTTTACAGCTACTACCTGGAAGGTTCCTCTCAGTTTGTTGACGATCAGAGTTGTAAGGGCCTCACCCTCAACATCCTCAGCGATGATGAGAAGTTTCGCACCGGCCTGAACAACCTGCTCAAGAAGTGGAAGGATCTCCTGGATATTGCTGATCTTCTTGTCTGTGATCAGGATGTACGGATCATCAAGAGTTGCCTCCATTTTCTCCATATCTGTGGACATGTATGCGGAAATATATCCACGGTCAAACTGCATACCTTCT
>UMFS01021903.1_pt1 | contig 11330 bp, 7 predicted proteins | sample 1965071 | NCBI WGS metagenome assembly UMFS01 (sample SAMEA4836052, study PRJEB28245) | human gut metagenome | biome: gut microbiome; material: fecal sample | place: Denmark | collected 2008
AAGTTTATTTTACAAAAATTGAAAAAGATAAAGTAGTGCTCTGTGCACCGACACATAAGATTAATCACAGAGGAGATACATTGGGCGGAATCAATCTTACGGTTGAAATTACCACTCCGATGCCGGAAGTAATCCGTGTAAAGACGTATCATTATAAGGGCGCAATTCAGGATGGACCACAGTTTGCATTAAATCTTCCCAAACAGACAGCAATTGATGCCACCGAAGATGATGAGAAGATTGTTGTAAAAAGCGGAAATGCAAAACTGGTTATTACCAAAGAGAACTGGTCCATGACTTACTATAACGGGGATAAGAAGCTCAGTACCAGTGCATGGCGTGATCTTGCCTATATGAAGACGGACTGGAAGGGTGATGCTTATGTAAAGAGCGCAGATAAGGATGCCTATATGAGACAGCAGCTTTCTTTAGGTGTGGGAGAGCTGATCTACGGTCTTGGTGAGCGCTTTGCCGCATTTACCAGAAACGGTCAGTCCATAGATATCTGGAATGAAGATGGCGGTACCTCCACCGATCAGTCTTATAAAAATATTCCGTTTTATATTTCAAACAAGGGATATGGTGTGTTTGTCAACCATACCGAGAAAGTATCATTTGAAGTGGCAACGGAAGCGGTCACAAAAGTAGAATTTTCTGTGCCGGGAGAGAGTCTGGATTATTTCTTCTTTAACGGACCGGATTTAAAGGATGTTCTGCGCCGCTATACGGATCTGACCGGAAAACCGGCACTTCCTCCGGCCTGGACATTTGGCCTCTGGCTTTCCACATCCTTTACGACAAACTATGATGAAAAAACAGTTATGAGCTTTATCGATGGTATGCTCGATCGTGGAATTCCGCTTAAAGTATTCCATTTTGACTGCTTCTGGATGAAAGATTTCCACTGGACCGATTTCCTGTGGGATGAGCGTGTATTCCCGGACCCGGAGGGGATGCTTTCCCGTATGAAAGCAAAGGGATTAAAGATCTGTGTATGGATTAATCCGTATATTGCACAGGAATCCGTGATGTTTGACGAGGGCATGGAAGGCGGATATTTCCTGAAGCGTCCGGACGGTTCTGTATGGCAGTGGGACATGTGGCAGCCGGGCATGGCAATCGTCGACTTTACCAACCCGGAGGCAAAGAAATGGTATCAGAAGAAACTCGAAGCATTGGTTGATATGGGTGTGGATTGTTTCAAGACAGATTTTGGTGAGAGAATTCCAACCGATTGCGTTTACTATGACAAGAAAAATCCGGAAAAAATGCACAATTATTATACCTATTTATATAATGAAGCTGTATTTGAAGTTCTTGAGAAAAAGAAAGGAAAAGATGAGGCAGTACTGTTTGCGAGATCTGCTACCGCAGGTGGACAGAAATTCCCGGTACACTGGGGCGGAGACTGCTGGTCTGATTATGAATCCATGGAAGAAAGTCTGCGTGGCGGATTATCCTTACAGCTTTCCGGATTTGGGTTCTGGAGCCATGATATCGGCGGATTTGAAAACACTTCTACCGCGGATGTCTATAAGAGATGGTGTGCGTTTGGTCTGCTTTCTTCTCACAGCCGTCTGCATGGAAGTACATCATACCGTGTGCCGTGGGCTTATGACGATGAGGCCGTGGATGTGCTGCGCAGCTTTGTACGCCTGAAAGCACGTCTGATGCCATACCTGTGGAAGACCGCGCTGACAGCACATAACGAGGGAATTCCAAGCATGCGTGCGATGGTTCTTTCTTACACAAATGATAAAATGTGCAATTATCTGGATAAGCAGTATATGCTCGGCGACAGCTTACTGGTTGCTCCAATCTTTAACGATGAGGGAATTGGAGAATACTATCTGCCAAAGGAGAACGGCATATGGACCGATTTCTTCACCGGCAGGCAGCAGGAAGGCGGAGACTGGTATACCCGCACATATGCTTATACGGAGATTCCGCTGATGGTACGTCCGAATACGGTACTTCCGCTTGGAAACAGCGAAGAGGGACCAGAGTATGATTATGCCGATCAGGTGACATTCCGTGTATATGATGTACAGGATGAGGCAGCTGCTGAAATCTACGATATGGATCAGAATAAAGTGGCTTCCATTGTGGTAAAACGCATAGAGGATAAGCTTGTGATCGACTGCGACAGCAAAAAGCCGTTTACCGTAGAACTGGTTAATACCGGCATTTTAGATGTGAAGGGCGCAAAGGCATCCAAAGAAAATAAAAACACCATTCTTCGTGACTGTGAGAGCCACATAGAGTGTATACAGTAAAATCAGGTAAGAGGAAAAATTGATGGATAAAGTATTGGAAAACCGGATCTGTCTTCTGATCAAGGAAATGACACTGGAAGAGAAAACCGGCATGATCCACGGTGCGGGTCTGTTTCGCACCGCGGGGGTGGAAAGAATTCATATTCCCCCTTTAAAGATGTCCGATGGACCGATGGGTGTGCGCAGCGAGTTTGTCAATGATCAGTGGATGCCGGTCGGAACACCAGATGATTATGTGACATATTGTCCGAGCAACAGTGCGATTGCGATGACATGGAACCGCAAACTTGCACGCAATGCAGGAAAAGTGTTGGGAGAAGAAGCACGCGGAAGAGGCAAAGATGTGATTCTTGCTCCGGGTATTAATATCAAAAGAACACCTGCATGCGGAAGAAATTTTGAATATATCAGTGAAGATCCAAGACTGACCAGTGAACTTGCCGTTCCGATAGTTCGTGGAATCGAGACGTCTGATGTGGCAGCATGTGTAAAGCATTTTGCAATGAACAATCAGGAAACCGAACGGCTCTGGGTAAATGTGGAAGCGGATGAGCGTACAATGCGTGAAATTTATTTCCCGGCATTTCAGGCGGTTGTACAAAAAGCGGGTGCAAAGTCGATCATGGGCTCTTATAATCTGATCCGCGGAACACATGTCTGTGAAAACAAAGATATTATGGGAACCGTACTGCGCAAAGAATGGGGATTTGACGGAACCATTATCTCTGACTGGGGAGCCGTACATACAACAAAGGGGACCGCAGAGGGACCGCTTGATATCGAAATGTCGGTAACCAGTGATTTTGATGACTATTTTCTTGCGAATCCGCTGATCAGCGAAATCCGAAAAGGGCATATAGATGAGGCCTGTGTGGACGAAAAAGTGCGCAATATTCTGCGGATGATGGTACGTCTGCATATGATTGAACTGACAGAAGTACCGGATTCTGATGGAAAAAAGAAAATTCTGGTTCAGAAGAACAAGAACCGGAAAGCGGGAAGTTATAATACGGCAAAACACCGTTTTGAAGTTTTAAAAGTAGCAAGAGAATCGATCACACTGTTAAAAAATGAAGACCGGAAACTTCCACTTGATCCTGCAATCGATAAAGTTCTTGTCATTGGGCAGAATGCAGTGATTTCACAGGCTATGGGTGGCGGAAGTGCGGAGATTAAAGCTTTGTATGAGATTACACCACTGCTTGGAATCAGCAAGTTTCTCGGTGGAAACTGCGAAGTCCGTTATGCCAGAGGATATGATATTCCGGCAAAAAAGGAAAGCGATCATAACTGGCAGGAAGACAGCCTTGATGCAAGCAAAGCGGCGGCTGAGACAGCAAAGGAAACCGAGGACAGTGCACGTCTGCGGAAAGAAGCTGTGGAACTGGCAAAAGAATATAAGCATGTCATTTATGTGGGTGGTTTAAATCATGATCAGGATCTGGAAGGACAGGACCGTGCGGATTTAACCCTGCCATACGGACAGGACCGGCTGATTACAGAGCTTCTTGAGGTTCGACCGGATATGACAATTGTAATGCTTGCCGGAAGTCCGGTTTCCATGAAACCATGGGCGGACAGGGCAAAGGCAATTGTTTGGATGAGTTACAGCGGTATGGAAGGAGGCACTGCGCTTGCAGAGGTATTGTTTGGTGCAGTAAATCCTTCCGGAAAACTTGCAGAAACGCTTCCGGAAGAGATTCCGGAATGTTTCCGGAAAGAAGCGTATTTCCCGGGAAGACCTCTGACAGACGAAGAGAAGAAACATATGAATGCACATTTGACACAGACCTATGCAGAAGGCATCTTCGTGGGATACCGTTATTACGAAAAGAACCGGATTCCGGTACAGTTTTGTTTCGGACATGGATTGTCTTATACAGACTTTACCTATGATAATTTAAAAATTGAGGAAATTCCGTCCAAAGCGCGTGCCAATGGATTTGATGTACAGCTTCAGGTGCGCAATGTAGGAGCACTGGAGGGAAAAGAGACGGTTCAGTTGTATCTTGGAGAGAAGACGGTTTCTCCGGAAAACCCGGTGAAGGAACTGAAGGCATTTGAAAAAATCTGTCTTCGTCCGAGGGAAACCAAGACCGTGCTTTTGAAAATCACGATGGAAGATTTCATGCATTATGATGAAGCTGCCGGAACATGGAGATTAAAACATGGGGATTACCGCATTTATGTCGGAAGCTCCCTGCAGGATATCCAGTTGACACAGGATATTACGATATAAGCAGCAAATGCCGTGCATCTGAAAAGATGCGCGGTTTTCTTTTTTCTTTTCCCATGCTATGATGGAGACAGAAAAAAGAAAGAGAGAACAAAACATATGGGATATATATTGGAATTGAGAAAACAGGTAGGTCATCGGCCGTTGATTATGACCTGTGCAGGAGTGCTGCTTTTGAATGAAAAAAGGGAGTTGCTTCTGCAGAAACGTGCAGACAACGGGTTATGGGGATATCCCGGGGGTTCTATGGAACTCGGGGAGAGCTTCAAAGACTGTGCCAGACGGGAAGTACAGGAGGAAACAGGACTGATCTGCGGAAACCTCGAACACTTTATGAATGTCTCCGGAGAAGAAGTACATTATGTCTATCCAAACGGGGATGAAATTTATGCCGCAGAAGAGATCTTTTTATGCCGGAAATTTTCCGGACAGATCATCTGCCAGCAGGAGGAAGTAGAAAAACTTTGTTTTTTCCGTATGGATGAACTCCCATCGAAAGAGCAGATCAATCCCAATAATTATCCGGCAATCGAACGGTTAAGGAGAATGATGGATGAGAATTGCACAACGGGAAAAGGAAATTTTACAGAAGGTAGAAGAAAAGATTGCTAGGGGACCTTATGAGGCTTCATGGGCATCGCTGTGTGAAGCGCAGATGCCGCAGTGGCTGGCGAAAGAAAAACTCGGTATTTTTATACACTGGGGTGTTTACAGTGTTCCGGCAAATTCCAATGAGTGGTATCCGCGCAACATGTACAAAGAAGGAATGCCGGCATATGAGCATCACAGAAAAACATATGGATTGCAGAAGAACTTCGGGTATAAGGATTTTATTCCGATGTTTCGGGCTGAACATTTTTGCCCGGCGGAGTGGATGGAACTGTTTCAGGCGGCAGGAGCCGGTTATGTGTTTCCGGTAGCGGAACATCATGATGGATTTCAGATGTACCGGAGTGATCTTTCCGATTGGAACGCGGTCGACATGGGACCGAAACGGGATGTTCTCGGGGAACTGAAAGAGGAAGCAAAAAAGCGGGGAATTCATTTCTGTACATCTTCCCACCGTGCGGAACACTGGTTTTTCCTCGGAAATGGAAAAACGTTTGACAGTGATATCCATGAACCACTGAAAAAAGGGGATTTTTACTGGCCATCCATGCCGGAGGCAGATCCGGAGGACCTGTATTCCAGACCGTATCCGACAGAAGAGTTTCTCGATGACTGGCTGGCACGGACGGCAGAACTTATCCTTAATTACCGTCCGCGCCTGTTGTATTTTGACTGGTGGGTCCAGCATGAGGCATTTAAGCCCTATTTAAAGAAACTTGCCGCGTTTTATTATAATTGCGGAGCGGAATGGGGGACGAATGTTGCCATCTGTTACAAGCATGATGCGATGGCGTTTGGCAGTGGAATTGTAGAAATGGAACGTGGCGGCTTTGCGGAGGCAAAACCGTATCCGTGGCAGACAGATACCGCAATTGCAAGAAATTCCTGGTGCTATACGGATACACTGATCTATAAAACAAGTCAGGAAATCATCTGTACGCTGGTGGATGTGGTAAGTAAAAACGGAAATCTTTTATTAAATGTCGGACCGAAGGCGGATGGCACGCTTCCGGAAGGAGATAAAAAGATTCTCCGGGATCTGGCGGACTGGATGGCGGTGAACCGGGAAGCCATCCATGGAGCAAAGGTATGGAGAAAATCGTCCGAAGGTCCGACAAAGATGCAGGAGGGACAGTTCTCAGATCAGAAAGAGATGGTCTATACGCCGCAGGATTACCGTTTTACAGTGAATCATGGAAATATTTATGCCATTGCGTTAAAGTGCCCGCAGGATGGAAACTTTTGCGTTCAGTCTCTGGCAGAAAGCAGTGACCAGAATCTCCCGGAATTCCATGGGATTATCAGACAGGTAGAAGTTCTTGGATATGAAAAATCCCCGGAATGGAAAACGGACGCAGAAGGTCTGCATGTGAAGACCTCCGGTTTTTATTCTGAATTTCCGGTCGTGTTAAAAATTGTTGTTTCTTAAAATTACCGCAGAAGAGAAAAATTTCCAGCTTTGTTACTTCTTGCCTTTTGCTACAGAGAATGGTAGGATAAGACATAGAATGAGTTACAGAGGATCAAAACACATACAAGTGGGGGAATTCTTATGAAAAAAGCAAAGAAATTAATAGCCGGAATCATGCTGGCATGTATGGTCATTGTGGGAGCCGGCGTGAAGCCGCCTGACGTATTTGCAGCAACAACAACAACGGCTGCTGCCGGTTCGCTGGAAATGAAGACTGCCAGTGACTCCATCAATTTAAATGCGGGACAGTCATTTGATGTGACATTTTCTGTCAATGCGGAGACTTCCGGATTCGGAGGATACCTGACTTATGACAATTCAGTATTTACTTCGGTTACGGTAGTTGTTGACGGGGGCACCACATCCGGAAAGACAGACAATAACGGAGAGTGGAAGGCTTCTTATAATGGGTACACACATTTTCTGTCCGTGGATTATTATAAAAAGGATGCGGCAGGAAATACCACCGCACAGATTGCAGATCCGGTAAAAGTATCGGGATCATCGATTGCAACATTAAAATTTACCTCGGCAAAACCGGTCATAAAGACTGACATTACCTTCAGTCCATCTTATCTTCGCACAAACGGGTCGGATGTGGAACTGAAAACGCAGAAACTGACACTGACGAATTCCCAGGCAAAGACCGTGACACTTTCCCTTGGAATCGTAAAGGGAAACGGGCATATTTCCGTTCCGGTATATTTTTCCAGAAATGACGGATTCAACAAGATCAAACTTGGAATTTCATACAATAAAAATATTCTTGCATTCCAGTCTGTGACACTGGCACCGGAAGTACAGTCGACACTTACGCAGAGTGATTACAATATGTCTTCCTATGGAGGGTATCTTACGACAGAATATACGGCAGCAGCAGATGTAAATACTTCGGGAAATCTGATGTATATTGATTTTCAGCTTGCCAATGGAATGACAGCCTATTCCAACAACGGAATCAGTACGGATGTTACGGTTGCCATTGAGTCTGTGGAAGATCAGCAGGGGGATATTTTTTCCTACAATTCGACGACATCGAGTGTGACGATCACAGATCAGCAGCATACACTGGGAGATGTCAGCGGGGACGGAAAAGTAAATCTGATCGATGTACTGTACGTCATTCAGTATTACAATAATACAAAGACGTTTACCAGTGCGGAGAAAACCGCTGCAGATGTAAACCGCGACGGGAAAGTAGATCTGACGGATGCCTTAAAGATCCTGCAGTATTACAACGGCGCGATCAAAACATTATATTAGAACAAAGGAGAAATCATGTATTGTAGAAAATGTGGAAGAGAGATTCCCGATGATTCGGTTATGTGCGGATATTGTGGAACACCTGTAAACCCGGATAATCCGTATACTTATGGTGGAACACCGCAGAATATGGACGAAGGTGCAAACGGGCTTGGAATTGCCTCCATGATTCTTGGGATTGTTGCCATTCTGCTGGCATGCTGTGCCGGAGGGAAATGGCTGACATTTCTTGTCGCAGCTGCCGGTCTGATTCTTGGAATTATCGCATTACAGAAGCCAAAGTACGGAAGCAGCAGAGGGATGGCACTTGCAGGGGTGATCTGCAGTGTGATCGCGCTTCTTATGAAAATTATTGTGATTATTTTACTGGGGGTAGGAATCGGGAGCTTCCTGTATTCCCATATGTTTCACTTTTAAAAGTCCCATTCTGATAGATGGGAGTTATTCATAATATAACCGAAAGTTATAATAAAAATAGTGCTTGACAAACACAGATTATAGTATTATGATCTAAACAACACAAAGAAAGTAGAAGGTTTTCGAGATATGAGAAGACAGGCGTTATCGCTTTTAGTGGAAAATAACCCAGGTGTGACGAGCCGGATATCCGGATTGTTCAGTCGCCGCGGATATAATATTGACAGTTTTTCATCCGGTGTGACTGCAGATCCGAAATATACCAGAATTACAATTGTTGCCAGTGGTGATGAACTTATTCTGGATCAGATCGAGAAACAGTTACTGAAACTGGAAGATGTGTTGGATATCAAAAAACTGGAACCGGGATTTTCTGTTACCCGGGAGCTGATTCTTGTAAAGATCCGCGCAAAGGATACTGAGCGTCAGCCGATCATGAATGTGACAGAGATTTTTCATGGAAAGATCGTAGATGTCACAAACGATTCCATGGTAATTCAGCTGGTAGGACATCAGGATAAACTGGATGCCTTTTTAGATCTGCTGGATGGATATGAAATTCTGGAACTTGCGCGTACCGGAATTACGGGACTTACCCGTGGATCGTCGGATGTCCGTTTTTTGGATTAGTTACGGCTACTTATTAAAAATATTTTTTTATATAAGAGTATACATATTTAGGAGGACAATGATATGTCAGAAGCAAGAATTTTTTATCAGGAAGATTGTAACCTTTCATTACTGGATGGAAAGACAATCGCAATCATCGGCTATGGCAGCCAGGGACATGCACATGCATTAAACTTAAAGGAGTCCGGATGCAACGTCATTATCGGTCTTTATGAGGGAAGCAAGTCCTGGAAGAAAGCCGAAGAGCAGGGATTTAAGGTATACGTTGCAGCAGAAGCTGCTAAAAAAGCTGATATTATCATGATTCTGATTAACGATGAATTACAGGCTGATATGTACAAGAAAGATATCGAGCCAAACCTTGAGCCAGGTAACATGTTAATGTTCGCACATGGTTTCAATATCCATTTCGGATGCATCAAGCCACCAAAGGATGTCGATGTTACAATGATCGCACCTAAGGCACCAGGACATACAGTACGTTCTGAGTATCAGGCTGGTAAGGGAACTCCTTGTCTGATCGCTGTTGAGCAGGATGCTACCGGAAAGGCATGGGATCTTGCACTTGCATATGGTCTTGGAATCGGCGGAGCAAGAGCCGGACTTCTTGAGACAACATTCCGTACAGAGACAGAGACTGACCTCTTCGGTGAGCAGGCTGTACTTTGTGGTGGTGTTTGTGCACTTATGCAGGCTGGTTTCGAAACACTTTGTGAGGCTGGTTATGATCCAAGAAACGCATACTTCGAGTGTATCCATGAGATGAAACTGATTGTAGACTTAATTTACCAGTCAGGTTTCGCAGGAATGAGATATTCTATCTCTAATACAGCTGAGTATGGTGATTACATCACCGGACCAAAGATTGTTACTGCTGAGACAAAGAAGGCTATGAAGCAGATCCTTACTGATATTCAGGATGGTACATTTGCAAAAGAGTTCTTACTGGATATGTCTCCGGCAGGACGTCAGGTTCACTTCAAGGCTATGAGAAAGCTTGCTTCTGAGCATCCATCAGAGAAGGTTGGTGCTGAGATCCGTAAGCTGTACAGCTGGAACAACGAGAGCGACAAGCTCATCAACAACTAATCAGAAACTGATTTTAAAAACCCCGGTGAGTGATATCATCGGGGTTTTTGTTTTTGTGACGGGGTGTAAGGAAGTGGGTCATAAGGACTCCTCCCACAAAGAGGTATCAAGATTTTTCCATGTGGGGCCATAAGGACTCCTCCCGCAAAGAGCGCGGGTCCCTCCTCATGGCAATGTCCCTCCTCATGACATTTGACAAACTACCCCGGTATGTGTAAAATAAATGTATTGTGAAAAAATATGAAAAATGAAGAGGCGAAGACATGGCAGAAGTATACAACCACAAAGTGGTAGAGAAAAAGTGGCAGAAAGTCTGGGATGATGAAAAGGCTTTTGCTGCAACCAATGATTATTCCAAACCGAAATATTATGCGTTGGTTGAATTCCCATATCCATCTGGACAGGGACTTCACGTTGGTCATCCGAGACCATATACAGCATTGGATATTGTAGCCCGTAAGAGAAGAATGCAGGGATATAATGTATTATATCCGATGGGATGGGATGCATTTGGACTTCCGACAGAAAACTATGCAATTAAAAATAAAATCCATCCAAAAATCGTAACCGAAAATAATGTAAAGCATTTTAAGGATCAGTTACATTCTCTGGGATATTCTTTTGACTGGGATCGTGAGATTAATACAACAGATCCAAAGTACTATAAATGGACTCAGTGGATTTTCCTGAAATTGTTCAAGGCCGGTCTTGCATACAAAAAAGAGATGCCGATCAACTGGTGTACTTCCTGTAAGGTAGGTCTTGCAAACGAGGAAGTTGTAAACGGTGTATGTGAGCGGTGTGGCGCTCCGGTTGTCCGCAAGGTAAAGAGCGAGTGGATGTTAAAGATCACAGATTATGCGGATAAGCTGATCGAAGGACTGAATGATGTAGACTACATTGAACGTGTCAAGGTTTCACAGAAAAACTGGATCGGACGTTCTACAGGTGCCGAGGTTGATTTTCAGATCAAAGATACAGAAGACAAGCTGCGTATTTACACCACACGCTGCGATACATTGTTTGGTGTTACCTATATGGTTGTTTCACCAGAGCATCCATATCTGGATAAGTACAAGGATCAGATTAAAAACTGGGAGGAAATCGTTGCATACCGCGAGCAAGCTTCCAGAAAGTCTGATTTTGAGCGGGCGGAGCTTGCAAAAGACAAGACTGGTGTGGCAATTGACGGTCTGACTGCAATCAATCCGGTCAACGGAAAAGAAGTTCCGATCTGGGTATCTGATTATGTACTGATGAGCTATGGTACCGGTGCTATCATGGCAGTTCCGGCACATGATGAGAGAGACTGGGAGTTTGCAAAGAAATTTCATCTTCC
>UMFS01003361.1_pt1 | contig 11248 bp, 10 predicted proteins | sample 1965071 | NCBI WGS metagenome assembly UMFS01 (sample SAMEA4836052, study PRJEB28245) | human gut metagenome | biome: gut microbiome; material: fecal sample | place: Denmark | collected 2008
GATGCAAGGCTGAACTGTTACCAACTTTATGATATAAATATATGATATGTTTACAAAGATTATGACAAATGTATTTTTGACACTCCAAAACTAAAATGTTATACTACGATATTGAAGTTAATAAATAATTATGGAGGATAGTGCGAAAAATCCGATTTTTCGCACACAAGATTTGTGTCTGCGCACACTTGACACAAACTTGATATGCCCAAAAAACGTGTGCAGAAATGAGGATTATTATGAGTGAAAATTGTAATCATGACTGCTCTAGCTGTGGTGAAGCCTGTGCAAGCCGTGACCCTAAGAGTTTTATAGAAAAACCAAATGAAAAAAGTACAATCAAAAAAGTAATCGGTGTTATAAGCGGAAAAGGCGGTGTCGGCAAATCAATGATTTCTTCAATGCTTGCCGCAAACTTCCAGAAAAAAGGCTATAATACAGCCGTTCTTGACGCAGATATAACAGGTCCGTCAATCCCTAAGGCTTTTGGTATTACAGAGAGAGCCAGAGGTGATGAAAGCGGAATATACCCTGTTTATTCAAAAACTGGAATACAGACAATGTCCGTAAATCTTCTTCTTGATGATGCGACTGACCCGGTCATATGGCGTGGTCCTGTTATCGCCGGAACAGTAAAACAGTTCTGGCAGGATGTTATATGGACTGATGTTGATTATATGTTTGTAGATATGCCACCCGGAACAGGTGATGTAGCACTTACGGTATTCCAGTCAATACCGGTTGACGGAATCGTTATCGTAACATCTCCTCAGGAGCTTGTATCAATGATAGTTGCAAAAGCCGTAAAAATGGCACAGATGATGAATGTTCCTATTATAGGAATTATTGAAAATATGAGTTATGTGGAATGTCCGGACTGCGGAAAACACATTGAAGTATTTGGAAAAAGCCACCTTGCTGAAGTCGCCGCAGTATATAAACTGCCGATACTCGGTCAGATACCTATGACTCCTGCTATTGCAGCCGCAAGCGATGCCGGCGATGTAGAAAGTCTTGATGTTGACTGGTTTGATAAAGCAATAGAAGCTATAGTTGATGCCACTAAAGAATAACTGTAACACACTGTAAACATATAAAATTTACTGATTATTGAATTATATATATTTCCAGCCATAAGAAAAACAGCGTACAAATCATAAAATACAAAAACAGGGAGATAGAAACAATTATTTCTATCTCCTTGTCGTTTTTAACACTATCAATCACATATGCATATGTGCATATTTTTCCTTTGTAGCCATTCCTCCCCTTATATGTCTCTCTGATTTGTTCAGGTCAAGAACTTCCCTTACCTGCCCTGCCAATGACGAATCAATGTTTTCGAGCCTTTCTGTAAGGTCTTTATGTACAGTAGATTTGCTTACTCCAAACACTTTAGCAGCCTGCCTTACGGTAGATTTATTTTCAATCATATAATTAGCAAGACTTACGGCTCTCTGACTTAATCTTTCATCTATTATGTATGCATTTTTTCTTCTCCTGTTTCTAAAATTTAGCTTTTCCACATTAAAAGCTCCTCTTATTTTTTTACATCATATGAGGAGCTTTTTTATTTTATGACAGGCTGTTGTTAAAAATTATTTAATGACACTCGCTTTACACCGTTTTTTTTAGCAGGCAATTCCATATTTCAAAATCCGCTCCATACCATCATCACGAAGTTCTTCTTCATCCTAATATCTTCAAACTTCCGCCTGCTCTAACTCCCTCTGTTTCCAACTCATAAATCCATACATATCATTCATAAAAAATATACTAAAATTCACAACAACAGGAATATATGCCGGGTCTTTAAGTGATGCGAGCACCCACAGTATTATCAAAACAACATCGTTCGCAGCATACCACACCGCATAATACGATGACCTGAGCATCGTAAGTGACGCTGCAATAAAACTTGTAATTATCGAAATCGTACTAAAAATAATATTAGGTGTGTTAAAACTTTTAAGAATATAATAAAAAACTGCTGTCACAATTATTCCACTTATACAAAGTGCCACTATATGTTTTTTACTTAAAGACTGTATCTGTACTTCATTTCCATTATTTTCCGACGGATTTTCAATCCATGTTATCGTAGACCATACAGCCATTGGAAGCGTCATTCCGAGATATGTCATCATCTCTCCCCAGTAACGAAAGCGGAATGATATTATCCCGTAAAGAATACTAAAAAGTATCATAAGCACCTGACCCCACACATTTCCTTTTGCGGCAAAAATAAGCGATGTTACACCTGTAAGTGCCGCAACAAGTGTGAGCAGGTCAAAATCTTTTGTCGCAAGATTTGATATTAGAACTATTATTATTGATCCAAGCCAGATAGACCATTCTCTTTTTGTCAATGTTTTTACCGGATTATTCATTATTATCTCCATTTCTTAAAAATCATTGTCTATTCTCCCATCTTCTTTACCAGCAATTCATGCATTACAATCATAAGTATAAAAACGATAAACAGACCTCTCCAAAATGTTCCTATGTATAATAACATCAAAAATTTACGGTTTCAATGATAAATATCACACAAAAAAATACCCCATACAGACTATATTATAATAGTCACATACGGAATATTTCTTTTTACATTTCCACTAAAACAACTCAATCAATTCCAAATATTTCCGTACATATCTTCCTGCCGGAAGAAGTCTTAAAAATGCTGTCATATGCGTGTTTTACCGCCTTTTTTGACAGACTATCCTCATACATATTCACCAAAAAATCTGCTTCTACAAGAATTTGGTAATCAATGCCATCTATATCGTTATATGTATGATGACGACCGATAAGGTATTGCACTCTCTCCCAAGACTTTATCCTCGGTCTCCTCGATTTCATCTGCTATCTGTGATATAGATTTGCCTTTGGCATTGGTTTCAGTTTGGAACATTCTGCCCTGTCATGAGAATCCACGGCTCATTCTTCTCTCTCATAGCGTATATCTTTTCAAGCCATGATATAACAGCCTGTTTTTTCTGCACAAACGGCTCTCTGTGACTAAGAAGAACATATGGAGCCGCCATCTTTTTTAATATATCAATCTGCTGTTTCAAAATTCCGGCATTATAGACAGTCTTATCACCCTTATGAGCCGGATACAGTGCATCGCCAAGCAGACAATATTTATTATTAACCAGAAGAGCAAGAGAACCCTTAGCATGGCTTGACGGCATCTGAAAAATTCTAAGTTTTATGTCTGTTTCATCCACATTTATATCACTCTCAACAATCTCACCAATATGTGTATATTTGTATGTGTTTTTCCCCTGATACAGACTCTCCCACTTTATATGTTGCAAATTTGCAATATGGTCGGGATGAAAATGCGACAAAATAATCTTCATCTTCTTTCCTTTTTGCTTTGAAATCTCCGCAAGCATTTCAGGAATATTTTCATGACTTCCAACATCATAAACCCACAGATACTTTTCCCCCTCAATCACGGACACATTAGCAGAAAGCGGTTTTATAGCCGGCGTGATATAAGAAAAATAATCCGTAACACACTTCCATGTCGGAAACTGTTTATTATTGATGTTACCAACATCCTGAATCTTTGTAATCTCTGCACTGTTTTCTCTCATATCCGCTGCCATAAATAACGCCCTCTCATTCTTCAATACATACAACTGCCAAACCCTTTTTTATCTGGTAAAGCAGATATTTGTGGTACGCTCTGCCACTTTGCGACTTCCTTGATAGGTTTCAAATCTAACAGCATTGTAGCATTTTGTATATACAATTTCAATTACTTGCACCAAAAACAGCCGTAAATATGGATTATTAGTTACTGTCCACACCTACGGTGTTCTCCGAGCGAAAGCGTCACTGAGGTGGAATATAATCCTTATTTACGGCGTCCGTTTTCCAAATCCAAAAAATCTACAACTCTTCATCCATCTTAAGCAATGTATTTAAAAGTACATTTGCTCCTTTTAAGCGCATCCGAAATCAAGATATGTTTCAAGAGTATCAATGTAATCGCTGTTATTCTCTTTATCATATGATATAAGCTCGCCAAGTCTTTGCATCATAAAATCTTCAAGTTCAACATCATTACCAAGTTCAAAGAAAAAACGATATATACCTATCTCCTCAAAATACCTCGCCGAATGACAAATATTATATCCTCTCAAAAGACGCATTGCTTTCTTTGCTTCGTCAACGCACTCTTTCATTCTCTCAGGTTTATAGAAAATACTGCTCACACCTGCACTGACTGTATTGCCGTTAAGTTTATCCCCCATATCATGCTGCACGGCAGATAAAAAGCGATTGACAATGTCTTTCACCGGCTCTTTCTGTGACAGTTCAAGCACAACAACAACACCGTCCTCATCAGGATAGACAACACTAAATAATGTCAATGAAAGATTTATCGGCATCACTAATGCAAGTTCCTCTACCATCTTCCCGTCAAAATCTGTTTTATCAAAACTGAAAAAAATTGCGATATGCTGCTTTTCATTTTTATAATTAAAATTGGTAAGTCTCAAAATTGCGTGCTGCTCATCACCATACAAAAGTTCTTTCATAAAAAGATTGCTCTCATCCTGCCTGTTCCTGTCCTCAAAAAGAGAATAATAAAGCTGCGGAACCGCCTGTGTAACCGCTGTCTCATACGGTATTATTATCAATGGAATACCCTTTTTTGCGGCATACGAAACAATATCTTCCGTTATTTCAGCCATCTCCGTATGTTTCTCAATAATCAGCCCTGCCGCCTGTTTATCCGTAAGACAGTCTATATATTTTTTGAGATTATCATCAAATTCTTTATTATTTTTATCTCCAAAAGCCGTATCACACACAAAAAAGGCACCGCCCCTTTCTGCCTTTTCAGGAATATTGCTGCCATCTGACACATAAACAGCTTTCACCTGATGTTCTCCTCTTGTATCCCCCACCAGAACTGTTGCAACTTCAAATGGTTCAAGTCTCATTATTTCCTGAAAAAGCATGGCAATGCCTCCCTAAACTTTTAAAAATTTCAGATTACTTACTCATATATATCTAATATAGCCATCATTTAAAACTTACTCTGTTGCCTGAATAGCATCGTAACCTGTTTCTTTTGTCCTTATCTTCTGTGCTGTTCTTATCTCATAACTGAAAATCTTTCCGTCACCTGTCTCGCCGGTAAATGCTGCCTCCTGAATGGCATTTATCGTCTTTTCCTCCCATTCCTCGGAGGAAACAACAATCTCAAACTTAATCTTAGGCTGCATCTGCATATCTACCTGCATACCTCTTACGATTTCCTTATAACCTCGCTGAATACCGCAGCCCATAACCTGCGAAACAGTCATTCCGTTTACACCTATCGCATTTAATGCCGCTTTTACATCTTCAAACTTTTCTTCTCTTATAAAAGCATCTATCTTAATCATCATACAATATTACCTCTTTTCTGCACACTATTTTTGTGCATATCAATTCCGCACATAAACTAATCCATATTTCCTGTACACTGTTTTCCTACTGGTCAAGTCCGTTGAAACTTGGATATGCACTCTCTCCGTGCTGTGAAATATCAAGTCCAAGCTGTTCATCACGCTTATCTACACGAAGCGTAGTAAACAATCTCACGATTGCAACACATATCAGAGTTCCTACAACTGCAACTGCCGCTGTTACAAGAATACCAACTATCTGTGCAGCAAACAAGTGATAATCACCAAATATAAGTCCATCCCATTTTGCCGTACTGTTTATTGATTTCTGTGTAAATATACCTGTTGCGATTCCGCCCCAGATACCACCGATACCGTGGCAGCCAAAAGCATCGAGTGCATCGTCTATCTTAAGTTTCTTCTTGATAAGAGAAACTCCAAAGTAACATATCGGACTAACAAGAGCACCGATAATAAATGATGCCCATATCGGAACAAAACCTGCCCCCGGTGTGATTGCCACAAGACCAACAACAAGACCCGTTGAAGCACCTACAAGTGTTGTCTTTTTACTGATAAGAGTATCTATAAGCATCCACGAAAGAAGTGCTGAAGCCGCCGAAATTCCTGATGTCATAAAAGCATGGGCTGCAAGACCATCTGCCTTAAGTGAACTTCCCGCATTAAAACCAAACCAGCCAAACCAGAGAAGTGATGCTCCAAGCACAACAAACGGTATATTGTGAATACGGTATGTCGTAACTTCATAACCGCGTCTTTTTCCCAAAATGATGGCTAATACAAGGGCACTGACACCTGAACTTATATGAACTACATCTCCTCCTGCAAAATCTACGGAACCTATTGCTGCAAGCAGTCCGCCCTCGCCCCATACCATATGAGCCATCGGATAATATACAATAACAGACCATATTGCAACAAATAAAAACAATGCCTTAAACTTCATCCTTCCTACAAGAGAGCCTGTTATAAGTGCAGGTGTTATCATTGCAAACATCATCTGAAATGCACAGAACACAAGATGCGGTATCGTGTCCGCATATGGTCCAGGTTTCATACCAACATTATTCAATCCTATCCATCTTAAATCCCCTATGATTCCCCCATGATTGCCGCCAAAGGCAAGAGAATAACCAAACAACGCCCACATAACAACTGAAAGTCCCATAATAGAGACACAAGCCATCATTGTATTACATACATTTTTTCTTCTTACAAGTCCCCCGTAAAAAAATGCAAGTCCCGGCGTCATAAAAAACACAAACGCCGTACTTATAAGCATAAACGCTGTATCACCTGAATTCATAAATAATTACCTCTCTTTCATATTTTTAATTCCCAAATTTTTTAAGATAAAATTTCAAGAAACAACAATGTTTCTAAAACCACCGTCATTACCGCCGGCAAAATATAATGACCGCTAAAAGTTTTTTAGAAAACAAAAAGATGCCTAGAGCTTTTTCAAGCTTTAGACATCTTCGTCATGGTTTGTATGATAGCACAATCGTTTATGGATTGCAACCATTTTTTTACAGAAATATCCCAAAATTGTGATGACATATATTATGCAAACACTTATATTAGAATAAAACAGCGTGTACTTCTTTCTATGATAAGGGAGGAATTTCTATGCAGATAATAACAAATACAGATGACCTTTTATTTTGTGACTACTATAAACAATGGATTGATACTTATAAAGAAGGAGCAATACGACCTGTTACAATGAAAAAATACATTATGACACATATATGGCTCGAAAAACTGGTTCCAACATTAAAAGTATCTGAATTTACACGGACAATTTACCAGCAGCTTCTTAACAGCTATGCTGAATTTCATGAACACCAGACAACAATGGATTTTCATCATCATGTAAAATGTGCGATTCTTGATGCCGTAGATGAAGGTCTTATAAGCAGAGACCCCACAAGAAAAGCAATCATAAAAGGCAAACAGCCATCCGAAAAGAAAACTAAATATCTCAACCAGTTTGAACTTCAGAAACTGCTTGCTCATTTAGAACTTGGTCTTGAAATAAACTGGGACTGGTTTATCCTTTTAGTCGCAAAAACCGGAATGCGTTTTTCAGAAGCACTTGCACTTACTCCGAAAGATTTTGATTTGGCACACCAGATACTTTCGATATCAAAAACCTGGGATTATAAAGGAGAAGGTGGTTTTCTCCCAACTAAAAACAAGTCTTCCGTACGAAAAATACAATTAGACTGGCAAACCGTCATACACTTCGCCGGACTTTTAAAAAATCTGCCCGAAAACGAACCGATATTTGTCAACAAAAAAGTATATAATTCAACCGTCAACGATATACTTGAAAAACATTGCAAAGCTGTCGAAATCCCTGTAATCTCAATTCACGGATTACGCCACACACACGCATCATTGCTATTATTTGCAGGTGTGTCAATAGCCAGTGTTGCACGAAGACTCGGTCATTCAAGCATGACTACTACACAAAAAACTTATCTTCATATTATTCAGGAACTTGAAAACAAGGATATTGACCTTATTATGAGGTCTTTATCAGGATTAAACTAGATAATTTTAATGTACACGCTGTAATCGACCTAAATAAACCTACTTGCATTATAAAAATGGCATCACACTACATTACGAGCATTTTTATTTCTGAACTAAGACTAAACTTATTTAAGCAATGGAAAGATTTTATCCATCAAATCGTCACTAAACTCTTTAATCATCGTCTTATTAAACTTAAACTTTGGCGATATTGGATTTTCAACCGTATCCCTGTATTCTGCATACTGTGCATTTTCTTTTAAAACGCTTTCATTTTCGGGCTTTCCGTTTTTATAATGGTATGCCCCAAATTTTACATCTTCCCTGTTCAAAAACCATTTATTTGTAAAATTATCAATTTCTTTATCAATAATATCTGAACGCAACTTATTGAAAATAACAGACACATCCTGTCCCAGATATTTTTCCCTGTCATTTTCAATATCAGTGATAAGCATATGCAGCATTTCACCAACTTTTTGGTTATCCTTAGAAAATTCGTCAACCATCTCTCTAATCTCACTTATTTTGGCTTGAAAATCTGACTGCGTAAAACCATCTTTATTTTGATTTATCGACTCTAAAACCCCCTGTAATAATTCCATGATATAATCAAAATCAATACGAAGTTTATTGTATGCTATCAGATCATAATCATCTAATACCACATCTTCAACATCTATTTCGTCGTCATCAGGTTTTCTAAGTTCTTCCATCACATTTTTATACATTGCTGCATAATCTTCATATTCATCTTCCGAAAATTCAAAATCTGACAACATTTTATCATCATATGAAGAAAACGCTTTCAGATGAGCAAAATCATGATCCAGGTCACGGAACAGTTTGACAAATGATTTTTTCTGCTTTTTAGATAATAAAGCTATATCCTCAGGCTTTCTTGCAAGACCATGAATAGCCCTTATCGAAATTGAAAATGACTTTTTAACATCCTCAAAATCCTCAGCAAGGGTCTCTCCGTCACCTCCAAGAGAATACATCCTCAATGCACAGTCAATCGCCTCTTTAAATTCATCCGGTGACTGAAATGTAACAACCTGTCCATATTGTTTTGTATCATCAAAAAGTCTGTTTGTTCTTGAGAAAGCCTGTATTATCTCCTGAGGTTTCATAGGCTGCCTGTCAATAAAAATTGTTGACAGACACGGTGCATCAAATCCTGTAAGAAGTCTGTTTACAACTATGACTATATCGAGCTGCTGACTTCTCTCTAAATACCTCTTTTCCTTTCTCGCAAGACGGTCATTAAGGTTTGCATTATATGCACTGATGCCCTCTACCTTATAACTTGTTCCAAACATTTGATTATAATCATCAAGTGATTTTTGCATCTTATCCTGATTTACTTTTGATGCTTCTTCATTTTCCGACACAGAATATGTAATTGCAAACTTAGGGAAATCAGGCAATGCCTTTTTTACTTTTTCACATATTTTTAATTCGTCATTTTCCTGTTTGATTTCATTAAGCAAGTCATAATACTTTTGAGCTATAGCAATAGATTTTACTGTCAATATTGCCTCATAACTTCTGCCTTTTCCTTTTTCCATGCCAAACTTTGTGTATGATTGATTCAATATAACATCAAGCACACTTCTCATATGTTTTTTATCTTCATACACGGATTCATCAGTATCTTTATCCTTATGTCCAAGCGTTTCAACCATAAAGCCAAGTACAGCTTCATCATGTATAGCCTCTTTAATCGTATAACTGTGAAGAAGTTTTCCATATAACTCTTCTGTAGTCTGCGGAAGATCCCCTTTTCTTTCATAACCGTTCTCTTTAAAAATCGGAGTTCCCGTAAAACCATACCACAGTGAATTTACAAAAAATCGTTCTAAAATCCTTTTAGTTTCAGGTGTAACTGCACGGTGACATTCATCAACCACAAAGGCAACCTTTAATTTTTTTATCCTCTCATACTCTTTTGTTCCCTCTTTCAAACGCTTATTAACCATAGTCTGCATCTTCTGCCTTGTAGTAACTATCATCTGACGGTTTCCGTCTGACAATTTCTTTATAAGTGTATCTACATACTCTGTGTCATCAACATCAATCGTGTCATTATCCGCATAAGACTGAAAAGCCATCTTTGTCTGCATATCAAGGTCTTTTCTGTCAATAAGAAATATTGTTTTTTCAATCGAAGGAATATCCATCAAAAGATTTCTGGTCGCTTTATATGAAGTCATGGTCTTTCCCGAACCTGTAGTATGCCATATAAAACCTGAAATCCCTTTCTTTGAGGCATTACGCATAGCTCTTATTGCATGAATCTGATAAGGTCTGAGTATAAGAAGTTTCTGTTTATCATTATCAAGCACCGTATATTTTGTCACCATCTCATGTGCTTCCGGTATTTTTAATACTGAATTTGCAAAATCAAGATACTCACACACAGGCACATTATTTTCATCAATCCATCCTGTTATAAACTTTTTATTTAACTCGGTATCTCTTGCCGCTGAAAAATATTTAGTATCTACTCCGTTGCTGACAACAAACATCTGGATATTAGAATAAATTCCATGAAACTTACCCTCACTGATATACTTTTTAATCTGACGGAACCCATCCATATAAGAATGATTTTTATTTTTTAATTCAATATGAATCATAGGGATTCCATTTATAAGCAAAGTCACATCAAATCTTCTGTCTCTGGTTTCTTCGTCATCCGCTCCAAATGCCTGATATTGATTTATCACCTCATACACACTTGTTCCACCAGCAACATGTTCATTGTTCATAACGAGCAGATGTAATACATCATTACCACGCTGAACATGAACATAAACCTTTCCATTCTCACCCACAAGCCATTTTGCAGCATCATAAAAGGAGGCATGAGAAAGATCATTTTTTATCTTGGCAAACTCAGAATCACTAAGCGGTTCATCATTTAATTTAGCCTTATTATTCTGTTCTAATATATATTTGAAATTGTCCCATAACTGTGCTTCCGTTCTTATATCCGGTCTGTATGTCCACTGGGACTCTCCCGTACAAAGCTGCTCGATCAATCGTTTTTCTATAACCGCCTCTAATTCCGCCATAACTTCTTCCTCTCATATTTCAACTTTAACCTATCCAAAAATCTTATTTTACACCTCATATATATATTACACTGTCTGCATCAACTCTTTCTCGATTTCTTTTATATCCTCTGGTGTCAGACTTGTAAAAAACTGCGGTATATCCTCTATTGATAACTTCCCTGCTTTTATCATTTTTATTGCATT
>UMFS01009445.1_pt1 | contig 11181 bp, 7 predicted proteins | sample 1965071 | NCBI WGS metagenome assembly UMFS01 (sample SAMEA4836052, study PRJEB28245) | human gut metagenome | biome: gut microbiome; material: fecal sample | place: Denmark | collected 2008
GGGCAGATCGTTCGCCTGGTCAAAAAGTACCGCGTGTGGGATAACCTCACGCCGGTTCGTTTGCGCCGCCTGCTCGAGGAACTCGGCCCCATGTTCGTCAAGATGGGGCAGATTCTGGCCAACCGGTCCGAGATTCTGCCGCAACGCTTTTGCGACGAGCTGCGTCGTCTGCGCTCCGACGTGGAGCCGGTGCCGTACGAGGTCGTACTCAGTTGTCTGGAAGAAGAATACGGCCTGCGCCTGGGGGAGATGTTCGATGCGATCGACCCCAACCCGCTTGGTAGCGCATCGCTCGCGCAGGTGCACCGCGCTCGTCTGGTGACCGGCGAGGACGTGGCCGTCAAGGTGCAGCGCCCCGGTGCGCAACAGGTTATGGCGCAGGACATCGATATCATCCGCTCGGTGGTGCGTATCGTTTCCAAGTTCGTCAACACCGATCAATTCGTTGATCTGCGCGGCGTAGTCGAGGAGTTGTGGACCTCGTTTCGCGAGGAGACCAACTTTTTGGCCGAGGCCAAAAACCTCAACGACTTCTACGAGTTCCATAAGAGCGTTCATGGCGTGACGTGCCCTAAATCCTATCTGGACCTGTGTACCGAGCACGTGGTGGTTATGGACTACGTCGACGGCATTTCGATCGCCGATCCTGAACGCTTGGTGGCCGAGGGCTATGACTTGGAAAAGATCGGTGCCGCGATTGTCGAGGACTACTCGACGCAGGTGCTCGATGACGGCTTTTTCCATGCCGACCCGCATGCGGGAAACATCATTCTCAAGGACGGCATCGTCTACTTTATCGACTTGGGCATGGTCGGACGCATGTCGAGTCACGATCGCGGTATCGTCAAGGACATGATTTTCGCCGTGGCCGAGGGTGACGTGCCCAAGCTCAAGGATTCGCTCATGCGCTTTGCCGTGACGCGCGGCGACTCTGCCGAGCTCGACCATTCGGCCTTTTTGTCCGACTTGGACTTTATCGTGGCTGACTTTGCGGGCCTTGACCTTAAAGACTTGGATATCGGCGAGTTTTTGACCTCGCTGCTAAACCTCGCGCGTAAGAATGATGTTGAGCTGCCGAGCGTGGTGACGATGTTCGCCCGCGGCATGGTGACGCTCGAGGGTTTGCTGACCGAGTACATGCCCAACGTCAACATGATCCAGATCATTCAGGCTCATATCAAAAACGAGAAGAGCACCTATGCCCGCATGCGCGAGATGAGCCGCGACTTTGCCGCGAGCAGCTATCGCGCGGCAAAAGGCTCGCTCGAGGCAGCCGAGTATCTGGGCTTGGCTTCGCGTATGCTCACACGCGGGCAGCTTAAGGTGAACACGCAGATTATGAGCAGCGATAAGGCGCTGCGACAGCTGGGCGGAATTATCGACCGCATGTCGATGGCTATCGTTATCGCCGGTCTGTTTATCGGTTCGTCGGTGGTGTACTACGCACGCATCGAGCCGGTTGTGTTTGGTATCCCAGTCATTGGCTTTATGGGCTACGTGAGCGCGCTGGTGCTGGCGCTTATGCTGGGCCGCAATATCTGGCTCAACAGTCACGGCGGCAAGCACTAGAGGCTGCGACCGTCACCGCATTTTCCTATCGCAAACAATAGCTTTTACCTTGGGCTTCGCCTGCGCGCGAGGCCCTTTTTGCGTGATACCATATCGACGGTAATAATCGATGGCCTAGATGGTGGTGCGGAGACGCACGAATGCGCGGTTTTCCTGCGCGTTTGGGAGAATCGGGGTGCAAGTCCCCGGCTGTACCAGTAACCGTAATTCCTCTTGGCTCGGGATGTTCGCGTCGCAGATCGGACGGCGCGCCTGAGCCGTTAAGGTTAAGTCGGATCGCCTCCCATCTTGCATGCTGCTGCGGCGTATGCCGCCGGTGTGCATAGGGCTCTGGAGGGAAGGGGGACCCCGATGGGGGGACTCGAGCGCAACATGCGCGATGACGTGGGGCAGTCTCAAGGCAACGCTCCAAGTACAGACAATGGGGGACAAATGGATATGTTTGAGGACGAGCGCGAGCGCGCCTCGTTGCATCGCCGTGGCGCGATTGCACGCGGTGTAGCCAAGCGCTGCCTGGTGGCATTCCTGGCCTTCGCGATGGCCTTTGGCACCACGCCGGCTCAGCTGTGGGCCGAGGGCGCCGAGGGCATTGCCGAGGCTGTGGCTCAGGCTGCAACGCCGGGCGAGGACGCAGCGCTTGCGGGCGGTACCGCTGAGCAGAGCGGCGCCGAGGTTTCGGATTCCGGGAGCGCGCCTGCAGCTAGTGCCGCCACTACAGAGGCGGCAACTGGCGACGAAGGCTCGGCGACGGGGGAGAGCCCTGCCACGAGCGAGCAGTCTTCGACGGCATCCGCTGGCCAAGCAGGATCTGCCGCCGCGACTGCCGTCCAGACAGAGAACCCGACAGAAACCGGCGATGTCGCCAAGAAGCAAGTCGAGGTCTCGTTCTCGATTATCGGCACCGATGCCGACGGCAAGGCTCAGACCTGGGTGGCACCTACGCAGCTCAAGCTCGACGAGGGCGCGACGGCTGCGGATGCCTTCATTAAGCTGCAGCAGAAGACGGGCTTCAAGGCGAAGTACGATCCGAACACGGCATACGGTTTCTACCTCGAAAGCATCACATCCCCGAGCGATGGCCGCACGCTTGCCTACGATCCGACGACTCATGCCTACTGGCAGCTGTTCGTCGACGGCGCGTCTTCCTCGGTTGGCGCGAGCAGCGTCAAGCTCACCCAGGGGCAGAAGATTGAGTTTGCCTATACGGCTGGTAGCTCGTCCCCTGTCGTTAAGGACCAGCTTGCTGCGAATGTGACCGTCATTGGTCGCGATGCCCAGGGCAAGACTCAGACTTGGGTCGATAACGCGCAGTATGTGGTGACGTCCGGTTCGAGCGCGCTTGACCTTACGAAGGTCGCGCTCGAGGCGAATGATATTGACGCCGTTGCTGCGGGCTCCTTCATTCTGAGCCTTAAGTACAACGGCGTTGAGCTGGGTACGCCGCTCGATTATTCGACCTATTGGCAGCTGTTTATCAACGGCAAGCCGAGCGACTACACGGCAGACAATGTCACCATTCATGCTGGCGATACCGTTACGTGGTTCTACGGTGGCTGGGGCGACCAGTTGTCCTCTGATTCCGTCCATGCTTCCGTTCAGGTACTTGGTAAGGACAAGGACGGCAAGCAGCAGGTTTGGGCTTCGACGGGCCAGACGAGTCTCAAGGCAGGCTCTACTGCCAAGGATCTCCTTGAGCAGACCGGCCTTACTCTCGATGCTGGCGAATCGTCTTGGGGCTGGTTCCTCAACGGCATTACTTCGCCGTTTGATGGTAAGTCCTATGGCTGGGATGCTGCGACCAAGAGCTATTGGCGCTTCTACGTAAATGGCAAGTTCGCCGACGTTGGCGCCGGTGCCTACAAGCTCCAGGAGGGTGACGCCGTCACCTTTATGTATGGTGCTGACGCCGATGCCCTCCCCGGTCAGGTGCTTGGATCCGCCGATGTTATCGGTCCCGATGTCAACGGGAACAATACGCGTTGGGGTACGGCAAGCAATGTTTCTCTGCCCGAAGGCTCCACGGCCCAGAACCTTATTGAGGCAGTTCTGAAGGCCAAGGGCGTTGCGTACAACGGCTCCCAGAGTGGTGCATACTGGTTCCTCAATTCCGTTACTTCGCCGTTCGATCACAAGCCGTATGTCTGGGATGCTGCGACCAATAAATATTGGCACCTGTATATCAATGGAGAGCCCTCCTTACTCTGCGCCAATCAGATTACGCTCAAGAGCGGCGATAAGGTTACGCTTGCCTATACCACCGACGATTCGGCCATGCCCGATCCCGACAAGATTGTCGTGGACCCGAGCGCGACGACTCCTGATTGGGATGCCGAGTGGGCCGGCTACGGCAACAGCGGCAACGGTTCGACTGTAACGGATGCCAAGACGCCTGCGCAGGCCGCCGGTCTCAAGTGGGCCTTCGATTGGAAGGCCGAGTCTGGCCAGCAGTATGCCAACTGCAGCGAACCTGTCATCGCTAACGGTTTTGTGTACATCGCGACCGAGAACGAGCTCATTAAGATCGATTCGTCCACGGGCAAAAAGGTTGCCTCTGCGCCGCTTGCCTCCAAGGTGAGCTATACCTCTCGTCCGATCTATACCAATGGCCTTATCATTGTTCCGCTCAATGGCGGTGCGGTCCAGGCGATTACTGCAGACAAGCTGATCTGCAAGTGGCTGACGCCTGGTTTGACGGACTTGACGCAGAGCTCCTGCACCGTCGTTTCGGACGGCGAGTACGTCTATGTAGGCTCGGTCGATATTTCGTATGATGAGAACTACAACGCGACCTACGGCAACGGCTCCCTTAAGCGTATCAAGATTGCCACGGGCGAAGTCTCTTGGCAGAACATTGACGCTTCCGAGGGCTATTATTGGACTGGCGCTGCGCTGACGGATAAGTACACCATTGTTCCTACGAGCGCGGGCACGCTTAAGTGCATTGACAAGACGACGGGCGATGTCGTTTCGACCATGAAGCTCGGCGCTCTCGCGAACGCCGACTGTGTCGCCGATCCGTCCAATGGTTCGACCTTCTATCAGATGACGCACGATGGAAAGCTCCATGTGATTTCGCTTTCGGCGAAGGGCGTACTGAGCGAGCAGAAGACGGTCGACCTGGGTCTTACGAATAACATGAGCGCCCCGGCGGTGGCTGGCGAAAACTTGATTGTCGGCGGACAGACGGCTACTGGCTCTGCTCTGGCTCTCTATAATCTGAAGACCGGTAAGACCACGATGGTCACCGCTGCTGACGGTAAAGAACTTCCGGCCGGATTTAACGGTATTGCTGCTACTCCGTTGGTGAGTGTTCAGGGCGGCAAGACCCATGTGTACTTCACCGTTAACAGCGCGGATAGCAAGGATTACGTCAACTACTCTGCTGGTGGTGGCGTGTATCGCTATACGCTCGGCGATGCAGAGGCGACGCAGATTTATGATGCGGCTGGCCATTACCAGCACTGCGACTCCCCGGTCATTGCCGATGCATCTGGCAACCTGTACTACATCAATGACTCGGGCACGCTGTTCAAGCTTGGGGCCGTTGAGTCTTGGACGGTTGCCTTTAATTCCAATGGCGGGTCTGCTTGCGACACTAAGTTTGTTGCTACGGCCGATGGCAAGCTGGTCAAGCCGGCCGATCCGACGCGCGATGGCTACACTTTCGGCGGTTGGTATACCGATGAGGCTTGCACGCAGGCGTATGACTTCAGTACGCCGGTAACGGCCGATCTGACGCTGTATGCCAAGTGGACCAAGAATGCCGTTAACCCTGGCGGTAATGGCGGCGCTGGTTCGAATGGCGGCGGTTCTGGTATCGGTACTGGTTCCGGCACTGGCGCTGGCGCGGGTTCTGGCTCCGGCTCGAAGGGCGGCGCTATTGCTCCGGGCAAGAAGCCGGTGACCAAGACGACGGTGTCGACCAAGAGCGAGACCAAGGACAACAAGTCCAACAAGAAGGACTCCGATAAGTCCGATAAGAAGGATGAGAAGAAGTCTGACAAAAAGGACAGCAAGTCCGACAAGAAGTCCGATTCCAAGTCCGATACGGGTGCTGCTTCCACGACCACTGCTAAGAAGTCCTCTAGTACTGCCGAGCAGGAGACTGGCACCAATCCGCTCGCCATCGTTGGCATCGCCGCCGGCGTGATTGGCCTCGCGCTCATCGCCGTCTTCGTGCTGACCAAGCGCGGCAAGGGTGACGGTAATGCCCGATAAGCCCAAGGAGACCAGCGGGCAACAGCCCGACTCCTCGTTCATTCAGTTCGACGATGCAAAGCAACAGGGCGCCGCTTCGGCGGCGTCCGCCTCTCGTCGCAAGGCGCTCCTTGGCGTTCTTGCTGCCGCGTGCACCATTCTGATCGTCGTCTCGCTGGGCTTCGTCCATCCTTCCGAGAGCGGCGCCTGGTCCATCGACTGGATCATTCAGACCGTGACGGGGGAGAGCGTCGTCACCAAGGACACCAAGGCGTCTGGCTCGACTACGACTTCGGGCGAGGCCAGTTCCGAGGGCTCCAAGTCATCGAATGATGCAAAAGACGAGTCCAAGGGTTCGAACGACGCCAAGGACGATTCCGAGTCTTCGGACAAGGAACCGGATAAAAGCTCGGATAGCAAGAAGTCCGATGGTCAGAACGGCAAGAAGTCTGGCGATAAATCCGCTGCCCAAAATACGGGAGCCGGCGATACTTCCAATGTGTCTGGCGGTGCTTCTTCGGGCGGCGGTCAGTCGTCCGATGGAGCCTCCAGCTCTAATGGCGGAAGCGCTCCCTCGGGCGGCCAGGGCGGCTCGCAGGAGTCCAACTACGTAACGGTGACGGTTTCGGTCACATCGAGCGCCGTGGGCAATCCTGTGTCTTCTGGCGGCACCTTTACCTTTAACGAAGGCGCCACCGTTTACGATGCCCTGTGTGCGCTGGGCCTTTCTGTTAATGCCGAAAACTCGCCTCTTTATCACGGCGTATACGTGAAGGCAATTGGTGGGCTTGCCGAGTATGAACACGGCGGCACTAGTGGCTGGTGTTATTCCGTTAATGGCTCACAACCCATGACGGCCTGCAGTAACTATGTTCTCTCCAATGGCGACAGCGTGGTCTGGTATTACGTGACAGGCTAGGAGCCTCGACATATTGCATCAAACGGGCGGTTCGGACCAACATCCGGACCGCCCGTTTTTCATGCGAATGGGACTGGCCGCTGGGTCTCTCGGCAAACAAAAAACCGGTTGGAATGGGAATTCCAACCGGTTATACATTCAAGCAAATAGTGAATCGACTACGACCGTGCACCCTCGAGGAAGAAGCGGCGGCTGAAGTAGTTGTACCAGGTGACGAGGAACGTTGCGATGGCCTTCATGGCCTGGTAGCCGATGCTCAAAAACGTGACACCCACAAACATGTACAGGTCGTTGAGGCCCAGGCCGATCACCGACAGGATGGTGAATATCGTGAACTCGCGCTTGCGGCTCATGCCCTCGCGGTGGTCGAACACGTACTTCATGCTGAGCCAGTAGTTGACCACGACGGACGTGATAAACGAAACCGTGGTGCTCATCAAAAAGTCGAGGTGGTACAGCTCGACGAGCGCAATGAGCATGCCCCAGTCGATGCCAAAGGAGATAAGACCCACGACGGCAAACTTGAGGAACTGCTTGGTATGAGGTTGTGCCAGTGCCTTGCGCACGTAATCACATCCAATGCGTTGATGAATCGAGCAACGAGATACTTTAGAGCTTTTGCATGGGAAACGTAAGGTCTTTGGCAAGAACTATACGAACTCGCCAAATATCAAGAGGTAATCCGCAAACGTTGCAAATCTTCCCGTAAACGAGCAAGGCCCACGAACAACGCAGTACTCGACGCGCATCATCCGTGGGTCCCGTAGTGCTACGAGGAGGCCGGGCTATTTGGTCTGCTCGCCCTCCAGGAAAATCTTGCGCGTTACAAAGTTGTAGACCATGACCAGTGCGGTTGCGCAAATCTTGGCGATATTGGCCTCAAGGCCCAGGCCGGCGTTGAGGGCCAGCACGATGCCGTCGTTGAGCGCCAGACCAATGACGGACAGCACGACAAAGATGATGAACTCGCGGTGGCGGCTCATGCCCTCCTTGTGTGCAAACACGTACTTCATGCTCGCAGCGTAGTTAAAGATGAGCGAGACGATAAAGCCGCTGGTGTTGGCGATCAGGATATTGAGGCCCAGACCGTAGTGGAGCAGATTCATGATGCCAAAGTCGATGACGGTGGCAATGACGCCGACGACGCCAAACTTCATGATCTGCGCAAGGAGCTTTTGCATGACACCTGCCTTAGGGTGGCGCCGCAGCGCCGTGGGGATGGCAAACTCAGCAAGTTTAGCCAATCCCCGTAGGCGGGGCTAGGCGCGCTCCTCGATAGCACCGTTTCTATATGCATCGAGCAGTTGGCGTAGGTCCTGGATCTGGCTGCGAATCTTGACGCCGGTGTCGGTGTCGCTCACCATGCGGCGACGGTCGGCCTCGTCAAAGCGGTTGGTCTCGCTTTCGATGTCGATGTTGCGGGTGAGCGCCTCGGCAACGGTGGTAAAGGCCTGGTGCGACTTGAGACGGCATCCGCGCGAGCTCGAGATGAGCGTGTAGCCGGCGATGCCCGTTTTGGGGTGGTAGGCGCGACAGAAACCGCCGTCGATGACCAGCAGCTTGCCGCTGGCGCGGATGGGCTGCTCGCCCTTGGTGGTCTTGACCGGGGTGTGGCCGTTGATGATGTGGCCCGTCGGCGAGCAAGCCATGGGGGCGACGCCAAACTCGCGCATGATGTCGTCGCAAACGGACGAGGACGTGGTGAGTGTATAGTACGGGTCCATCGGCTCGACCCACGTGCTCTTGTCGGCAATGTAGGCGCGCTCGAAGGTGCGCACCACGCGTCCGCTGGCGGGTGAGTTAAAGCCGATCCACAGGTACCACATCCAGTCGAGGGCATCGCGGTCGCCGACGCGCCAGGCGCGGCGTGCGATGTGGTCGCAAAAATCAAAATAATCACGGCCGGCGTGCCAAGTGCCAAGACAGTTCATGCTGCTAAAGGTGCCGTCTTCGTTGAGCGGCACGCAGCCGTGGAAGAGCAGATTGCCGTTGGCGACCTTATACATAGAGCCGTGGGTATAGAGGAAATCAATGTGGCGATGCAGGTGATCTGCGGTGACAAACTCGGATACGAGCTTGTCGATGATGTGCTGCTCCTCGGGCGTGAGCGTGTAGGGGTCCGCCGGATCGACGGTGGGGAAGTCGTTGGTCGTGAGCGGCCATACGCTGCCGTCGGCGAGGGTGACCGTGCCGGCGTCGTGGTCGACCTTGTCGAGCAGCAGGCGGTCTGCCATGTCAAACTCGGGGTGGCGCTGGATAATCTGGCCCTCGAGCTTAAAAAGTAGGACGTTAATGGCTTTGATCAGCGGGCTGATGGACTCGCCGGCGGTATAGGTGGCGTCGGCGAAGGCGACAAGCTCGCGCAGCGAGATGCCATAGTCGTTCTCGAGAATCTCGTAGTTGTCGTAGCGCAGGTTGTTGCGCAGTACCGTGGCGATGCAGGCGGGCTCGCCGGCAGCGGCGCCCATCCACAGCAGGTCGTGGTTGCCCCACTGAATATCGAGCGAATGATAGGTGAGCAGGCGGTCCATAATCTTGGCCGCGCCGCCACCGCGGTCGAAGATGTCGCCCACCAAGTGCAGGTGGTCGACGGCGAGGCGCTTGATGAGTGAGGCGAGCGACTCGATAAAGTCGTCGGCGCTGGCGGTCTCCAAGATGGATTCGATAATGCGCTCGTGATAGCGCACGCGGTAGTTGTTCTCATCCGGATGCGTGTGCAGCAACTCGTCAATGATGTAGGCGTAATCGCGCGGGATGGCCTTACGCACCTTGGAGCGGGTGTAGCGGCTCGAAAGCGAGCGGGCAACCACAATGAGCTGGTCGAGCATGGTCTTGTACCAGGTGGGCGAGTCCTCGCGCCGGCTGCGGACAAGATCGATCTTCTCGCGCGGATAGTAGATGAGCGTGCACAGCTCGCCCTTTTCGTCAAAGGAGAGCGTGTCGCCAAAGATCTCGTCGACATGCTCGCGCACGACGCCCGAGCAGTTGTTGAGGATGTGCATGAAGGCTTCGTACTCGCCATGCACATCGCTCATAAAATGCTCGGTGCCCTTGGGCAGGTTGAGGATGGCCGAGAGGTTGATGATTTCGGTAAATGCGGATTGCTCGGTGGGGAACTGTCTCGACAGCAGGCGAAGATACTTGAAGTCTTGCGGATTGCGATCGAATGCGACCATGAAGCACCTTCCGATGTGGGTGGTAAAACTGACAAACACCGTCAAACGTTTATCAGTATGCGCCGCTTTTGTTTCGATTGGGGATGGGAGGTCGAATTGTTGGTCGAACGGTTTGGTAAATCGATTTAGTTGAGGTGGATATGGCGGTTGAATGGAGACGCGGGGTCGTTTTTGCAGGCGCATACCTCCGGGATCGATAGGGAGGATGACGGTAAAGATGTTCACTACCTTTGGTTCAATTTGGTAAATAGTGGACATTTGTACCGTATTCACGCTTGCTGTGCGATAATTTGCGCAGCAATGAGTAAGGAGCCTCATATGAGTGATTTTGTCCTGACCTGTGAATCCGCCGCCGACCGAACCCGTGAGTTCTTTGAATCGCGCAATATCCCTGTCGTGTGTTTTCATTACGAGATCGACGATGTTGTCTATACGGACGATCTGTATCAGTCGATTGCGCCGGACGAGTTTTTTTGCCCAGATTGCCGCGGGCGCCATGCCCAAGACGTCTCAGGTGAGCGTGGGTGAGTACGAGGAGTTTTGGGAGCCGTTCGTTGCCGAGGGTAAAGACGTGCTGCACCTGGCGCTGTCGTCGGGTATTTCGGGCACGTATGGATCGGCCTGCGTTGCTGCGCAGATGCTCGCGGATCGCTATCCCCAGGGCGGCAAGGTGCGCGTCATCGATTCGCTGGCGGCGTCTTCGGGCTTTGGTCTGCTGGCGGAATGTGCCGCCGACGTTCGCGATAGCGGCGCTTCGCTCGACGAGACGGCCGCTTGGATTGAGGGGCATAAACTCAACCTTCACCACTGGTTCTTCTCGACCGATCTGTCGAGCTACCTGCGCGGCGGTCGCATTTCGGCCGCGAGTGCAATCATCGGCACGGCGCTCAAGATTTGCCCGCTTATGACGGTCGATTGTGAGGGCGAGCTGGCGCCGCGTGAGAAGATTCGCACCAAGAAGCGCGCGATCTCCGAGATGGCCAAGACCGTGATGGCGCATGTGCAGGACGGCGCGAACTATTCGGGCAAGTGCATCATGTCGCACTCGGCGTGCCGTGAGGACGCCGAGGCCGTTGCGGCACTGATAGAGGAACAGGTTCCGCAGCTCAAAGGCAAGATTGAAATCAATAGCATCGGTGCTCTGATTGGCTCGCATACCGGCCCTGGCACGGTGGCCGTCTTCTTTATGGGCGACAAGCGCGTGGACTAACGTTCGTGGGCTGGCTGACGGTTTTAACGGCTGCGCCTGTCCCTCCTGACATTCGATAACAGAAAAAGGCCCGTCCCGTTGTTTGCGGGACGGGCCTTGCTGTTGCGGCT
>UMFS01046859.1_pt1 | contig 11092 bp, 10 predicted proteins | sample 1965071 | NCBI WGS metagenome assembly UMFS01 (sample SAMEA4836052, study PRJEB28245) | human gut metagenome | biome: gut microbiome; material: fecal sample | place: Denmark | collected 2008
CGGAAAGAATCCAATTCCAAAGATCAAAAGTGGGTCTAATATGATATTTACAATACAGCCAGTCATTAAAGCAAGCATAGTGATCACCATATTTCCAACTGCTTGAAAAATCTTTTCAAAAGAAATACTTACCATAATGATTGTTGAAAACATTAATATAATTGTTGAATATTGTAATCCCATCCCAATAACAGTTTGATCATTCGTAAACATTGCAAGAAATGATGGCATGATCATTAATCCAACGATTGTAAGCAGAATTCCATGAATGACATTTAAAAACAATCCCTGAGTTGCAGCTTTATTGGCTTCCTTTGCTTTTCCTGCACCAAGAAACATTGCAATGACTGCATTAATTCCAACACCGAATCCAACTGCAATTGAGTTGATCAGATTTTGTACTGGATATACAAGGGATAATGCGGTCATTGCATCTTCGCTGATCTTGGCAACGAAAATACTGTCAATGATGTTATACAATGAGTTTACAAACATTGAGATTACCATTGGCAGAGCCATTGATAGTAATAATGGTAAAATTGGTTTTTCTTTCATATACATCTGATCCATAAAATGATTCCTCCTTAATAACAAAAAAGAGACGATAGACCTTGCTGTTTAATAATCAGAAACAGTAAAATCTATAGTCTCTTATAAGACGATATTAAATTGTATTCGTTGATTTTATCTAGATAAAGCATGCACCAGACGGGAGTTGAACCCGTGACCAACAGCTTCGGAGGCTGCCACTCTATCCACTGAGTTACTGGTGCATAGGCTATATTATATTACAACATATTCAAAAAAATAGCAAGAGATATTTTGGGGTCGGACTGGACTCGCTTCGCTCGATAAGGTATACCCGCAGGGCATTCGTGAATGCATAGTCCTTCGGACTGGACTTGCTTCGCAAGGTAAGGTATAATATACTGTAAATTTGCTGTAGGTGGATTGGAGGGATGTGCGTGAAGCTTAGAAAATCTACAATTGTTGTTATCATTACAAGCTGGATCTTATTTTTTATTGCAGCTTTTTTGGCATATGCGAAATTGGACCAGATGAAACAAGAACGACTTACAAATGAAAAGATTTTTCAACAAACAACACAAAAGAATACCTCACAAGGCGTGATCAGAGAAACAAATGATGCAGCGGAAACGAAGAAGGAAGATTCAGAGACTGAGAAAAAAGCAGTTGAGGATTTTATGAAAACATATTATGAGAGAGTTCAGAAAAATGATCTGGAAAATCTTAAGAATATGGTAGAAGATACGAATGAATTAACTGAGGATCAAAAGGCAATCCATCAGTATGTGAAGAAATATAAGAATCTTACATATCTGATCAAACAAGGAGCAGACGATGAATCCTATATCGTTTATGTAACATATGAGATGAAGATCCGCAAGATTAAAACACTTGCACCGGGGATGACATCGTATTATGTGATGAAGAAAGGGGATACATTCTGTATCTATAATAATCAAAAACATGATACGGATGAGATCACAGATGCAAAAAAAGAAAGCCAGAATAGCAAAGAAATTAAAAAACTTACAAAACAGATCAACAAAAGATATGAGCTGGCTTTAAAACAAGATAAAAAATTAAAACAATTTTTTGAAGGAAATTAAAAGATATGATGAAATTTGAAATTTATATTCTGCAGAAGAAATCACAGGATCCTAAGATGTATCAGGAAGCAATGGGTGAGTATCTAAAACGTCTTGGTGCATATGCGAAAGTTTCTGTAGTATATAAGAAGAATGCAAAACAAGTAGAGAAAATATTAAAAGAACCGGGAGAACATTATCATATCCTGCCTGGAAGAGACAGTATGACAAGTCCGGGGCTTGCACAGTTGATTAATGAAAGTTCTGTACAGGGAATTTCAAAGTTTCATTTTTATATTGGAGATTTAGGATCAGAGGAAGCAAAGCCATTTCATGTATCGTCATTTACACAAAGTGGTTCGCTGGCAGGCACGATCATATTAGAACAGATTTATCGTGCTTATCGGATTTTGAATCATCAGCCATATCACAAATAAAAATATTACGAGAAAACACTAGAATGGAGTTGATAAAGATGGAGTTTAAAACACCAACAATTGAAGATAAGGAAGAAATTGATCGATGTATCTTAGCAGATGATACAAGAAGTTGTGATTATGCAACAGCGAATATTATTTTATGGAGTCCTTTTTATCAAGTAAAGTATGCGATCATAGATGGATTATTTGTATCTCATACTGATGAGGAGGGAGGTTCTTTTTGTTATCCACTTGGAAAAGGAAATAAAAAGAAAGTATTGCAATATTTTATGGATGATTGCAAAGAAAAAAAGATTCCGTTTGTATTACATGGTGTAACTCATGAGATGGAAGAAGAGTTTCGTGAGATATTTGGAGATATTTATGAGATTGAATATGACAGAGATATCTCAGAATATATTTATGACAGAGAAAAACTCGCAACATTATCAGGAAAGAAACTTCATGGAAAGAGAAATCATATCAATCGTTTTAAAGAAAATCATGAATGGTCCTATGAACCACTTTCCGATGAAAATCAGTTAGAAGTACTGGCAATGCTGATGGAATGGAAGATGCAAAATTGTGATCCAGAAGATATAGAGAAACATGACGAGATTTGTGTTTCTAAAAATTGTGTGATCAATTATAAAGAATTAGGACTTGTCGGAGGTGTTCTGCGTGCGGAAGGAAAGGTCGTAGGATTTTCAATCGGTGAACGTGCATCAAATGAAGATACATTTATCGTTCATATTGAAAAAGCTTTTGCAGATATCCAAGGAGCTTATCCGATGATCAATCAACAGTTTGTAATCCATGAGATGGAAGATTTCAAATATGTGAACAGAGAAGACGATGCTGGAGAAGAGGGACTTAGAAAGTCAAAATTATCGTATCGACCAGTCTTTATGGTAGACAAGGGCGTTCTTCGTCTAAAATCAGAAGTAAAGAATTGACACTAGGTGCCTAAAAATGTAGAATTGAAGGTAGGACAAACCATTAGGAGGAATATGTAATGAGACATTTGATTGATCCGATGGATTTAAGCGTGGAAGATATTGATAGATTATTAGACCGCGCTGATGACATCGCAAAGAATCCTGAGAAGTATCAGGAAGTGTGCAAACACAAGAAATTAGCAACGCTGTTCTTTGAACCAAGTACAAGAACAAGATTAAGCTTTGAAGCAGCAATGCTTGAATTAGGGGGAAGTGTTCTTGGATTTTCTTCTGCTGATTCATCATCTGCATCTAAAGGAGAAAGTGTTGCAGATACAGCAAGAGTCATTGAATGTTATGCAGATATCATTGCGATGCGTCATCCAAAGGAAGGAGCACCATATGTAGCGTCACAGTATGTAAATATCCCTGTGATCAATGCAGGAGACGGTGGTCATAATCATCCAACACAGACATTGACAGACCTTTTAACAATTCGAAGAGAAAAGGGACGTTTAAGTAATTTCACGATTGGATTTTGTGGAGATTTAAAATTTGGACGAACAGTGCATTCTCTGATCAAAGCATTATCAAGATATGAAGGAATCAATTATATTTTAATTTCTCCAGAAGAACTCCAGATTCCAGAGTATCTGAAGAAAGATGTTTTTGAGAAGAAAGGAATCACATTTACAGAAGTTGATAAGATGGAAGATGTGATGCCACAGCTTGACATTCTTTATATGACACGAGTACAGAGAGAACGTTTCTTTAATGAAGCTGATTATGTAAGATTGAAGGATAGCTATATCTTAGATATGGATAAATTAAAGATCGCCAAGAAAGATCTTTCTATTTTACATCCATTACCTCGTGTGAATGAAATTTCTGTAAAAGTTGATAACGATCCAAGAGCCTGCTATTTTAAACAGGTATTGAATGGAAAACATGTAAGAATGGCATTGATCATGGAATTACTGGGGGTAAGTGCAGATGAACATTGATAGCATTAAGAATGGAATCGTATTAGATCATATCCGTGCAGGACGCGGAATGCAGATTTATAATAGTCTTGGATTAGATCAGTTAGATTGCAGTGTTGCGATCATTAAGAATGTAAAAAGCAACAAAATGGGCAAGAAAGATATCATTAAGATTTCAGATGCATTTGAAGTGAACTTTGATGTTTTAGGTTATATAGATCCAGAAGTTACGGTATGTGTCATTGAAAATGGCAGTGTAAAGTCCAAACACAAAGTAGAACTTCCAGAGAAGATCGTGAATATTGCAAAATGCAAGAATCCAAGATGTATTACATCTGTAGAACAAGAAATCGATCATGTGTTTAAATTGACAGACAGAGAACACCAAGTATATCGCTGTATTTACTGCGAATCAAAGCTTAAAAAATAATCAAAAGAAACAAGAGGTATCCGTGCATGAAACAAGAAAGCAGAACAAACATTAATCGTGTAAAGAAGGATATCAGCAGTCCAGATAGTTTCACACCGCCTGAGGAACTGAAACGACAGCTGATCACAACCATGCAAAGCATTTATGATGAAGAAGATATTGAGGCTGTAGAACGTGCCTATAAAGTAGCATATAAGGCACACGAGAAACAGAAACGAAAGTCTGGAGAGCCATATATCATTCATCCTATTTGTGTTGCGATCATATTGGCAGAATTAGAACTTGATAAAGAAACGATTATGGCAGGACTGCTTCATGATGTAGTAGAAGACACGGAAACAACCCATGAAGATATTGTAAGAGATTTTGGGGAAGAAGTTGCCCAGTTAGTTGATGGCGTAACAAAGTTAGGACAATTAAGCTATTCCAAAGACAAGATCGAAGTTCAGGCGGAGAACTTACGAAAGATGTTTCTTGCAATGGCAAAAGATATCCGAGTGATCCTGATCAAACTTGCTGACCGTTTGCATAATATGCGTACCATGCAGTTTATGCGTCCAGAGAAGCAAAAAGAGAAATCCAGAGAGACGATGGATATTTATGCACCGATCGCACATCGTCTTGGTATTTCCAAGATCAAAGTTGAATTAGATGATCTGGCACTTCGATATTTAAAACCAGATGTTTATGAAGATTTAGAACGCTCTCTTGATTCTGCAAAGGAAGAAAGAGAAGTATTCATTCAGGAAATCGTTGACGAAGTGAAAGGACATATTGACCACGCTGGAATTAAGGCAGAGATCGATGGACGTGTGAAACACATGTTCAGTATATATAAGAAGATGGTCAATCAGCATAAGACGATCGATCAGATTTATGACTTATTTGCAGTCCGGATCAAGGTTGATACGGTTAAGGACTGTTATGCGGCACTTGGGATCATTCATGAGATGTATAAACCAATCCCAGGAAGATTCAAGGATTATATCGCGATGCCAAAACCGAATATGTATCAGTCACTTCACACAACATTGATCGGACCAGAAGGACATCCATTTGAGATTCAGATCCGTACATTTGAGATGCATCGTGTTGCTGAATATGGTATCGCAGCCCATTGGAAATATAAAGAAAATAATAATACCAAGGGACTTAACAAAGAGGAAGAGAAGTTAAGCTGGTTAAGAGAAGTGCTGGAATGGCAGCGTGATATGGATGATAACAAAGAGTTTTTAAGTTTGCTGAAGACGAACTTGGATCTCTTTGCAGAACAGGTATATTGTTTTACACCGAATGGAGATGTCAAAAACCTTGCGAATGGTTCGACACCGATCGATTTTGCATATTCAATCCATAGTGCAGTCGGTAATAAGATGGTTGGAGCCAGAGTCAATGGAAGACAGGTACCATTTGATTATCATTTGCAGAATGGTGATCGTGTAGAGATCATTACATCACAGAATTCAAAAGGACCTAGCAGAGACTGGTTAGGAATCGTAAAATCAGCACAGGCAAGAAGTAAGATCAATCAGTGGTTTAAACGACAATTCAAGGAAGAGAATATCGTCAGAGGTAAGGAACTGTTAGAAAAATACTGTAAGAGCAAGAGCATCAGGCTCCCAGAACTCATGAAACCTGAATACATTAAGAAGGTTGAACTAAAATACGGATTTAAAGACTGGGATTCTGTATGTGCAGCTGTTGGACATGGTGGTTTAAAAGAAGGCCAGGTTATTAATAAGATGCAGGAAGAAGACCGTAAGATCCAGAAACAAAAGATCACGGATGAACAGATCTTGCAGAAAACAACAGAAGCAGCACAGGCAGCAGCAGCGAATCCAGAGAAGAAAAAGGATGAGAAATCCAAAGGAGGAATTGTTGTACGTGGAGCGAATGATGTTGCTGTTCGTTTTTCAAAATGTTGTAATCCAGTACCAGGAGATGAGATCGTTGGATTTATTACAAGAGGACGAGGAATCTCGATTCACAGAACAGATTGTGTGAACCTTCTGAATATGCCAGAATCTGACAGGGCAAGACTTATTGAAGCTGAATGGCAGGTAAGTGAAGCAGATACAACACAGACTTACACGACAGAGATCAATATTTATGCCAATAATCGAAAGGGATTGTTAGCAGAAGTATCAAAGATCTTCTTAGAATTAGATATTGACATCATAACGATCAACGTATCAAACAATAAGAAAGGAAGAGCAACGCTTAGTATGTCCTTTGATATTACAGGCGTAGAGCAGTTGAACCGTATTATTGCGAAGATTAGGAATGTAGAAGGCGTGATCGACATAGAAAGAACAGCAGGATAGGTGAAAATATGAGCGAAACAACATTAAGACTTGACAGACCTCTTAAGATGGTAACGATCTGTCTTGGGCAGATGCAGACAAACTGCTATATTGTTGAGAATACAAAAACAAATCAGGCATTCGTCTTTGATCCGGGAGATCAGGGAGAACGTATTATGAATACATTAGAAGAAGATGGAATGGAACTGGCAGGCGTATGTCTGACACATGGGCATTTTGATCATGTAATGGCCCTTCCATATCTGATGGAACAAAAACCAGATCTTGATATCTATCTTTATGAAGATGAAGTAGATGTTCTGGCAGATCCACAGCTCAATCTCGGAGCGATGATGGGAATGGATCTCTCATTAAAAGCGAATCATCTGGTGAAAGATGGAGAGATCATAGATGTATTAGGAACAAAGGTAAAATGTATCCATGTTCCAGGACATACAAAAGGTGGAGTATGTTATTATTTTGCAGATTATGGATGGCTGATCTCTGGAGATACACTGTTCCAGATGAGCATTGGAAGAACAGACTTTCCGACAGGCAATTTGAATGATCTTCTGACAGCGATCAGAGAGAAATTATTCGTACTCCCACCATGGACAAAGGTACTATCCGGTCATACACCACCAACGACGATCGAGGAGGAAAGCAGATGCAATCCGTTTCTGCAATAGATTATGATTGGATTAATTCAGAACAAGACCATTTATGAATATGACATTCGAAGTTTAATATTGGCATTTATGCTTGGAGAGAAGATAGAATTGACGGATCACGTTGATTCTATCTATGATTTTATACTGGACGTGGATTATAAAGATCAGGAAATCGTCATGAATCTATATAAAAAGGGCGAGTTAGAAGATGAGATCCAGTTATTTGGTGATTATGAAAATAAGAAGATTTTTAAAAACCGGATGAAACAAGGAATCTATCAGTTGTTTTCCAAAGCATTAGACAAACAGCTTCCATGGGGAACGTTGACTGGGATCCGTCCGACAAAGATTGCTTTTGATGGATATGAAAAGGGTGAGAGCAGTGAAGAGATCATTCACAGATTTCAAAAGGATTATCTGGCATCCGAAGAAAAAGCAAGATTATGTACAGAAACCGTTCAGAAAGAGAAAGAACTGCTAAAAGCATTTCCATACAAAGAAGGATACAGTCTATATATAGGAATCCCATTTTGCCCAAGCACATGTTTGTACTGTTCTTTTACATCGTATTCGATCGATCAATTTGATAATATTGTACAAGACTATCTTGAAGCTTTATTGAAAGAACTGGATTTTGTGGCAAAGACTTATGCGCACAAAGAACTTCAGACGATGTATATTGGCGGTGGAACACCAACATCTTTAAAAGAAGAAGATCTGGAATATCTGTTATATGAGGTTAATAAGAGATTCCCATTTTCAAAGATCCAGGAGATCACTGTGGAAGCAGGACGGCCAGACAGCTTGAATTTCGAGAAATTAAAGATTCTAAAGAAATATGGTGTGACAAGGATCAGTATCAATCCACAGTCAATGAACGATAAGACATTAAAACTCATTGGAAGAAATCATTTTGCACAAGATATCAAAGAGAAATTTAATCTTGCGAGACAGGCTGGGATCGATAACATTAATATGGATATGATCTGTGGGCTTCCAGAAGAAGGCATGGATGAACTTTCCTATACTTTAGATGAGATCAAAAAACTTGATCCAGAGAGTTTAACGGTTCATGCACTTGCAGTCAAGCGTTCATCGAGATTGAATCGAATGAAAGATACATATCACTTTGGAGCGAGTGAAGAGATGGTATCTTATGCCGCTTCATGTGCAAGAGATATGAATATGGAACCATATTATTTATACCGGCAGAAAAACATTCCAGGGAACCTTGAGAATGTCGGTTTTTCGAAAAAAGGAAAAGAATGTCTCTATAATATTTTGATTATGGAGGAATTACATGATATTATAGCAGTTGGTGCTGGTACATCTTCAAAGATCGTCCATCAGGAAGACCATCAGGTGGACCGCATCGAAAATCTTAAAGATATAAAGCAATACATTACACGAATTGATGAGATCATTCATAGAAAAGAATTAAAGATGATATAAACAGGAGTTTGATTATGGCAATCAGTTATGGACGAACAGATATTGAGACACCGATCCATGCGGATATAAAAGAAACGATCAGTCATGGTATCATTGTCAGTAATTTGGCTTATCTTGTTGGCAAGGAATTAGGATTACAAGAAGAAGTGTGTTATGATCTTGCGGTTGCAGGAATGTTACATGATCTTGGGAAAGTAAGACTTAATTTCTATATGAATGAGAAAGTGGAAGATGAGATTCTGGCTGTTGACGAAACAAGATATATGAGAATGCATCCATCCATTGGATATGCAATCCTTGCAGATTACGATTATAACCAGACGGTTTTAGACGCAGTTCTATATCATCATGAACATTATGATGGTACCGGTTATCCACATAATCTGGTAGGAAAACAGATTCCATTGGTTGGAAGGATCATGCATGTATGTGATATTTTCGGAGCATTGATCTCAAACAGGGATTATAGAGAAGGATTTGATGTTGAGACTGCACTTGATATCATGATCGATGAAGTAAAGAATTTTGATATGAAAGTATTTTTAGCATTCCAGAGAGTCGCATTTTCAGACGGAGTTATGGAAACTGTGATGGAAAAAGGCAATCTGGATGAATTATTTGAGGAGGAACAAGAATGATTACACAGGCACCAAGAGGAACAAAAGACTGGTTTGGAAAAGATATGGACCAGCGCACATATTTAGAGAATATTTTCAAAGATTTATGCGCATCCTATAATATTCACGAGATCATCACACCAGTATTTGAGCATACAGAGCTTTTTCAGAGAGGTGTTGGAGAAACAACAGACGTTGTCCAGAAAGAGATGTATACATTTGAAGATAAAGGACACAGAAGCATTTCATTAAAACCAGAAGGAACAGCAGGAGCGATCCGTGCATATTTACAGAATGGTCTGGCAAATGAGCCACAGCCGATCAAGATGTTCTATATCACACCAGCATTCCGCTATGAAAAACCACAGAGTGGAAGATTAAGACAGCACCACCAGTTCGGAGTTGAATTTGTCGGAGCAGAAAGTCCATTAGCAGAAGTAGAGCTGATCACATTAGTATCCACTTTTATTAAGAAAATTGGGTTAAAAGATGCAAAATTACACATCAACAGCATTGGATGTGAAAATTGTAGAAAAGAATACAACAAAGCATTATTAGCATATTTAAAAGAACATGAAGAACATTTATGTCCTACATGTAGAGAACGTATGGAAAAGAATCCATTACGTGTCATTGACTGTAAAGTTCCAGAATGCAAAGAGATCGTCAAAGATGCACCAAGAACGATCGACTATTTAGATGATGAATGTAAAGCACATTTTGAAGAATTAAAGAGTCTGTTAGATGCATTAAATATTCCATATGAAGTTGATACAGAAATCGTTCGTGGATTAGACTACTATACAAAGACCGTATTCGAATTTGTAAACGAAGATGGATTTACTTTATGTGGTGGTGGACGTTACGACAATCTTGTTCATGAGATCGATGGAAAAGTTTCTATGCCATCTGTTGGATTTGGTATGGGTGTAGAGAGAATCCTTTATTTCTTAGAAGAAGAGAAAGTAGATCTTCCATGCACAAGAGACATTGACCTTTATGTAGGAATTCTTGGACAGGAAGCAAAAGCAAAAGCTTACCAGATCGTTGTAGATCTTCGTGATCATGGATTTGTCGTAGAAACAGATTATCTTGGAAGAAGTGTAAAAGCACAGATGAAATATGCAAATAAGCTGAATGCCAAGAATACGATCATCATTGGTGATGACGAATTAGCGAAGAATGAAGGAAATGTCAAAAATATGGAAACAAGAGAAGTTACGACCATTTCGCTTGATAAGATCGCAGATTGTTTAAAATAAAATCATGCTTTCTTATACTAGTTCGTGACATTTTTGACAAAATCATATATAATGAGTAATAATTACAAGAAAGGAGGTAACATGCATGAGTGAATATGCGATCGTGGCACCAGAAGATTTCGACCAAAGCGTATTTCGCCTGATTGGTAAGGAATGGATGCTTGTTACTGCAAAGAATCAGGAAGGAAAAGTTAACACAATGACTGCCTCATGGGGTGGTTTAGGTGTTATGTGGGGTAAGAATGTTGCTGTGACAGTCTTAAGACCACAAAGATATACAAAAGAATTCATTGACCAGTCAGAATCATTTACATTATCTTTCTATGATGATACTTTTAAGAAGGATTTAAGCTATCTTGGAAGTGTATCTGGAAGAGATGAAGACAAGATCGCGAAGACACGTC
>UMFS01008892.1_pt1 | contig 11066 bp, 5 predicted proteins | sample 1965071 | NCBI WGS metagenome assembly UMFS01 (sample SAMEA4836052, study PRJEB28245) | human gut metagenome | biome: gut microbiome; material: fecal sample | place: Denmark | collected 2008
TATTGGAAATTAAGAATCGAAAAATGCAGCACACATCCGCTATTCCCGACCAAATCAATGATAACCTCATTGCGGTTCTCCAACCTGATTTTCTTGGTATCGACGACATCCTTTTTCTCCTCGGAAGCCTGGTAATAGAGTGTGGCGGTATAGCCCTTTCTGTTTTTCAGAAAATCAAGGGGTAAGGAGATTTGTTTCTTGTCTCCGGCATTCAACATGCTTACATACCAATCGGAACCCGAACGGCGGGCGACCACAACATATTTGCCCATTTCTCCATCCAAGAAGCGGGTTTCGTCCCATACGGTCGGAATAGAATTATAAAAACGAGTTGCGGCATCTGTTTTGATCACAGATTCGGCAGAGCCTGCACCACCGGCTCGCCTCGGTGATTTTTCGGGACGGTCATACCAATAGACAAACTGCCAAGGACTATAAATAGCGACCAATTTAGCCAACTGGGCAGCACGTCCTCCCATCTTTTCCGTGACTCTTTCCGCAAAATAACAATTGGTATAATCACCCGCTCCGCAAATCATGCGATTATATAATGTATAGATGGCTTGGTCTAGCGATGGGCTTTCTTCGTCGCCGCGGATACCTTCCTGAGTCAATAAATTCGGATACGTGCGTGAATAACCCGTCGGACGATATTCGTCGTGGATATCAACCATCAATTCATATTTGGCTGCTTTGCGTACTGCCTGATGCAACCATGCCGTAGCGTATTGGTCGCCCACATTCACAAAACCATATTTTACACCTTTGATCCCCCATTTCTTATATAAAGGCAGAATTTCATCCAGTTGCTGATGCAGCGCTTTTTTATTCACATATACCAATATGCCAACACCTTTTGAATCGGCATATTCTATTACTTTAGGCAAATCGAGCGGGCCCTTCGAACGGGCCGGATCAATCGTAACGGTAGTCGCATCCGATTTTACGTCTTCTTCCGCCCCATACCAACCGGCATCAAACAGCACATAGGCTATATTGTTTTCTGCTGCAAAATCAATACAAGCCATACTGCCAGCCGTTGTCAATGTAACTTCACGAATTACCTGTCCGGGCTTGATCCAGCTAGTGTTCGCAATCTGATTAGGTTCGTTCAAGTTAAGAACGAAGTAATTATTTTCGACCAATTTTCCCGGATGCCCGGCGACCATTACATAACGCCAAGGAGATCGATAGCCGGCCAAATCCAGATTGACTTTTCCCGACAAAACAGATTGTACCCCGAACCCAGTCTCACTCTTCTCCAATTTCATGCGGGAATAATCGACAAGGGCAGCTTCTCCAATTGCGACAAACCGGTTATCATTAACCCGGATCACCTGAGGACGATCGGCAGCACCTTTCAACGCACTCAATTTCGTTTCGAAATAAGCTCCTTGTGCCATATCGGTCACCCAGGTCTTGCAGTCTTTCTGAAAAAGGAATTGCGTCTTCTCATCGGTTACCGTACGATTCCAAAAATCCAACTTGTCGAATGCATAACGGAACGCAAGTCCTTCATCGTAAAGACGAACAGACAACACCATCTCTTTCCAGTTCTCATCCGACTGAAGCGTTAGCTCAACCTCATTATATCGATCTGTCACGACGGACCGCTCTCCATAAACGGGTTGCCAAGTCTGATCGACCGATTTCCTTTTTTGGTCCACCACCTTCCAGTTGCCTTTCAGGATATTCTCATCCAAAGAGAACTGCAAAGTTTTAGCCGTCACCACCTTTTCTCCGTTAGCAAATAAATCTATTTCTACATTCTTTTCCCCGGCTCTAATATCGGCATTCATTTTTCCGGAAGGGCTGACAAGCGGAAAAGCAGCTTGCCCACAGGCACCCACAGACGAATTCTTCTTGATAACAAGACACGCACCTCCACCGGGTGCCAGCTTCAATGTCAGTTTATCATTGCTTGTCAATTGCCGGGTCGTAACCTTTAAGCTTTCTCGGTTTGTCAGATAATGGGCATCCTCACCGTCTTCGATAATTTCGACAGTATATTTCCCTTTTTTCAGGAAAGAAAGAGGCAGATCAATCGTCCTTCCGGACTCATTCGTGGCCGCACCGACCAAGTAGGCATCCTCCGTTTCACGCATCATCACGATATACTCCCCGATTTCACCAGCCAGTGTACAACTCTCTTTCCACGGCATCTTCTGGGCAGACAGGAAGTTCAACAAAGCTGAGTACTTCCGGTAATATTCTGGAATATCCGGCAAAATAGTCACGCCAGAAAAAGCAATCAACGTACGGGCAGCTTCCGAAACCAATGTGGAAGGAACCGGCTGACTCTCGTCCACACGTGTCGTATGCCCTTGGCGAAGGTCAAACATTCCGTTGTTCATATCGATCGGACCGGCAACCATATTGACGAAAACGGTCGTTACAAATGTTTTAGGCTCGAACACATGATGTCCGTCCAATTGGGCATGGCAATATTCGCGTGTCACGGCGTTCGGCCAAGTACGCATTTGTCCGTATGGATGAACCGGACCATCATGAAAATCGACCAACAAATGATTTTGAGCGCAAAGTTCCGTGATCTTTTTCGTCCATTGGTTCTTTTCTTCCTGCGTTCCGCTCATAAATCCATATTTAACTCCGGCTGCTCCCCAATCGCCATACTGTTTCAAAGTCTTTTCTATCGGATATTTCCGGCCTCCGACATCATTCAGATAAAGCCAAATTCCGACATCTTTCTCTTTTCCATATTTCAACAACCGTTGCACATCCTGCGATTTTTCCCCTTCTACCGGATCGGAATCCGATTCGAATTCCGGCCCGTACCAATTAGCATCCAGCACCAGGTATTTAAAACCTTGCTCGGCAGCAAAATCGACCATCCGCACCCAAGAAGGATATGACATTCCATATGTAAATCCATCCCACACAGCCCCGTTGATACGCCAGTCCCAGACAGCCAATCCCGGCTTTACCCACGAAAAGTCATAGCGAGGGTCGGGGTCTGGATTCAGCAACTCCAACAAATGGGAATCTGTCAATACGCCAGGCGTCACCCCATACATAACGACACGCCAGGCTGAAGTATATCCCGGCGACAGACTGGCCGGCTTGGAAGCGACCGAAAAGAGCGATTCCCCCCCTTTGGATTGTAAAACAAGAGGTGCTCCTGTTTCCAGGCAGGCTTCGTGGATCGCCATATAATGTTTATCACCCGCCTTCACGGTCATCACCGGCAAACGGGTTCCATCTGTTTCCGTCAACTTTTCGGGTCCTATATTATGATTTTCGCCATTATAGAACCATGCCGTATAATCTCCAGCAAAGTTATAGGCCGTCAATTCGGACTGCACATTTACACGCGGTCCTTTTCCATCCGGTATTTTATAACAGAATGCAAAGCCGTCATTATATCCACGGACAACCAACTGCATCCGTTCCGGTTGTCCGGCCGGATTCACCAAATCGATCACCAATTCATTAAAATGATCTTCAACCACAGCCCGTTTACCCCAGAGCGGTTTCCATTCATCCCGTACTTTCCGGTCGGATACTTTCTCTATTTTCCAACCGGAAGAAGGAACCGTCTCCTGTGATTCCAATTTGAAACCCAACGGAGATTCTTTGATCAATATTTCTCTATTAGCTGCAAAAGTGTAGGTCAGCAAACCGTCGTTATGTCGCTGAATAGCCATCTTCAACTTTTTGTCGGGAGAGAAAACCTGATAAAGTTTGGGAAGATATTGAGCCCAAACGCTGTCCCCCTCCAGCCAAACGAACAGCAGCAAAACTAATGTCACAAATTTTGTATTCATAATATGTTTTTCTAGGTATTAATATTAGATCCATTCCATTAAACGATTATACTTTCATGGTCCTTGAATTGTAAATCATAATCTCTCGGACAAATATAAGAACAAAAAGAAGGTTTCCATCGCAGAGACCTTCTTTTTCTTAAACAAATGTGTCTAACCTAAATATGTTATAGTGTTATTGGTGTGCCGTTATAGAAGTCCAATATTTTGGTGCGGAAGATGAAGTCATACTTGGCCTGAGCCTGTTCGGACAAGCTCTGGGCATACTTCGTTTTGGCTTCGCTGTATTCAAAAACCGTACTCTTACCGGCGACATAACGGTCTTCGGCATAAGAGAAAGCCTCCTTGCTGGCGAGGACCGATTTGTCGGATGCGGTATATTTCTCCTGGGCAGCAGTCGCATTGTAGTAGGCTTGCTGGATTTCTTTATACAACACCTTCTTCGTATTCTCCATCATCAACTCCCGGTTCCGGATATTGATACGGGCGGAGCGAACACTGTTACGAACCTGAAAGCGGTTGAACAGCGGGATACTCAAGCTGAACCCGATCGTTTTACGTCCGTTGTTCTTCAACTGATCGCCAAAAGGAAGGTTCGTATATTCGCCATCACCGGAATAATGATAATAACCGTTGCTGTAGCTGGCACCGAAATTCAGTTTCGGATAATAACCTGCCTGAGCCACTTTCAGCATCTTCTTCTGGCTTTCCAAGAGAAATTCCTGCTCCTTGATCTGCGGCTTGAAAGCGACAGCATGATCATAGACATTGTCCGGAGGAAGGATGCTGCCCATATACTGTTCAACCGCATCTTCTATTTCAGGGACTACGATATCGAAATTTTCACCGTCGCGTTCCAGTTCGAGGCTTTGCGTCAAGTCGAGCAATGCCAGTTTCACATTGTTACGCGCTTCGGTCAGCGAGACTTCGTCCTTCGCCAGCTGCGCTTTCATATCGTATAACTGGGAAAGGGGAACCTTCCCGTTCTTTACCAATGCTTCGGTTTTCACGACCTGCTCATTGCTCAGCGCAACCTGCAACTCGGCAATCTTTTGGACTTCCTTATTATACAAAACCTGCAAATAGTAGGAAGCAACATTAATCGACAAGTCTTCCTTCGCCTTATTCAAAGTCTCGACAGCCGCTTTCAAGTCCAGCTTGCGGGCAGCGATATCGTTGGGAATACGCAAGCCGTCGAATATCGGCATGCTCAAAGAGACAGATGCCGAAGTATTAGCCGAGTTCTGATCCACAATCACACCTGATTTGGAAGGAGAACGTCCAAAGTCGAAGTTCTGTCCGACATTGGCATTCAGATCGGGCAACCAACTGAACTTGCTGGTATGCAATTCTACTCTCCGGCTTTCCTGATCCTGCTCTTTTTGCTTCAGATCGATGTTATGCTCAATTGCATAACGGATGCATTCTTCCAAAGACCATCGTTTGGAGAGTTCCTGCCCCCAAGCAAAAGTACCGGAAAGAAACAAAGTCGTAGCTATTATTAATTGGCTTCTCATCATTTTATCGTTTACAATTATTTCTTATTCGGATCGACAATCGCCCCGCGTACCTTTTCGTTTTCGGCAAGACCTTCCTTAATCTCGATCTTGATACCATCGGACAAACCTACCTTAACGGCACGCTTTTCAAACTTCTGTTCCGGCTTTTCCGCTTTTACTACCTGTACGAAAGTAGAATCACCGCTAAACTCGACACAGCTTTCGGGTACGGACAATACATTCTCCGCACGCTTCAACACAATCTCGGCGTTGGCACTGTAGCCGGCACGGATAAAGGCATCGCCTGGCATATGCACGGCTGCCTTCACCTCAAACAGCACAGCCCCGTTCTCTTCCACACCTTTAGGAGCCACATACTCCAGTTCAGCATCGAACGTGCGGCTTTCCATAGCGCCAACCGTCAATTTGATCGGCATCCCTTCATGGATACGGCCGACTTCCGTCTCGTCTACTTTCCCCCTAAAGATCATATTGCTCATATCGGCAACAGTAGCGATCGTCGTACCGTCGTTGAAAGTATTCGATTGGATCACCGAGTTACCGACCTTGATAGGCACATCCAAGATCATACCAGTGATAGTAGAACGAACCTGTGTCGTACTGGAAGCGGCAGACCGTTTGGAGATACCTTCACGGATAATCTCAAGAGCATCCTGAGCGTTCTCTGCCTCTTCCTGCGCCTTTTTATAGTTGGCAAGAGATGTTTCGTAATCTTCTTTGGAGATAACCCCTTGTTTATGCAACTCTTCATCCCGCTTGAAGGTAGCACTGATCTGTTCGAGGCTGATCTTCGCCACCCGTACACGCGATTCGGCACTATTCAACTGAACCATTTCAGGGATAACCTTGATACGAGCAATGATCTCCCCTTCTTTCACCATCTGTCCAGCTTCTTTCAGCAATTCGGAGATGATACCCGACATTTGTGGTTTGATAAGGACTTCATCACGAGGTTCGACCTTTCCGGTCGCCACGGTCTTCGTCTCAATCGTGTCACGTGCAGGGGTAACCAACTCATAGAGGGTAATGACAGGTTGCGCTTTCTTCCACAAGAAATAGAAAGTGCCGACAACAGCAGCTCCCACAAATACCAAAAAGATGATCCGCAGGATTTTTTTTACGATACGATTCTTCATAACTATACTTTTTTATTAATTGACAATGGAAATATTTATGATTTATACGTAGACACAAATTATAAATTATAAATTATAAATCATAAATCCAATTCACTCTTCTCTGATAGCATCTATCGCCTTGATCTGCATGGCACGCCAGGCCGGGATCAACCCGGCAAGGAGACCGCTGAACAGCAGAATTACGGTTGCCGCCACCGCTGTCCCGATATGGATTTCGGGATTAGAAAAAAACGTGTCGTTAGACACATCTCCGCCGCTTGCCATCGCATTGTTCACCACATCGAGCAGGAATACACCCACGCTAAGCCCGATCAACCCGGCAAGGGATGTCAACAGCAGGCTCTCACTCATGATCTGCGATATAATATCGAAAGGCTTCGCACCGATCGCACGGCGCACTCCGATCTCGCGTGTCCGCTCCCGAACTGTCACCATCATAATATTACTAACCCCGATAATACCAGCCAGCAGAGTTCCGATACCAACCAGCCAGACCAGAATATTAATACCGGTGAACAACATATCGAATGTTTCGAACTGTTTGGCTATCGTAAAGCTGCTGATAGCATGTTCGTCCGTCGGGGAAATTTCGTTCTGCGAACGCAGGACCGTCTTTATGTCTTCCACCATCTTATCACAGGAATAACCGTCGTCGGCCGTCGCACAGAGGAACCAGAACTTGTCTCCCTGATTGGAAGCCTGCTGGAGCGTCTTGAACGGGATCATTACGCTTTCCTCCGTACGCCCGCCAATCTGGGCACGGGGCTTCGGCTTGATCACACCGACTACCTGGTAATAGATGCCGTTCACCCGTATGTACTGTCCGATCGGATCTTCATCCGGGGCAAAAAGGACTTCGCGCACGATATTACCGATCAGGCACACCTTGCGCTTTTCGATCATGTCGATTTCATTCAACAAGCGTCCCGCCAGAATATGCTGCGTTTCGATATTGAAATATTCAGAATAGACGCCACGCACGTTATATGTACCAGCTTTCTGTCCTCTCACTACATTATTCTGTCCGCCCCATTGCATAATCATCGGTGAAAGATAGCGCACCCCTTTCACACGCTGGCGGATCGTCTCCAAGTCGCGGTTGCGCATCTGCCAATAGCGTCCCTTCTTATACCCTTTGTAAGGTTCGCCGGTTCGTTCGGAAAAGAAAAATGCGGAGTTCGTCGAAAAACCATCGACGTTCTTCAACACACCATTCTTGAAGCCGTTGCCAGAACCCAGCAGGATCACCAGCATCAAGATGCCCCAGAACACTCCGAAGCCGGTCAGCAGGCTACGGGTTTTATTACGGGTGATCGTCACCCATATTTCCACCCAGCGATCTATATCAAACATTTTACTTTGATTTATGATTTATAATTTATGATTTATGATTCCCGATCCATGATTTAACTTTATACCGCTTGACGCCATAAATCATAAATCTAAAATCATAACTATTTTCATTCACTACGCATAGCTTCAATCGCCGTGATCTTGACCGCCTTGCGGGCAGGAAAATAGCCTGCCAACACACCTGCTCCGATGATCAAGGCCGTAGCAGACAACGCCACACTGAGGTTCACCGTCGGGTTCAGGAAGATACTCATGTCATCCTGTGAAACATTCTTTCCGGCATTCATCATCTCCATGACCGAATTGATTCCTTCCGTCAGCCCGATTCCTAAGATCATCCCCAAATAACCGAACACCGCCGTGATCAGGATCGATTCGATAATGATCAGTTTCAAGATGGAGAACGGAGTCGCTCCTATCGCCTTCCGGATACCGAACTCCCTCGTCCGCTCACGTACCGTTATCAGCATGATGTTGCTCACACCCACGATTCCAGCAGTCAGTGTCCCGATACCAATCACCCAGATAAAGAGAGCGATACCGTTCATCATCCCGTTCAACATCATGAAGTTTTCGAGTGTGCTCCACATACCGATCGCCCGCCGGTCTTCGGGGTCGAACTTGTGCCGTGCTCCCATTTGCTTGCGGAAACGTTTCTCGAATGCATCAAATTCTTCCTGTGTGGAAATACCTTTCACCGTAAAGATGATCTCATCCAGTCCGTAACCGGCGTTATACAAGGTCTGCGCCGTACTGAAAGGGATATAGGCCGGCGCGTTGTTGTCGTTGTCCTCCGCCTTATAGACACCGATAACCTGGTATGCGACACTTCCGGCATTCACATATTTGCCCAACGGGTCCTCGCCTTTGAAAAGTACTTCTTTCATGCGGGGACTCAAGACAATCACCTTCCTTTTTTCCTTTACATCTATATCATTGATAAAACGGCCGTTTCCTACCGTCATTTCGATATTGTCGATCACCGCCTTCGACGGATGCACGCCGTTCAGGGAGTAGGCGTTATATTCGTCTCCGTAGGAAAGCGTATCGCTCCGGCTGATACTCGCCGTGATCAAATCCACTTCGGGATTTTCGCGAGGGATGGCAATCAGATCTTCATCTTTGTATTCGATCCTCCGGTTCATCTGCATTCCCTTGTACGGCTTGCTCGTGTAGCGCGGCCATGTCTCCACCCGATTCAGGCTAAAGTTGCGAAAGTTCGACATGATCCCGTTCTTCATCCCGTTTCCTGCCCCCAAGAGGACAATCAACATGAAAATCCCCCATGCTACGGAAAAGCCGGTCAGGAAGGTACGGAGTTTATTCTTTTGAATCGTACTCCATATTTCTCGGAAACTATCAAAGTCAAACATGTCCCAATCCTTTTTCTATAGTTTCTACCAGACCGTCCTTTACACGGATAATACGGTCGGTTGCCTCGGCCACGGAAGGTTCGTGTGTCACAATCACCATCGTCAGCCCTTCGAGGTTTACTCTCCTGAGCAGCTCCATCACCTCGACCGTCGTCTTACTGTCCAACGCTCCGGTCGGTTCATCCGCCAAGATCACCTGCGGTTTGGCAATCAGGGCGCGGGCAATGGCAACACGCTGTTTCTGTCCACCGGACATTTCGTTCGGCATATGCTCCGCCCAATCCTTCAGCCCGACCATATCCAGATATTCCAACGCCATAGCGTTTCGCTTCTTGCGACCTACTCCCTGGTAGTACAGGGGCAACGCTACGTTCTCCACCGCATTTTTGAATGAAATCAGGTTAAAGGATTGGAAGATAAAACCGATCATCCGGTTACGCAGTTCCGCCGCACGGGTTTCGCTCAGATTGCGGATCAACTGCCCGTTCAGGGTATAAATGCCCGTATCGTATGTATCCAATATTCCCAAGATATTCAGCAATGTGGATTTCCCCGATCCCGACGCCCCCATAATAGACACCATCTCTCCCTTCTCTATATCCAAGTCTATGCCTTTCAAAACATGTAGCGGCGCACCGTTAAAATACGTTTTGTTAATTCCTTCCAGATGAATCATCATATTTGTTGTTACTTTTATCTATTAGACGAACATTTTGCAAAATCGTTACATAAATAGAAAAATATTTTGTCATTAACTGCCACAAATATATGCTTTACCAAGATACCTTGTATCACAAGGTACTTATATTTAACCCAAATTAACCTCACATAGGTATATATTTCTTTGTAGAAAACGACATTTACATCTGCATGGAAACTTGATCAGATTTGCATCTATTTTATTTTCTACAATGTCGTACATGTTTTCAACAATATCGTATATATTATTGACAACATCAATTATATTTCCGACAATGTCGAAAACAGATTACACTTGTATCCATTCGGAAATCCCCTATTGAGAACCACTTGTCAATTGCCAATATTACTGTACCTTTGCACCTACGAACAAAAGAAATATAATATATTCAATAAATATGGTAACAATAGGAACACCGAAGTCGGCTACCGCAACGAAAGTTTTGCTCTGCGGTTCCGGTGAATTAGGCAAAGAGTTTGTAATCGAATTACAGCGTTATGGAGTGGAAGTAATCGCTTTGGACAAATATGCAGATGCTCCGGCCATGCAAGTCGCCCACCGTTCGTATGTCGTATCGATGTTGGACGGAGATGCTTTGCGCGAGATTGTAGAAAAAGAAAAACCAGATTATATCGTTCCCGAAGTGGAGGCCATCGCGACACAGACATTGATGGAACTGGAAAAAGAAGGATTCCATGTCATCCCGACAGCCCGTGCCACCTGGTTGACCATGAATCGCGAAGGCATCCGCCGTCTGGCTGCCGAGGAATTGGGTTTGCCGACCTCTCCTTATCGTTTTGCCGAGACAGAAGAAGAATTTATCGAGGCTGTCAAAGTTATCGGAATGCCATGTGTCGTCAAGCCGATCATGAGCTCGAGCGGACACGGACAAAGCATTATCCGTAAAGAAGAAGATATCGACCGCTCCTGGCACTATGCACAGGAAGGCGGACGTGCCGGCGCCGGAAAAGTGATCGTGGAAGGGTTTGTCGATTTCGATTACGAAATCACCCAGTTGACCGTCCGTCATATTGGAGGCACATCATTCCTAGAACCGGTCGGACACGTACAAGTTGACGGCGACTATCGCGAATCCTGGCAACCACAGGCAATGAACCCGGTTGCCAAACAAAAGTCACGCGAAATTGCAGGTAAAATCACGGAGGCACTCGGCGGCCGCGGTATTTTCGGGGTCG
>UMFS01050411.1_pt1 | contig 10994 bp, 9 predicted proteins | sample 1965071 | NCBI WGS metagenome assembly UMFS01 (sample SAMEA4836052, study PRJEB28245) | human gut metagenome | biome: gut microbiome; material: fecal sample | place: Denmark | collected 2008
AAGGCCTGGGCAAACGACGTTCTTGCCGCCTCCTGGATTCAGGTGACGGGGTTCTTCAGCCTCGTCCTCCTGAGGAACACGGGCTCTGCCTTCTCGTTCCTCGCGGATGCAGGCGGCTGGCAGAAGCTGCTCTTCTCAGCGGTGGCCATCGGTGTCTCAGCCGCGATGGCCGCGGTCATCTGGAAGCATTCAGCTGAAAAGCTGGCTCCGGCCGCTGCGGCGCTCGTGCTCGGCGGCGCGATCGGCAACCTGATTGACCGCCTGATGCTCGGCTCTGTCACGGACTTCATCGACCTTCATATCGGTGATATCCACTGGCCGGCCTTCAACATCGCGGACTCCGCCATTGTGCTGGGCGTGATCTTTTTCATCCTGATCGAGCTGAAGAAGAAGTAGGTCTCAGGAACTTTCCAAAGCCAGGCATTCACAGCCCTCCGGAACTGAATGGTTCCGGAGGGTCTTTCATGCCTCAGGGCACCGAAAAATCTTTCTGACTCCGTATAATGAGTTCCATCATGCTGAAGAACCTCATCGCCAAGGCCGGCGTAAAGGCCGCCATGAACCCCATTGCTGACGATATGAAGCGCGTGGACGCCATGATCCACACGTCACTCGGCAGCGGCATCCATCGTGTTGCCGAAGTGGCTGACTACATTACGAGCTCCGGCGGCAAGCGGATGCGTCCGGCGCTCGTGCTGCTTATTTCGAAAGCGCTTGGCTATAAGGGCGATCAGGACGTGTTCCTCGGCGCCGTGATTGAAATTCTCCACACCGCCACACTAATGCATGACGACGTGGTGGATGATTCCCCGATGCGCCGCGGCCGTCCGACGGCAAACGAAAAGTGGGACAACCCCACCGCGGTTCTGGTCGGCGACTTCCTTTACACGCGCGCCTTCCAGATGATGGTGAGCACGGGGAACCTGCGTGCCATGGCAGAAATCGCCGCGGCCGCGAACCGGCTCTCTGAAGGCGAAGTGCTTCAGATGGATAATGCGCATGATCCTTCGCTCTCGAAGGAGCGTTACTACGAAGTGATCGAACGGAAGACCGCCTGCCTCTTCAAGTGCGCGGCTCAGATCGCCTGCTCGATCGCGAATCCGCCCGAGGAACAGGAAAAGGCGCTCTGCGACTACGCACTGCGTCTCGGGTACGCCTTCCAGATTGTGGATGACATCCTTGACTACGCGGGCGACGCCGCCACAACTGGCAAGAATCTCGGCGCGGACCTCGAGGAAGGCAAAGTGACGCTCCCGCTGATCTACGCGATGCAGCGTGCCTCTGACTCGGACCGGGCTCTGATCGAAGAGGCTATCCGCAAGGGACACGGCGACTTTGACCGCATCAGCGCGATCGTCCGCGACACCGGAGCGCTTGAAGCGGCCCGCGAAACGACCCGTGAGGAAGCGGCCCGCGGCATCGAAGCGCTGAAGGCCATTCCGGAAAGCCGTTACCGCGACGCGCTTGAACTCATCATCAACTACACCGTTGAACGCAACAAGTAACGCGGTACGCCGCGTCTGCAAGGGGGAAAAGGATTGCAGCAGGAACTGACCCTCGCGGGTAAAACCATTCTTCTCGCCGTGACGGGCGGCATCGCGGTCTATAAGAGCTGCGAACTCGTTCGGCTCCTCATGAAGCGGGGGGCCGACGTCCGGGTCGTCATGACGGAAAACGCGGCGAAATTCGTGACGCCACTCACCTTTGAGGCGCTTTCCGGGCATCCTGTCGTCACAAGCGAATGGGACACCCGTTCAGGCGTTATGCCTCATATCCGTCTTTCTGACGGCGCCGATCTCATTATTGTCGCTCCCGCCACGGCAAACACGATCGCGAAGGCCGCCCGCGGCATCGCTGATAACGCGGTCTCGACGCTCATCTGCGCACGCCGTGCTCCGATTGCCTTTGCTCCCGCGATGAACACCCGCATGTGGGAAAATCCGGCGAATCTCCGGAATATCGAAACACTGAAGCGGGATGGAATCGAAGTCTGGGGGCCGGCCGCCGGAAGCCTTGCCTGTGGTGACACAGGGGCCGGCCGGATGCTGGAGCCTGAGGAAATCGTGTCGCGGGCCGAACTTTTTCTTCACGGAAAACCGCTTGCGGGACGCCGCATTCTGATTACCGCGGGTCCCACCTATGAGGCGATCGACCCGGTGCGTGGCATCACAAACCGCTCAAGCGGCCGTCAGGGCTACGCCATCGCGCGCGAAGCCGCGCTGCGTGGCGCCGCGGTCACGCTGATCTCGGGGCCGGTATCCATTTCTGCACCTTTCGGTGTTACCCGGATTTCCGTTGACTCGGCCTCCGCCATGCGGGAAGAGGTGCTGAAGCACACCCCGGACACAGACGCTTTCATCAGTGTGGCCGCCGTCTCTGACTGGCGTCCCGAGCAGGTCTCGGATCAGAAGATCAAGAAAGACGGAAAAGCCGTCACGCTCCGCCTCACGGAGAATCCTGACATTCTTTCCGAAGTCGGGCATCTCGGAGCCGGACGCCCGGCCGTGGTTATCGGATTTGCTGCTGAAACTGAGAACATCATTTCCTACGCCAGTAAGAAACTCAGGGCGAAAGCGGCTGATCTCATCGTCGCGAATAACGCATCCCAGGCGCTCGGATCGGATGATAACGACGCGGTTTTCGTAACCGCGGCCGGCGCCGAACCGCTTGGCCCCGGCCCGAAATCCCGTGTGGCAGAGGCTATCCTTGACCGACTCGCCTCTCTCCTTGTCTAGTGTTGTAGGATGGATGGGTACGGATCATATCCGCATTCTGCAGGGGGGAAAAAGATGAAAGATCCTTTCGGGCTTGAACCGGCTGACGGCGACTATGTTGCCTATATTGAAAAGCTACAGGCTGGAAAAATCAGGAATCTTGATCCCCTGAAGACCGCCGCGAGTTCACCGGCCGCGACAAATCCTGTTCCCCCGGGAACTCCGGAGTCGACAGCAGAGGCGGCCGAAGAGCGGGAACGGTCCGTGATGGCGGAACTCGCGAAAATCGGCATTCCGGTTCCTTCACCGATCCCTGAGCCGCCGTCCTCCTCGCCGTCCGCCATGGATCCAGGCCCCTCGGGAGAAACCCCGTCCGAACGTCTCAGGCGCCGGGCGCGCGAAGCGAACGCCCGCAACGCGGCGCGGGCTTTTTCGGGGCTCATTTCCTTCGTAAGCTTCGGACTCATTGTGCTCGGCATCATTCTTGAGACACCGTGGCTCACCGTGGTCGGCATCATCCTCACTCTTTTCACTTTCAATCTCGCGGCGAACGGCCGTAAAAAGTAAACATGCTTCGTATTGCTCTCAAAGTGCTCGACCCCCGGGCGAAAGAACATCTTCCGAAAACCGCAACGGCAGGCTCTGCCGGAGTCGACCTCAAAGCGCTTCTTGATTTCCCCCTCACTGTGAATCCCGGTGAGACCACCCTCGTCCACACGGGGCTTGCGGTGCACATCGCGGATCCCGGCTACGCCGCTCTCATTCTTCCCCGCTCGGGACTCGGCCATAAGCACGGCATTGTGCTCGGCAATCTCGTCGGTCTCATTGACTCTGACTATCAGGGAGAACTCATGATCTCCGTCTGGAACCGCGGGAAGGATGCCTTCACAATCAATCCCTTTGACCGCATCGCGCAGCTCGTGATTGTTCCGGTTGCCCAGCCTGAATTTGAACTCGTGGATGAGTTCGGAGAGACAGACCGCGGCACGAATGGCTTCGGCTCTACCGGTACCCGATAAGACAACGGTTCCGGCAACAGAAACGCCCTCAGGGAGTTTTCTCTCCTCTGAGGGCGTCTTTCTGTCCGGCGTCTGAAACCGAATCAGGCGGGAAGCGCTTCCTGCTTCTTCGACCCCTGGGCCTCGCTTCCGGGGAACTTCAGCTGAACCTTTCCGCGGTTAAAGCCGACAGTCACCTTGCCGCCGTTTTTCAGCGGTCCGAAGAGCACTGCCTCAGCGAGAGGCCGCTCCACGATGTCCTGGATCAGACGGCGCATCGGACGGGCTCCCATCTGGGGATCAAAGCCATGCTCCGCGAGGTAGTTCCGCAGAGTCGACGTAAAGACCGGTTCCACATTCCGCTTCCTGAGGCTTTCGGTCACATTCTTCAGGAACTTATCCGTGATCTTGAGGATCAGGGCGTGAGCAAGCGGCTTGAAGCGGATAATCGCGTCGAGGCGGTTCCGGAATTCAGGCGAGAAGTACTTCTTGATCTCCGCCGTATCATCCCCCTCAGACTTCGTCTCACCGAAACCGATCACGTTACGCGAGATCATCCGGGCGCCGGCATTCGACGTCATGATGAGAATCACGTTCCGGAAGTCCGCCTTGCGGCCGCTGTTATCGGTCAGCGTCCCGTTATCCATCACCTGCAGAAGCACGTTCAGAATATCCGGATGGGCCTTCTCGATTTCGTCAAGCAGCAGCACGCAGTAAGGGTGAGCAGTCACCTGCTCCGTCAGTTGCCCGCCCTGAGAGAAACCGACATACCCCGGAGGCGCGCCAATCAGGCGGCTCACCGTATGGGCTTCCGAGTATTCGCTCATATCAAACCGGATCAGGCTGACGCCGAGCGACTCAGCAAGCTGCTTCGCGAGCTCAGTCTTGCCGACACCGGTGGGACCCGTGAAGAGGAAGGATCCGACCGGGCGGTCTGACTTATCAAAGCCCGCCCGGGAGAGACGGATCGCAGACACCACCGCGTCCACCGCTTCGTCCTGACCGAAAATCCGCTTTTTCAGATCTTCCGGCAGGTGATAAAGCTTTTCTTCATCGCCCTGGGTGAGCGTCGCCACCGGGATCTTCGTCATCTTCGCGATGGTTTCCTCGATCTCCCGCTCGTCGATCACACCCTTCCGGGATTCAGCCGGCAGGAGCCGCTGTGCGGCACCCGCCTCATCGATCATATCGATCGCCTTATCCGGAAGCCTCTTATCACTCATATAGCGCTCAGAAAGCGTTACCGCGGCCTCAATAGCCTTATCGGTGTACTTGATGCCGTGATGCTCCTCAAACTTCGCACGGAGCCCCTTCAGAATCTGAACTGATTCATCCGCGGTCGGTGCCGGGACGTCAATCTTCTGGAAGCGGCGGGCCAGAGCGCGGTCTTTCTCGAAAATGCGGCGGAATTCCTCATAGGTCGTCGCGCCGATACAGGAAAGCTCACCGTTCGCAAGGGCGGGTTTCAGAAGATCCGCAGCGTCGAGCGTCTGGCCGCTAGAGGTGGAACCCGCGCCGATCACCGTGTGGATTTCGTCAATGAAGAGCACGGTCTCCGGGCTTTCTCTGACAGCATCCACGAGCCGCTTCATGCGGTCCTCGAAGTCACCGCGGTACTTTGTACCGGCCACGAGGCGTCCCATGGAAAGAGACCGGATGACCCGCTTCTTCAGAATATCGGGCACTTTCCCGGAAACAATGCGGCTCGCGACTCCTTCCGCGATCGCGGTCTTGCCGACACCCGGCTCACCGACCAGCAGCGGATTATTCTTTCTGCGGCGGCAGAGCACCTGGATCACGCGGGTCATCTCTTCCTCGCGCCCGATCAGGGGATCAAGCTTGCCCTCTTTCGCCTTCTCGTTCAGATTCACCGTAAAGGCTTCCAGAATGGCAGCACCTGCAGTGCCTCCTTCGGGAGCCTCGTCACCGGCGGGTCCCGCGGGCTCTGCGAAACTCTCCGAATAGTCATCCCGATGAAGATCGGTGAGATATTCCACAAGGCTCAGCTTGTCGAGTCCCTGCTCGGTCAGGTATGCGACAGCCCAGCTGTCAGGCTCATCAAAAATCGAGACGAGCACGTCTTCGCCATGCAGATCCTGATCCTTGCGGCCGGACTGCTGCACATGCACCAGCGCCCGCTCGATCACACGCTGGAACCCGACAGACGGCTGCGGGTCCTCTTTCAGCGTCGCGAGCTTCGGCACCTTCGTATCAATGAATTCCTCGAGATTCCTCTTCAGCTGCGTCTTGGAGCAGCCAAAGTAGGCAAGTACGCGGCTGACACGGTCATTCGAGAGCAGCTCGAGCAGCAGCGCCTCGACCGTAATCAGCTGACTGCGGACCGTTGTCGCCGTGACGAAGGTGTTCTGAAAATTCTTTTCCAGCTGTCTGTCGATCATAGTTATTCCTGCCGTTCAACCAAGCACCGGAAAGGGAAGCCGTTGTCTTTCGCGAGGTGCATTGCTCTCGCTGCCAGACTTTCCGCCACATCTTTCACATAAACGCCTGCAATGCCGCGGCCGGTCTGGTGGACCTCAAGCATGAGCTTTTCCGCTTCCTCGCACGTCTTTCCGAAGAGCTTGCGAAGCACGAAGACTACGAAGTCCATCGTTGTGTAGTCATCATTCAGCAGCACAACGCGCCACATCGGGGGAAGAGCACAGGCTCTGTGTTCCTTCACCGCGAGGCACGTACCGCTGCATCTATCAATTTTCTGCCGCGTCATTCCGGGTTAAGTTCCAATTAAGTAATTCCATTTTGCAAAAAAAAACGGGGGGCAGTGAGGCTTCACATCACGGGTCTGAGTGAAAACTCATATTTTTATTGACGAAACCCACCTTTTTATCAGTTAAATCCCTTGTGAGGTATGCAAGTTTTGGGAATATGGCGTATTGTCTGAAGTGTGCGGTAAGCTTGATCGAGCAGAACTTGTATCACGCTCGCTGCTCGACCCCTTCGGGCTTTTCCGCAGGGTGGTTCTTCTGCCTGTCCTATCAGGCCCTCTATTGTGGCTCATCAGGCAGAATCTGTATCAGATGGAGATTTACAAATGGCTACCGGTATTGTGAAGTGGTTCAATGACGCCAAGGGTTACGGCTTCATTACCCCGGATGAAAAGGGAGAAGACCTCTTCGCTCATTTCTCTGCGATTAAGATGGACGGCTTCAAGTCCCTGAAAGAAGGGCAGCGCGTGACGTTTGACGTGGTCGATGGCCCGAAGGGCAAGCAGGCCGCTAACATCATGCCGGCTGAGTAATAACTGCTTCACGCCGAAACCCCGTTGTTTCCTCCCTGTGGGGGGAACAGCGGGTTTTTTATTGCCATGAAGAAACTGCTCCGGATTCTTGCTCCCGCCCTTTTCGCAGCCGCTGCTGCCGCGGCTAACGCCTCCGGCACCGCGTCGATTGAGATCCGCGGTCACAGCGCTTCGGTCGCAGTCGCCGAGACAAAGGATGAGCTACAGCATGGTCTGATGGGGGTTCAGGCAATGCCTGAAAACCAGGGCATGTTTTTCGTTTTTCCGACAAGCGGTTCATGGTGCATGTGGATGAAAGACACGCCGCTCCCGCTTTCTGTCGCTTTCTTTGACGAAAAATTCCGCCTGATCTCGATTGCTTCAATGACGCCCTGGTCCACGGAAATTCACTGCGCGCTGAACCCCGCGCGCTACGCGCTTGAAATGAATGACGGCTGGTTCAGAGCCCGGGGAATTTCCCCCGGTGACACGCTCAGCGTGACCCGCCGGCCTTGATCCCCAGCCCCTCAGGACTGCTTCGGACGGACCTCTGAAACCATGAGGGACGCCTCACCGTCGGGCAGCACCGCGGTCACCGACTCCCCTTTTTTCAGCGACTTCACGCTCCGCACAATGCCTGCGTCACGGTAAAGCAGCGCGAATCCTCTCTCCAGCACGCGGCTCACTTCGAGAGACTTCATTTTGGATTCTTCAAACCGAAGCGCGGTCCGGCGTTCATCAAGCCCTGAGGCTGCCGCAGCGGCGAGTCTCGTCTGCAGGGTCACCAGATCTTTCCCCGGCTCTCTGAATGCCGGTTTAGCGGTCACGAGACGCTGAGCAAGAAGCCCGAGCCTCGCGCTTTCACGGCTTACTCCCGGATCAGCTCCAGAGAAGAAAAGCGTTGCCCTCGTGAGCGTTTCCTCCGCCCTCTTCAGCGTCTCTGAAAGCCCTCCTCTCAGGCCTGACGCGGCAGCATCCAGCCTTCTCCCCTCGGCGTCAAGCTTCGGTCTGTGAGAGACAATCACCGATTCTGAATTCCGTAGACGCTTTGTTTCATCCTGAAGCAGCTTCTTCAGCCGATCTTCAAGGAAGTTACGCATGACTATTGGCTGAAGCTCTGCCCGGCCGAGAACCGTCTCGAGCCGACGGCGAAGCTTAGGGGCCGCTTCGAAAAGCTTCGAACGGCCGCCCTGAATCAGAAGGAGAGGCGATTGCCTGATTTTTTCTTCCGCAAGCTGCAGCGCGGCCCGGCCGCCCCGAAGAAGCTCTTCCGGTGTCCCCAGCCGCGTTTCCGCCATATCGAGCCGCTGCGAGGCTTCCCGCAACACGCCCTCTTCTGCCCGCTTCAGACGGTTAACGAGACTCCCGAGCCGCTGCATCAGGTCTGACTCCGCAGCTGCCGCATGCTCCGCGGCCGCGGTCGGTGTCGCGGCTCTAAGGTCAGATGCGAGATCCGCGATTGTCGTATCGGACTCGTGCCCGATCCCGGTGATCACGGGAATCGGGGACATTCTGATGGCTCTCGCCACCCGCTCATCATTAAAGCAGGCGAGATCTTCAAAAGAGCCGCCGCCGCGGACAAGCAGAATCACTTCTGCCTTTTCGGATTCCCCAGCCCTCCGGAGCGCTTCCGCGATCTCTGCCGCGGCGCCGGGGCCCTGGACTGATGCGGGATAGATTTCAAGCGCAACATAAGGAGCACGCTTTTCGAAGGTCTGGATGACATCCCTGAGACCGGCTGCCTTAAGGCTTGTCACGATAGCCGCTGTCCGAGGGACAGAGGGCACCGCGCGCTTCAGTTCCGGGCTGAAAAGCCCCTCTCTCTCAAGCTTCGCCTTCAGGCGCAGAAACTCTTCGTACAGCGCCCCAAGACCGGACTTCCGGATCCGGTTCACCGTCAGCTGCAGCCGTCCTCTCTTCATATATAGAGAGGGTTCCGCATAGACCTCAATCTTGTCACCGACCTTCGGCTCAAAACCCACAGACTGATACTGGGACCGGTACATGACGCAGGAAATCTGAGCCTCGCGGTCCTTCAGATCAAAGTAGCAGTGACCGCTTGAAGCCACCATGAGGCTTGCGATCTCCCCTTCAACCCAGGCGGGAGGAAAGGCTGCCCGGAGCGAATTCTGGATACCGCGGCAGATATCGGAGACCGAAATCACCGCGGCACGGGTTTCCCGTACAGGTTCCGGAGCCCGGAATCCGTACGCGTCACCTGAGAGCACATCCGAGCGGTAGCGGGAACGGGGGGATGCGGGCCGCACGGCTCTCAGGCTGGAACGCTTCGCGGGTTCCCGGGGAGCTGCCCCGCCCGCGGCGTCACCGCCGAAAAGCGAATACGTGTCGAAATCATCCTTCATTGGATATCCGTCCTCTTTCTGTTCTCTTCAGTCCACTGTGAGAGTGATGATAAGCCGGTTTTAAAAAAGGCCGAAGCGGATCTTCCGATTCCGGATTCCACCCTCCCCGGTTTCTGCACAGTTTTACGTTTTTCCCTTTTTGTCAACCCCCGTTCACCCCGCGGGCTTTCCGGAAACACCGTATATAACCTATAACAACATGATTTTAAACAATTAAATTTTTATTTTGCCGAAATTCCGTGATTTTGAAAAGTGACGGATCTTCAGCTACTTAGGGGATTTCTCCACAATTGTTCACACACTTATCCACAGGATTTTCCAGTTCCCTTTTATGAAGCTGAAGATCATCATTTGATACTTTACTGATAAAAGGCTGCTTATTTTTTTGTTTTTTATTTATTTTTAATTCTGATAACGGCATTCATCATGGCTCAGGGAATATCGATTCCCCCTGTGGATTTCGAATAGGGGGGATAAATTCTCTTATAGGCCCGGGAAAGAGAATCTGCGGTTTTTACAGATCCCCTGTTTCTGGGGATCTTCAGGCTGATTAAATTTTAATCAATATTTTTTTATTCTTATTTTTCATCATCTTGCATGAGTTTTCCCGGAGCAGTCAACATCGCTGTTCACCAGAACCGTGATAAAGAAATCAACCAATTGATTATTTTGTATTTTTATGGATATACACACATTTTAAAACCGTGTTTTCGGGAGATATCACAAAAAAAAGCTATTTTTCATAGAGATAGGGCCGCAGCGCCTGCTCTGCCAGATCCGCGCGGTCTTCGCTGAACGCGGTCTTTGACCGGAAGTATTCTTCGGTTTGTCTGATATGACTCAGGTAATAAATACTGATCTATTTGATTTTACTTATATTTTTAAAAAATTCAGATTATCCACAGGCCGTTTTTTATACAAACATTCAGAAAGTTAGTCATTTTTCCCCGGAGTTATCCACAGATTTCACCGGAACCCGTGATGCCCCCTTCGCACGTCAATCCCCGATCCATTATCATTGCATGCATGACTAATCACACCTGCGAACCTCCCCCGGCATCTCCGCTCGAGGCGCCGCATATTCTTTCTTCCAGAACGGCAATGGATTCAGATCGTCCCCGATCAGGTAACTCACAGCAGTCTCCCAAACCTGAAATGAAACCGGCTTCGCGCGCCCGCGCAACGCTGGAAAACTGGCTTCACAGCCAGTGGTCGAAAAAAGGTCTTTTTTCTCTGGTTTTCTCCCCGCTTTCTCTCGCATTTCTCGCTGTCTCACGCTACCGTGAGAAGCACGCGACGCCTGAGCGTCTGCCGGTTCCTGTCGTGATCGTCGGGAACATCTATGTCGGCGGCACGGGGAAAACCCCGGTTACGATTGCCATCGCCCGCGGTCTCATGAAACGCGGCTGGAAACCCGGCATCATCAGCCGGGGATATGGAAGAAAATCCGACGCTGTGCAGCTCGTGACGCCTGACTCGCGCGCAGCCTCGTCCGGCGACGAACCGCTGCTTATCGCCCGCAAGACCGCGGCTCCCGTGGCTGTCGGCCGCGACCGGGTCGCTGCCGGGCGTCTGCTTCTCAAGTCTTTCCCGGACACTGACATCATCATTTCCGATGACGGTCTGCAGCACTACTCGCTGCACCGCGATGTTGAACTCTGCGTGGTAGGAGCCCACGGTATCG
>UMFS01018720.1_pt1 | contig 10845 bp, 8 predicted proteins | sample 1965071 | NCBI WGS metagenome assembly UMFS01 (sample SAMEA4836052, study PRJEB28245) | human gut metagenome | biome: gut microbiome; material: fecal sample | place: Denmark | collected 2008
CATGGCGTTCATGCTCTTTGTGAGCCGCCCCATCGCCGTGGGCCTGCTGTTGGCGCCCTTTAAGACCAACCCCCGCCAGGTTGCGCTCGTAAGCTGGGCGGGTCTGCGCGGCGCGGCTTCGGTCGTATTTAGCCTCTTTGCCGTGGTGGCCGGTGTTCCCGGTGGACACGACCTGTTTGACCTGGTGTTTGTGATTGCCGTGTCGAGCATTGTGGTGCAGGGCTCGCTGCTGCCGGCGGTGGCGAAGAAGCTCGATATGATCGATGCGACCGGCGACGTGCGCCGCACCTTTAACGACTACCGCGACGAAGACGGCATGTCGTTTGTAAAGCTCAAGGTGGGCGCTGGACATCCGTTTGCCGGACGCTCGCTCGCGGACATTGGCAGCGCCACAGATATGCTCGTAGTCCTGGTGCTGCGCGACGGGGCGCACCCGGTACTGCCCAATGGCGATACCGTGATTGAGGAAGGTGATCTGCTGGTTATGGCCGCTCCAACGTTTGAGGAGCGTGCCGAGGTTACGCTGCGTGAGGTCACCGTGACGCCCCACGGTCGCCTGGCCGGCCAGCGCCTGCGCGACGTGCCGCAAGGCAAGCACCCGTTTATCGTGGTGATGCTCAAACGCGACGGCCAAACAATCATTCCCGACGGCAACACCCTCATATACGCCGGCGACGAAGCCGTCATCGCCACGCTGGCATCGTAGCCATCCCCACCCATAAGTTGCGGTGAAATAGGGACTGAATAGGCCTCTGAACAGCCATTTCAGTCCCTATTTCACCACAAGTTATTAAGGGGATGGGTTGAAAAACATTTGAATTGACACCGAAATGAAAAAAGCCGGGGAAAACGTCCCCGGCACTTGGAAGCCTTCTCTTTTGAGACGACCGACTTCTTTATATCACGAACGCTAGTTAGATGCCATTCATTGAGGGCTCTATCAGGCGCGCCATCCCATCCACATGGCGCCATTTGAAAGCCGTCCGATCTCCTGCTATAAAGAACTCGGTACCCTCGAATAGAGGGACCTCCAAGAGCCGGGGGATGTCCCCCGGCATTTTTTATGCGAGTCAAGACTAAACAGTTCTCTAGAAACCACCGGCGCCCTTGCGTCAGCAATTTACGAGCCGCTCTACCAACCTCTGGACGGCTAAGGACTTTTCGCAGGTAGTTTGACGAACATATGTTTGCTTATTATAATATTACTTGAAAGCACCCCTTATCTCATGGTATAAAGAATACGGTTCCCTCCAAAAGAGGGGCCTCCAAGAGCCGGGGTCTTACCCCCGGCATTTTTTTGCAAAAATGGAGGCCCATCATGAGCGAACTCTCCGTCTTTGTTGACGAATCTGGCGACCTCGGAGGCGTCTCCAACTACTACCTCGTCACCCTCGTTTTTCACGATCAAAACGATGCAATCGTTGAACGCATTGACCGCTACGAGCGCGCCCTGTCGCAGTCCTCGCTTCCCAATACGCCTTTTCATGCAGGACCCCTACTGAATGGAAACGGCGACTACAAAGATCTTCCCAAGGAGCAGCGAAGGCACATGTTGAGCGCATTTCGCGCGTTCATTCAGCATCTCCCCATACACTATCTCTGTCTGCAATACCGAATGAGCGAATTCGCCGGCAATCAAAACGGTCTCGCGGAGAGAATGAGGCGAGACCTCACAGTTGAACTTTTCGACCATCTGGAATTCTTCCAGCGATACGACACCGTTAAGATTTACTACGACAACGGCCAACCGATTGTAACGGAGGTCATTCATTCTGCGCTTGAGTACGTTCTAGCAAGGGATGTCATCGTATACCGAGAAGCCACACCACAAGCCTACCGGCTATTCCAAGTTGCTGACTACATCTGTACGATCGAGCTAACGGCTATCAAGTTTGACAGCAAGGAAGATACAAAGACTGATCGGCTATTTTTTGGAACCCGAAGGACGTTCAAAAAGGGATTTCTCTTATATCTCAGGAAGAAAAGGATGAACTGACCCGGGGTCACCAGTCGTCAGACGCTCCGCAGTCGTCATCGACGGCAAAGTCGCGGAGGTCGAGGCCTTCGCGTTCGGCTCGGGCTAGAAGATCTTGGGGCGACTCATCCTCGATATCCACTACGTCGAGCATGGCGGCCGGAAAGCCCACGCCCGCCGCGCTCCCAGCGCGATCGAGCAGGCTCTCGCGCAGCTGATCTACATCAACTTCGATTTCCATGGTGAAACCTCCTACCAGGCCAGGACCCCTACTCAGCAGCGCCAAGCTCATCCACGGCAGCAACAAAAGCCGCCGCCTGCTTGTCGTCCATCTGCGCAGCCAAACGCCCCACGGGCTCATTGTAGGCGAACTGCACCTTATCGATAAAGCAATCCCAAGCACGCTCATCCACACGCACGGCGGCCTCGCAATACTGGCTGAGCTTTTTGAGTCCATACCAAAACGCATTCACATGGCGCGCAGGATCCTCATCCAGCACACCGTCGTAGCGACGCCCGTTAAACTCGCGCATGCGCGCCACGGCAACCTTGAGCGAATCGCCACCCTCGGCCGAAGCCTCATCCACAAGCTCGGGAATCGTAACCTCACGCCGAACAGTATGCCTGGTTGCACCATCGTACTCGCCCACCAGCACGTCTTCGTCAAGCCGTGAATCGTAGTCTAAATAGCTCGAGCCCCGGCAAATCCCATGCGGTGAGCCAGAGCCAAACGCACAGAACAACCCGCCGTCGGCAACAACACGACGGTAGGTCTCAAACGACTTCTTAACCTGAGCGAGCAACTCGGAAAGCTTTCCGGCATCGCACGCCGTCTCGCACGCAACGCACGCAGGCTTCGGCAGCCCCGAAGGCTCCACCGTGCTCCCTGCAACGCGGGCGGCACGCTCGGCCCGGTACGCCTGCGCCGCCAAGCGCGCTCGCTGCGCAGCGCCGCGCACGTTAGTAAGCTCACGCTCCAGCGCCACATCACCAGCAACATCGCCAGCCAAATCACCCGTAAAACCATCAGCGTGCTGCGGCCCAGTCGCACTCAGCTCGGACTCAAACGTCGCTGTGATCATACCCGCAAGGTCCGTCGCGTCGGCGGCGCAGCGCATATGCTCCAGCTGCGTACACAGCAGATCGGCATCTAGGAGCACGGCATCCACAATGCGCACGTAACTCAGACGCGCCACGCCCTGCAGCACCATAGCCCCCGCAGCATCGTACGCCGCACGCACCTTGTCCGCCGTATTGGCGCGCAGCTTTACCTCGATAAACGCAAGCGTTTGCTCCAAACGGGCCAGCAGCTCGGCCTTGTCCTCCATACGCAAAAAGGCAGCATAGCGACGCTCCATTCGCAGCGGACCAACAATGCCCGCCTGCTTGCGAGCGTGTGCAAGCGCAGCGCCCTCAACACGACGGATATACCCGTCAACAGCCCGCACGGCAGACTCGACGCCCCTAAGCACGCCCAGCAGCTCGCGGGAGCGCGCCTTTCGCACCAACTCCCCGCGATCGTACTGCTCAAGCGCCGCCTGGCGCTTGGCTACCGATTCAAAGCCAAACAGCTCGTCGAGCAACTCGCCAACAGAACGCTCGCCCGCCATAGCAAAGCCTCCCTACTCGAACACGCCAACACGCCCGCGGGCCCACGCGCACGCAAGCCCGCTCGCCCGCACTCCTACAGATCTAGAGCCTTTTTCGCAGCGTCAACCGGGTCGCCATCCATGTAGAACACCGGACTCAGTCCCGAAATAATCTCGGACGAAACACTCTGCAAGCCCGCGATGGCGCTCAGCGGCAAAATCACGCGCTTGGCGCCGGCGTTTTTGGCCACGCGCATAATGTCCTCGAGCCCTCGGATCTCGTCCATAGAACCCGACATGCGCAAGATTCCCGGAATCGCCAGCGCGGGCATCACCGGGCGGTTGCACGCCGCAGAGCAAAGACCCACAAACTCGGCGAGCGAAACTTCCTCGGACAGGCCCTTGCTCTGCAGGTCGTTGTAGAACAGCAGATAATCCTTGGAGCCAATGCATCCCCGGCGCCACGCGGTTCGCCAGGTTCACAAAGTTGTCGAACGCGGCCTCCAGCGTATCGCGCACCGGCTTGTTAAAGGCCACGCCCTCGTGCTTAAACTTGCACTCGCCGGCAACGGCCTTGTTCTCCAGCTTGTACACGGCAACCTCGCCGCCCTGCGACCTGCCCACGCCAAACACGTGACCGGACAGCAGCGGCCCGTCGGGAATCAGTGTGTCCTCGCTCTGCTCGGGCACGCGCACCACATGCACGTCCTGCGGGTTGTCGGCATCCATATAGCCCAGGTTGACGTCGATAAACTCGACGCCCGCCATAATCTTGAGCTGCTCCTTTACGCGACGACGGCCCTCGATAGCGTAGTCCAGCAGCCAGCGCACGTCGTCCTTGTCCATGGCCTCGTCGGGGAACAGCAGCTTGGCAAGGCCGCTAAAGGTCTTGCGCACGGCGGTCTCGTCACGCTTGTTAAAGTCGCTGTTAAAGCGGAAATACCGGTCGATATGGTGCGTAAAGTCTTTGCGGCGCATCTCCTTGCAAAACTCCGACAGGCAGTCGGTGATCAGGCCATAATGCCCGGTCAGCAGGCTCGAGCGCATCTTGGGAATCTCCCACCCCGGCAGGTAGTAATGGATACGGTCGAAGAAAGCCGAATCGTTGTTAAACTCCGGCGGGAACGGATCAAACAGGTGCGTGGTCTTAAGGACATTTTGCACGGTGTCGTTGATGTTGCCCTCAAAGACCATGGAAGCGTCGGCGTTAATCTGGTCGCGGCCGCGTGCGTAACTGCCACTCGCCATGTAGTCCTTCATGATCTGCACGGCGTTGGTGTCCTTAAACCGCATGCCGGCGACCTCGTCGAACGTCACACAATCCCAGTGGCCCACTAGGCCCACGCGATCGGCGCGCATGGAGTTCATGCGGCCGAACAGGTTGGCCGTGGTGGTCTGGCCACCCGAAAGCAAAATGGCGTAGGGCGAGACTTCTTTGTAGATATGGCTCTTGCCGGTGCCGCGGGGACCCAGCTCGCACAGGTTGTAGTTGCGCTCGATGAGCGGCACCATGCGCTCGATAAAGTGCAGGCGCTCTTTCTCGGAAAGCTCGCTGGGTTCGTAGCCAGCCGAGCGCAGCAGCATATTGAGCCACTCGTCGCGCGTAAAGTACTGGCGCTCGTCGATCATGGCATCCAGGTCCAGATTGGGCATCTGGATGGGCGTGAGCGACGCCACGCCAAACGGAGAGTCCTCGGGTCCGCGCTTTTTGCGCTTGGCCTTGGAGCGGCGCGGCGCATCGTCGCCAAAGACCTCCATGCCAAACTCGTCTTCCTCATCCACGGGATGACGATACTCGATGCTCATAATGCACCAAATGCCGCCCTGCAGAATCTTGGAATAGTCGCGCACGTACTCGGCCGGCATCACAAACGGCTCGATGGTCAGGTTGGCAAACGACGCCACGTAGATATCTTTGTACTCGTCGAGCTTGGCCGTCACCTTGTCGATGATGGTAAAACGACCCAGCTCGCGGATCTTGGACTTAATGCGCTCGGACTCGTCGGGGGCGCACGTAGTTATCGGTAAGAATCCTGCGAATGCGGTCAAGGCCCTCCGCCACGGCTTCCTCGTCATCGGTTGAGCAATACATGCCCAGCAGGTACTCCAGCACAAAGGTTGGCACGTTGGCGCCACGCTTCATAAGGGCCGTCAGGTCCTTGCGCACGATCTTGCCAGCAAAGTGCTCGAGCAGTTTGCCGTCAAGGCCATCCATGTCGTAGCCGTCGTCCTCGGGAGCCTCGTCCGCGGCCTAGTCATAGCCATCGGTCGAGGATTCGTCCTTGGTGGTCCCCGCAGACTCAACGGGCACAGCACCAAACGGCTCCGGGGCAGGTACGGCCTCCTCCGCAGGCACGGCTTCCCCCACGGGCACGGCCTCCTCCACAGGCACATCCACATCAATCGAGGGAACTTCCCACAGATCGTCATCATGGCTATCAAACATAGGGCACACTCCTAAAAACCAAAGTCAGCAACAGGGGCAAACGAAACAGCAATGGTGTACGTCTCGCGCCAAACGATCTTGCCCGTCTCGCGCTCGCGGCAGACCAGATAGTACGGACCCTTTGCCGAGAATCCATCCGCCGCGCGCAGCGCAAACTTGGCATGCACTACGCGCTCCTGCGAATTAACAGAAGTCTTGTTAGCATGCGCCTTGACCGTATCGCTCACCTCGTTGCCGCTTGCATCGGTAAACACCAGCTCGTATTCGCACGGCAAGACCTTGCCTTGGGCTGGTTCTTCCTGGATCAAGTTGAGCGAGAAGAGCGAGTTGGTCACCCGGCGCCCCTCACTTAGCACGCGCAACGTCGCCGCGCGCGTGTCGACAAAGTCCTTGGAACCCGAGCGCGCACGCCAAAATCCAATAACGGGCACGCAAAGCTCCTGCAGGCTCATGCCGCCGTGGACGTAGTTGTTAGTACCACCGGGACGCTTGAAGTGCACGTTCTCGCGCGGGGCAAACCCCTCAAAGCCGGCACCCAAACGTCCCATGTCAACATTAACAAACACCCCGCGTGCCTCGTCCGAAAGCTTGGCCACGGCCTCGTTGGGCACCACCAGATGACGCTTGCCGTGCATGACGGGAGCGTCAAGGAAGGGAAGATCTGGCTTGCCGAGCATCTGACACTCGCTGAGCTCCCGGCGCGTGTAGATAAAGCCGTGATCCGCCGTTATAACAACACGCGCGCCCGGAGCGTCGGTGCACACGCGGCGCGCCAACGCGGCAAGCTCCTCTACGGTGTCCGTACAGGCATCGAAGACGTCATCCTGCGTAGCGGCCTTCTCGCCCGTGGCATCAATCTTGTTGTGATAGAGGTAGACAAGTCTTGAGTCCTTGAGCATCGCCTTGCGCTCGGTTCCCGCCATGTTGAGGTATGCGCTCGAGCGCAAAGCGCGGGCTGTAGGCTCAACGTGGGCAAGCACGGCCTCGCGTTGCGGAGTTGTCGCAGTGGGCATGTCGTCAGCCAACACAAACGCGCCATCCTCTGCAAGCTCAAGCACCTGGTGCGGCAGCAGCGCAGGCATGCCCACCTCGGTAATGGAGGGAAAGACCGCCTGCATGCTAGAGACCTTGACGTTGCCGCCGCGTTCGCGCTCGAGCAGCGCCGCAACGTCGCGGGCAACCTCATAGCGCAGCGCATCGCTCACGATAACGACCGTTGTTTTGGCAGAGCCCACATAGGTGGGCAGCACATGCCAGTAGAACTCATCCTGCCGCGCAGGGCCATCGATGTAGCCGCAATCGGCCCACTCCCCTTGCGCAGCGGCAACCCAGCAGGTATTGGCGTCGACCAAGAACCAGTTACTGTAGAGATTCTCCGCCCAATCCACCACAGCTCGGGCAGGTTCCTCGAGTACATCGCACTCGACGGAGCGCGCCCGCAGATACGCGGTGCACATATGACGATAGGCGGCATCCATGGCATACCAATCGGACGTGTAGGCATCCCACACCTGCTGGGGCTGCGCTAGATGGAAGCCGCCCGCGTGCGCCTGCCTAAACGCGCACATATCGGCCACAGCGGCAAGCAGGTCAAAGTAGCTCTCGACACGACGGTACCAGCTTAGGTCGCAGCGGCGCGCAGCAAATGCGCGCGCATCCTCAACACGGTCCGCACCCTGGGCAAATGAGCTGAACAACTGCGAGAGTACGGCCTCGTTGACGCACGGGAACACGTCAAGCGAGGCCAACGCATCGATTGGCAGGGTCTCGAACCGTGCAAAGAGTCCGCGGGCGTCCTCAACCAAACGGCAAATCTCAAATAGGTCCTCGCTCGATGCCTGGGTATCGGCGGTCTGGTCCCACGTACGTACCGCATCAAGGCAATAGGGCCCGTAGGCGGGAGCCACATGGCTCTCAAGCCCCTTGAGCGCTCCCTCGGGAAGCGCGGTGGATGCTGCCGTAAGGAGCACATGGGATGCAAGCATAAGCAATGAGTCACGCTCGTAAAGCGGCCCATCAAACCCATAGCAGCGCAGCATAAAGGCAGAGAGAACATCGCGCACGCTGTACTTATCCACCAGCGCGGCCAGCGCCTCGGGGCCCTCGTGCAGCAGTGTGGTCATGCAGCCGCGCAGCACAAACGCGGGGCGCGCGTCACCAAGCTCTTTACCGCCAAAAATCACCGTAAGGATGCCGAGTTCGATATCGGATGCGCCCGAGGCATGCGGAACACACGCGGCAAACTTAGCGCAGCGGGTCTTGGCATCAAAGAACGTCTTGTGCTCGCGCAGGCTCTCGCGCACGGCGTCGATATTCTCGATGCCCAGCTGATCGGCCAAAAGCGAAAGATAGTCAGCCTGGAACTGATCGGCATACAGCTCAACATCGGCAAGCCAATCACCCTCAAGCCTGCCGCGCGGGCAACGGCGATACAGCAAGATATCGCTCGCAAGGTCATCGCGGTTGATGAGCTTCTTGACGGCAAACATACGGCCCTCGCAGGCCTCAACAAAGCGCACCGGGCGCTCAAAGTCACCGTGAGCAGGCATTACGCCGGCATCGGTCCCCACGCCGTCGAAACCCTCGGCAGCCAATCGCTCAAACTCAGGAGCAAACTCGCCGTCCGCATCGTGCCAAACCACAACACGGCGCGGCGCGCATGAGGACAACGGCTGCAAAAATCGCAGCTTGAGCTGTTCTTCTACATCGATCTTGGGCATGAATATCCTTACCGTATCCGCAGTTACTTAATCTTCGCCAGCACATCCTGAAACTTGGCATAGTTGACCTTGACGCCGTCATCCAGGTCGATCTTAATCATCTGGTCTGCCAAGTGGTGCAGTTTCTCCTCGTAGGCAATGGTCTCTTTGAGCTGGTCGTTGAGCTTTTTGATGCGTTTATCCAAGCGCACACGCTCGCCGCGCTCGGCACTGACAAGGGCATCGTTGGCATACCCGATCTGGGCACGGTAGCGCTCCTGCTGCTCATGCACATAGTCGGTGCGGATGCGAGCCAACAGGTCAGGCTGGTAGCGATGCATGTAAACAAGGCACTTGAAGCCGTTCTTCTTGCCGCTGTCGAACAGCCAGTAGACGGGGCGCTTCTTATAGGTCTGGCAGTGGTCCTTAAAGAAGTCCTTCAAAAAGTAGGTGCGGATGACCTCGCGCGAGGTGCCCTTGCCGCCGAGCGCCTCGGCAATAAAGGCCAGGTTCTGCTCGAGCGTCTCCTCGCCGTACACGGTGCGCACAAAGTCGATAAAGTAGCGCACGATGTCGTCGTCAAAGTACTCGTCATCGGTAATGGGAAGTACATTATCGCTATCGGGCATAAAGGTCACGTGATCGGGATTGGGCATCTTTGCCAGATAGTCGTCGACCGTGGCGCCCTGATCGGCCAGGACCAGCCCGTCTGCATCCAGGGAATAGCGGCCAAACATGCAGCCCACGGCATAGCTTATGAGCGAGGTGATCTCGTCGCGCTTGGTACGCACGTATTTGTTGCCCTTATAGCTCTCGGGGATCTCGTCGGCGGTATCGAAGATGCGTGCCACCGATACGTACTTGTCCTCGACCTCGATGGGCACTTCGCCCTCCATGTTGTAGATCTTGGCAAAGATTCGGTTGAGCTCCTCCTCGTTAGTGCGAAGCTGCTCGAAGCGAGCATTGACCTCGGCCTTGCGAACCTCGTATTTATCTTTGAGTAGCGTGGCCATAAGGCCGTCCTTTCATTGTTGATAAGTTGTCAAGAGGCTTAAACTAAGGGACCGAAATCTCCAAGAATGCCTCGACCTTACCGATCGACTTCTGGAAAAGCTATTCACCGCATCGGACATTTGCAGAAACGCACTAGTGACTCACGACATCGCAAGTCAAACCCTGCAAACTGCATCAAGCGTAAAGGAAAGACAACCTGATATCATTTCTCAGCTCACTAGTTAAAGCCAGCTAAACACCCGGACACGAGGTGAAACCCATTAACGAATACCAGGCCCATCCTTTATCAGCTTCATCCATTTACATAGAGTCGAATTCTTGATTAAAATTCTTGCAGTGAGTCTTTTGATGTCACCTGCCGGGTCATTCTTTCGTTTTCCCGCAACATCCTCGATAGCGAACCATACATCGCCCTTTGACTTAAATGCACAGAATCTGCCGTGAGCAAATCCATTTCGTAGGTGATAAAACAAACTGAGTGTTTGATTACTTTTGGCATCATAAAAGACAGCAGACTCGAAGGGCTTTGACTCGATGCCAGCGCAATCAAACAAATCAGCATTACGCAAAGCCTGTTCCATATCACCAACAGCCGCGGCAGCCCAATATAAAGACTTATTTGAGCTTGCTGCCTTAAGTTTTTTATTCAAATATTGTGGTTTTCTCCAGGGAGTATCCCACCCGTATTCAGATACCGGAATGCTTCTGCTAGACAGCCCCGGAGCTGGAGTTTCGACAACAAAGAACCTAAGAAGCGGGGAAAGCACAGAGCCCAGTGACTTTTGAGATAGACCACATTTAACCCATGCAGGATTAGATTCAACAAACACAACCTTATTTGCTGATACTGTTTCAAACATAAATCTCACCTAAACCAAGGGGTTGCGTTTGAAATCCCAGGAGGTTTCAAACGAATCCCAATCGGTTTTTGATAGTTCGCGGCACGAGTCGACCATGTCGTTGACCAACGGCTCCTGTTCCTCGTTCTGAATGATCGGGTAGGTTGCGATTTGGCCTACCTCGAAATTAAGCGTCGGCGAGAGCATGCTTGCGACACGCATGATCACAGAGCTGTTACAAGCTCCCTGGAGATACTTGAGTGGCTCCTCATCGCTAAAAACG
>UMFS01043769.1_pt1 | contig 10835 bp, 7 predicted proteins | sample 1965071 | NCBI WGS metagenome assembly UMFS01 (sample SAMEA4836052, study PRJEB28245) | human gut metagenome | biome: gut microbiome; material: fecal sample | place: Denmark | collected 2008
CCCGACCCCGAAACGGTCCCTGAACCCGTCGACGCAAGCGACCGTCAACGCCGTGCCGGGCCGAGCCTGGCCGCGAAAAAAGCCGACGCCGCCGTCAATATCCCGTTCACGCGCCCCAATCGCGCGGCCTCGGCCCGCGAACCCCTCAACTCCGCCATCGCATCCCCGGCCGACTGCCTGGTCTCCGCCGCGACCGCGGCGCCCGTCTTGTCGCTCCAACGGCGCAGCGTCTCCGGCGCGACCCCCGGATCCCCGGCGACCTGATCGACCGCCCTGGTCTCCGACGAACACGAGCCGCGCGACTCCGTCAACAGCCCAACGGCCTTCGCCCTGAACTCCGGCGCGCATCCCGCGCCCTTCGCCATGATCCCATCATCTCCCATCGAGCCAGGGAAATACGGAACAAAAACAGTTCATATCAGATGGCCGCATCCGGCGCGTTCATGGGCGCGCGCCCGCTCATGGACCGCACGTACGAGGGGGATCCCACCCGGCCGCCGGCCGAGTCGTTCGGCCTGACGCCGGTCGTGCCGCCCAAGAGGAACCGTACGGCCCCATGGGATTGCGACAGAGAGGTGCACAAGGGGCGGAACATGGTCGAACGCGTCTTCAACCGCACGAAGCGCTACCGCAAGGCCGCCACCCGCTACGACAGGCTCGACGAGGCCTTCCTCGCCGACCTCCGGCTCATCCTCATCGCCACCTACCTGAAAAAAACACAGCCAAAAACCCAACTAGCGTAAACACACCCTAATGCCTGCATATGGACGTTGGCGCACCTCCATAGGGGGTATCCACACAGACCATACATAAACGAGATGCTCCGGGATGGATTCCGGAGCATCTCGTTATTCATGGATTCGTCGAGAAATCTTGGCCTTCTCGACTTCTCATGCCTTACTTGCCAAGTTCCTTGGCGACGTATGTCTTGAGGGTTTCCTCCCAATCCGGCGCGTGGTACCCGGCGTTCTCGATCTTGGCGAGGGACAGGGCGGAATGCGTCGGACGCGGGCTGACCGGGGCCTTCGCGTTCGCGAAGTACTCCGCGGTCGAGATCGGGCGCACCCTGTCGCCGTTGCCGTTGGCCTGGTCGAACACCTTGCGGGCGATGTCCGCCCAGCTCCTCACCGCGCCCGAACCGGTCAGGTCGTACGTGCCGAACGGCGCCCCGGAGTCGAGCAGGTGGAAGATCGCCTCGGCCATGTCGCGGGTGAAGGTCAGGCGGCCGTACTGGTCGTCCACCACGGTGACCTCGTCCAGGCCGTCCCGCGCGTCCGCGACGCGGTCGGACAGGGCCATCATGGTCTTGACGAAGTTGCGTCCCTCGCCGATCACCCAGCTGGAACGCAGGATGTAATGGCGCGGCGCGTTCGCCACGGCGATGTCACCCGCGGCCTTGGTCTGCCCGTACACGCCGAGCGGCGCGAACGCCTCCTCCTCGTCATGCTCCTCGGCGGTGCCGTCGAACACGTAGTCCGAGCTCACGTGCACCAGGGTGATGTTGTGCTCGTGGGCGACCCTGGCGAGCAGGGCCGGGCCCTGCGCGTTGGCCTTCCACGCCACGGGGCGTCCCTCCGGGGTCTCCGCCCTGTCGACCGCGGTGTACGCTCCGGCGTTGATGATCGTGCCGTACAGGCTCCAGTCGAACCGGTCGTACTGGGCCGGGTCGGAGAAGTCGAACGTGTCGATGTCGTTGAACTCGAAGCCCTCCAGGCCGTGCTCCTCCACGTAGTCGCGGATGGCGTGGCCGAGCTGGCCGTTGCAGCCGGTGACCATCGTGCGGCGCGGGGCCATGGGCCTGGCGTCCCTGAGCATCGGGTGGTGCAGGTCGGCCTCGCTGCGCTCGGACTCCTCCAGCGGAATCGGCCACTGGATGTCCAGCTCCGGGTCCGCGAGGTTCACGAAGGTGTAGGTCTTCTTCTGCTCGAGGCTCCAGTGCGCGTTGACGAGGTACGTGTACGCGGTGCCGTCTTCGAGCGCCTGGAAGCTGTTGCCCACGCCGCGCGGCACGTAGATCGCCTTGGACGGGTCGAGGCGGGTGGTGTACACCTGGCCGAAGCTCTCGCCCGGGCGCAGGTCGACCCACGCGCCGAACACCGCGCCGGTCGCGATGCTGATGTACTTGTCCCACGGCTCGGCGTGGATACCGCGGGTCACGCCCTTCTTCGCGTTGAACGAGATGTTGTTCTGCACCGGCCCGAAATCGGGCAGGCCCAGCGCGGTCATCTTCGCGCGCTGCCAGTTCTCCTTGAACCAGCCGCGGTTGTCGCCGTGCACCGGCAGGTCGAACACGATCAGGCCGGGGATGTTCGTCCTCTCGACCTTCAGTTCCTTCTCAAAATCCATGAGTCCCATTCCTTGATGTTGTTATTCTGCTCAAATAGTAGTCAGCAGAATAGAAAACGGCTGTTTCCCAACAGTCTTATTCTGCAGAAGTCCATTTCTTATTCTGAAATCTCCTATTCTGCAGAAAAGCCTTGCTTCAGTTCCCACTCTGGGTACCTTCGCGATCCCGCGTTGAAAATACGCCCCTCTCTCCTCAAAGAAGTCAGAAGATTCCCGACTTTTTTGTTTTTTTCGTCATCTGTGAGCATATCGCCCAGCTTCGTAAACAACAACTTATTAATATCCTGCCGAGAGGCCGAACCAAATTCCTCAAGATAGCTAATAATTAGCCTCTGGTAAAACATATCGTCCTGATTATGTGCTTTCACATATTCGGCCTTAGTGTCCGAAGCTGCAGCAATTACCGGCGCAACTTGAAGATGCGGTTTTCTTCCAGTAATCAGCTTCTTCTTTCGTAAACGCGCGACAACATCTTCTGGAATGGCCATTCCTTTCTGGACTCTATCCAATGCAAGCACATCAGGCAACGGAAGACCAGTGTTGCTCAGAAGCAAGCGAGTGTACTCCTGGTCAACCACTCCGCCATACATGGTCAAACGAACCTTGCTCACTTCACTCAGGTCATAATCGGGGAGCGGAAGATACCTGCCGGCTTGGACTTCGTTCATCCTCTTAATCCCGTATCCCATACGATCAATCATGTATAGCTCACCCATGGCCCTGACCAAAAATGGGTTACGGTAACGATCAGGAGACTTATCTCCCAAGATATAGTCATCTGGATGTCCTTCAAAGAAGGAACCACTGTTATCGAAAACCAGACGGTCCGGATATTCTGTTACCAGAATCCGCGCGCCTCTGCAATAATCTTGATGCGCAATACAATTATGCAGAGCTTCCATAACGGATTGCTCGTCATATTTCGACACTTCCTGCGGCATTAACTGTCCCGGAGGAAGCAACCGTAACTGAATATTCCTGATTCGTCGATACAGCCGCGTTGTGCTCAGCAGAAATGGCAAACCAAAATGTTCATAAGCGTTCTCCTGTCCCACCAGCTTCCATGTCATTTCAAACATGCCGGCTGGCAGTTTATCAACTGCTTCAGGTTTACCCAGCAAGAGTAATGCGGCACGAGTCAATTGACCGTTCTTGGTTACACGAGCACGGTTAAGAAACTCCTGATCGGTCCAACAAGCGATTTCTTCTTCGCTAATACGGTTCGCATGAGCCTTTGCAAAAGCCGAGCGGGCGTGACGCATAGCTTCCTCGTCCAAATCGCTTAGCGAAGCATCTTGAACTATTTCTGCAGTCCAATCATTAATGTCAGTTTCGCTTCGGATACGATCCATCTTGTCTGCGGTCAGGGCAACAAGACTCTCGCCACTTCTCCCGTGCCAATATCCCTGCCATGATACAGGAAGTCCGGTTGGAGCAGGTGGAATCTCAAACATGAGCACTCTTCCTTCGGGAAGAGTGCTCATGAATGTCTTTAAAAGATGAGCGCGGCTCGGTATCACGAGTAATCTGCATCTTCAGTTGCGACAAACGTTCCGGCTCTTTGCCGTACTTCGTCCCAACTATTGTGTGCGTCTTGTTGTCTACACCGAACACCAGCCAAGCCGAAGCATTGCCTCTAAGATTAGCTTCGTTGGATAAAGCAGAAAAATATTTCCCAATTGTGCCAGTCGAATAATCTTCTCCAGCCGCTTTGAATTCAACGACTTCGTTCTCCCAGTCCACAATCAACTGGCGAAGCAATGCTTCCAGCTCAGCCTCATCACTCATCTACAGCTCACTGGCCCTGCTGCTTGTACCTGGCCTCGGTGGCGGCCTTCGCGGGCTCCCACCAGGCGCGGTTCTCGGTGTACCACTCGATGGTGGCCCTCAGTCCGGACTCGAAGTCGGTGTGCGTGGGCCTCCAGCCGAGCTCGGTCTGCAGCTTGGTGGAGTCGATGGCGTAGCGGCGGTCGTGGCCGGGGCGGTCCTTGACCCAGTCGAACGCGTCCTCGTCCTGGCCCATCATCTTCAGGATCATGCGCAGCACGGTGATGTTGTTCCTCTCGCCGTTGGCGCCGATCAGGTACGTCTCGCCGATGCGGCCCCGGGTCAGGATGGTCCACACGCCGCTGGAGTGGTCCTCGGTGTGGATCCAGTCGCGCACGTTCTCGCCCTTGCCGTACAGCTTCGGACGGATGCCCTCGAGAATGTTGGTGATCTGGCGGGGAATGAACTTCTCCACATGCTGGTACGGACCGTAGTTGTTCGAACAGTTGGAGATCGTGGTCCTCAAACCGTACGTGCGCGTCCACGCGCGCACCAGCATGTCCGATGCCGCCTTCGTGCTCGAGTACGGGCTGGACGGATGGTACGGGGTGGACTCGGTGAACTTCGCCGGATCGTCCAGCGCCAGGTCGCCGTACACCTCGTCCGTGCTCACGTGATGGTAGCGGACGCCGTACTTGCGCACGGCCTCCAGCAGGCGGAACGTGCCCTCCACGTTCGTCTTGAGGAACGGCTCGGGGTTCGCGATGCTGTTGTCGTTGTGCGACTCGGCCGCATAATGCACGATCGCGTCGTGGCCCGGCACGATCCTGTCGAGCAGCTCCGCGTCGCAGATGTTGCCGTGCACGAACTCGACGCGGTCCTCCGGCAGGCCCGCGATGTTCGCGATGTTGCCCGCGTAGGTCAAAGCGTCCAACACGGTCACGTGCACGTCCGGATGGTTGTCGACCACGTAATGCACGAAATTCGATCCGATGAAACCGCAGCCACCGGTCACGATGATGTTCTTGGGAGTGAAAAGTTCTTCAGACATAGAACTTTATCTTAGCCTTGCCGTTGTATGTACGCCAAGTCCCGGCGGGGCGAACGGAGCCGTTCTCCCCGCTCCCTGCCTGCAGCAATCGAGAACTCGACTTGGGATTAGTTAATCCGCTGCACTTCGTACGGCGTCTCCCCGCTGACCGTCTCGCCGATCTTCACGAGACGATACCCGTCGAACCTGCGCTTGTTCAGATCGTTCGTTGAAAGTACGTAGGTCACTCCCAACCGTTCCAGCTGTTCAGGAGTCACGGTAATCGTATACGCATCGCTGGCGGAGAGCTTGAACGGTTTCTCCGCCGGCTTATCGACGATGTTGATGCTGATGAACGCGTATCTGTTGTAGATGCGCTGCCATGTGCCGTCCGGATCGAGGCGTTTCATGCCTTGCAGGTCCGGGGTAACCGCCAAGGCGTTGAACGTCTTCACGCCGTTCGCCACCAGCAGATTCGCCAGACGTGCGCAGTTACCGCCTTCCGCGACCCATACTCCAGGCTTATGCTCCTGCAGTATGCGCACCTGCTGGACCACCGGTTGATCGGTGATTGGCGCGGAGGAGTACTGCACCGGATTGATTGCAAAACCGGAGAAGGCCATAACCAATGTTGCAAGGGTTGCGACGATCTTACCGACCTTCAAATCGCACGACACCACAGCCGCCGCAAGGACGAACCCGGCTGCCGCGCACGATATGGTCATCGTGACATCCAGATACGGACTGAAGACCATGTATGCGATCACCGCGGCGCATACCGTGTACACCACGGCGACCACAGCCTTGGCCTTCACGGAATGGTTGGCGCACCATTCCCGAGCACACCTGATTAGCAGGATGATGTTGCATACGCCAATGGCGACCGTGGTCCTGCTGCTGGTCACCGATGACATGAACGTCAGCTTTGACAACCAAGCAGGGAATCCGACAACGGCAAATACGGACATAAACACAAGGAACGCGATGAGATAGCAATCGAGGAAATTGGCTTTCTTGCGCTTAATCATGTTCATGACCGCGAACAGCATGCCCAGAGGGCACAGATCGATGAATGCGGCAACTTCCACATTGTTGCCAGTGAGCATTGCGCTCTCGTAGAAATCCTTGAATGGCAGGCAAAGCGTGGCCAAGGAAGAGAACATCAGCAGCGGGGATTGGCCGCCGCCCTTCGACATACGCGACCCCGGGTAGGCGGTGCTCATCATCGCACGGATCGTGTCAGCGGATTTCAGCAGGGCCAAACCCAGCAATGTTGTGAAAACGAGTCCTATCACAACCAGTCCGACGATTTGGACGGGCTTGAAGCGAATCTTCCCCCAGTGCCTGATCACCATGGCGATGATGAGGCCCAGAAGAATGTAACCCATCGGAATTTGCCATGCCGGGTACAGCGTGAGGATGAACATGCCAGCGCACTGCATGATTACCGCACCGCATAGCAGCCGCACCCACGTCTCCTGCCGTTGGAGCATGTGGTCGAAGCAGCAGATGGATACGAATACCGCGATCAGCATTTCCGGCAAACCGTTGACCGCGAACCACCATTGCGTGAGTGGCGCGAAGGTGATGAGCGAAGCGCCGAAAACCGCCATGGGACGGGAGACGGGCTTCTTGTCGCCACCGACGCACAGAAAGAACTGATAAGCGGAGAGGAACAGGACGACCAGTCGTGCCGACCAGTAGAAGGCCAATCCCGCGGAGCTACCCAACAGCAGGTACCCCCAGTGGAATGGGCGGAACACTTCGGTGGGGAACCATGCCGGAGCGTCCTTGATGATGAACATGTCCGCCGGCTTATCACCGAACAGTCCGTTGAAGTAGCCGTAGTTGTTGTATGCCTGCGAGAAGGCCAGCGGGGTGCCGACCACATATTCGTCGGTGCGGATGGGGCGTGGTGTGCCGAACACGAGATCCTGGGTACCATTTCGGCCAAGCCAGATGTTCCACACGGCCATCGAGGAGCCGCTAACGTTCAACACCACCGCGGCCAGAATGATGGCCGCACCCAGACGGAACCGGTTGCGGTGCAGCCAGTCGCCTACCATGGGAAGGCCAAACGAGAACCATGAGCACACCAATGTCCAGATAGGGAACAGTATGGCGAGCCGCAACAGTTTGATATGCAGATCAGCACCGGCAAGCGTAAGGTTGAACACCTTCGCGGAGAACCAAGGATATGCTTTGACACAACCACAGCTGATGATGGCGGCGACCAGCAATGTCAATGCCAAACGCACCCATTGGGCGGGCACCGCTTTCACATTTGGGTTTTTCGCGCTTGCGGCCTGCGCGCCCAAGGCCTTCTCATTTTGAACTTCCAAACGTCTTCCAATTCTCTGCTACCGGCTTTCCAAACACGCTCCTCGCGTGCACCGACCGAAAATCACATTCGCTCATTCCGGCTTCGTGTGCTCAATGATACGAAGCGTCCACTACTATGCGCGTTCCGGCGACCCATCATTCATACTTTCCACAAGTAATACGACGAAATACTTGTCAGTGACCAAATACACAATGGGTTCAATCGGAGTCGAGAATACGGCCTCACACGCAAGTCGAACGGTGACGACACAAACCGATTCACATCATTCGCCTCTCAACCGAATCATCAGAGACGCCTGCCAGCCTAAAAACCACAGTAATCCACTGTAATAGGGTATAGTGATGCTTGTGCCAGAAAACCAATCTCCCACCGTCGCCGTGCTGCTTCCTTGCTATAACGAGGAAGTGACTATCGGCAAGGTTGTTCGCGATTTCAAAGCGTCTTTGCCACAAGCAGACATCTACGTTTACGACAATAATTCCACTGATCGCACCGCCGATATCGCTGCGTCAGAAGGCGCTATCGTGCGTAAGGAACCACGTCAAGGCAAGGGCAATGTCATTCGAGCCATGTTCGAAGATATCGATGCTGACGTGTACATCATGTCTGACGGCGACGATACGTACCCGGCTGACGCCGCACCCGCCATGGTGAACAAAGTGCTCGAAGGCTACGATATGGTGATTGGCGATCGCTTGAGCTCCACCTACTTCCAAGAGAACAAACGACCATTCCACAACTTCGGTAACCGTTTGGTACGTGGTTCCATCAATGGCCTGTTCCATGCGAACGTCACCGACATCATGACCGGCTACCGTGCCTTCTCATTCACCTTCGTCAAAACCTACCCCGTGTTGTCGCGCGGCTTCGAGGTCGAAACCGAGATGACCATCCACTCGTTGAACAACAATCTGCGCCTGTTTGAGATGCCGATTCAGTACCGCGACCGCCCCGAGGGTTCGGTCAGCAAGCTCGACACCATGGGCGACGGCATCAAGGTGATGGGCACCATCTTCCGCATGATTCGCGAATACAAGCCGCTGCCGTTTTTCGGCGGACTTGGTGCCATCCTCGGCATCATCGGCATCGTGCTGTGCGGCAGCGTGACCGTGGACTTCTGGCATACCGGCATGGTGGCGCGATTCCCCACGCTTATCGGCGCTGTCATGCTCGTCATTGCCGGACTGCTATTGTTCATCACCGGCATCATCCTCGATGTCATGGCCAAAAACGACCGCAAAGCATTCATCATTGACGCCAATCGATTCGCCATGATGCGGCGCCAGAAATAGCACAGATTCCAAATATGGCTGAGAGCAAAAAGATACTTGTCCTCAGCCATATTTTATTGGTTAATCTGTCTGCTATTTCACCCACTTTTGAGCATTCGTGCCATTTGCGGTATACAGTTGCACATTGGCACCATTCGAGGTAGAAGCACCCGAAACATCAAGAACTTTGTTTTCCGCGAGCGCCGACTGGAACGTGTATGAGCCATCGGAATTCTTGACTGCTATCCACTTCTGAGCGTATGTTCCATTGGAATCGTACTGTTGCACGTTGGTTCCGCTGGCAGATACGCCGCCATTCACATCCAACACTTTGCCGGAGTTCACACTGGTCAAGGTCGCGTATCCGTTGGAATCATGCGTTACTTTCCACTTCTGAGCATTGGTTCCATTACCCGCCCAGATCCGCACGTTTCCATAATTTGAACGGGAAGCGCCGCTTACATCCATCTTCATGGACGTATTAAGCTTCGATCCGAACGTGTAGGTGCCATCCGGCAGATCTTGCCTATGCTTGGCTGCGGTTTCATTCAAACGTTCGCGCAACGTCAACGGCGCCTTTGCGACCAACCACTGCTGAGCAACAGTGCCATTCGGCGAATAAAGCTGCAGCTGAGCCTGCTGCACGGCATTGCCACCTGGAATATCGACAGCTTTGTTGGCGTTCACCGACACCAGCGCAATCCTGCCACTGCCGTAATTCCGCACCGTCCACTGCTGAGCAACAGTATTGTTACTCGTATATTGCTGCAACGCCGCTCCATCAGCAGTGGATCCGCCAGCCACATCCAGCACCTTGCCCGAATTAGCATTGATAATCTTGTAAGTTCCGTTGCCGATTGATTCAAATCGATATTTCTGGGCGTTCGTATTATTACTTGAATCAAGCTGGACTCGCGCCCCGTTCGCCGTTGACGCACCCGTCACATCCGTGACAAGTTTTTTATTCGCAACCGAAGTGATAATCATCGACACTCCAGTAGCTATATTGACATCGCTTGACGAAACAACAAATAGCTGTGAAGCAGTGCCATTGGGCGTATACAGCCGAATCGCAGCACCATTCGCAGTATTTCCACCGCTCAAATCCAGAACCCAATTACCGAGAGCGGACTGCAAATAATATCCCGCTCCGGAATCACGGATAAACCATCGTTGAGCCTGGGAATTATTTCGAGAATACTGTTGCACTACAGCGTTATTCTCAGCAACACCATTACGCACGTCCAAAGCCTTGCCGGAATTCACATTGACGATCTCATAGCTCCCATCAGACTGCCTAGTAAAAGTGAACTGCTGAGCCTTGGAACTGTTGCCGGAATACAACTGAATGGCGGTGGAATCTGCGGCACTTCCACCAGGAATATCAACACTGGACGCGACTTTGGAACGAACATTGATGTAATAATTGCCATTCGGAATGGTAACTGCAGTCATTTTGCGTACATCAATGGCCGCTTGTAAATCATTGCTACTCCCGCCATTCACATACTCCTTATTCCCAAACGCATTCATATCCACATTGCCCCTGATGCCGCCCACTTTGCCGGAGCTGGTGTATTGCCATCCGCGACTGTTGGTCGGGAACGAGTCGAATCCCATGCGAGCGCCATACTGCGCCACCCACGTGGTTTTGGCGTAAATGTCGGCATGTTTCAGCGGGCCTTGCAGGTAGCTGGTGTACGAGTAGACGCCCAGGTTCTTGTATCCGGCGGACTGCAGCGCGCCGTACCAATTGTTGACGATATCGTTGTACACGTTCGGATCGGTGGGCGGCTGGTGCCCCTTCCACGTCCACTTTTCCAGGTCGTAGTACACGGGGTACGCCAAGTCGCTCGCGCGCACACCGAATCGCTTGAGTTTGGCGACCACGCCGGCACCTTCTTCTTTGGCAATCGACGGAGTGTCCGCGTAGGAATACCAGTAGATGCCGAACGGGATGCCAAATCGCTTGCATTCGGAAATGTTACGTTGTGCTTTCCTGTCAGCATTGTTGCCCCAACCGTAGCCGAGGCGGATGATCACGCCTTCCACGCCGTCGGCTTTCGCTTTGGCCCAG
>UMFS01006338.1_pt1 | contig 10810 bp, 10 predicted proteins | sample 1965071 | NCBI WGS metagenome assembly UMFS01 (sample SAMEA4836052, study PRJEB28245) | human gut metagenome | biome: gut microbiome; material: fecal sample | place: Denmark | collected 2008
CAGAACCACTGATTATCTCTTGAAAACCCCGTATAACTATCTTTCTCAATCGTATTACAGAAAAGCAACCCCATAGTAATTCCCACATAAGGAATCGGTAGATAAGTAACAGATGGCTCTACCTCCCATGCTGAATTATTATTCAAGGCACCGGAGAGTTCTACTTTCCACATATGGGATTTTTCTACCTCTTGCGCCTGTCCCTCAAAGGTAAAGATCAAACAAATAAAGAAAAGTATAGATCTCATTATTTATAGGATGTTAGTTGTTCATTTACAGTAAAGACAGAGGACCTTCTCAATCACCCTATCCATTAGGGTTAATAAATCAAAAAGAGTTAATAATAAACACGGACTTAAAAAGAAAGCGTACATTTCCTTCTCAGACTATACATGCTATTTCATCATCTCGAAACGAAAACTTGTGAATCGATAAAAAAAGGCTGTCCCATCTTGAAGTGGAACAGCCCTCTTTGCTAAATAATACTGATTAAATTGCTTTCAGAATCTCGGTCAGTTTTTCCGGTGTGACGTTGGCGGCGATTATCACTCCTTCGTCGTTAATCAAGAAGTTCTTGAAACCTTTTCTTAAATCATACTTCTTGTACAACTCTGACTCTTTACCCAGTCCTTCGTGAAATTGCGTTGACAGATCCAACTTGTCAATCTTTACCGTCTCGGTAAAAATAGATTCTTTCTCATCCATAGAGATCGAACACATCGCAATTTTGTCCGGACCAAACTTGTTAACCTCATTCGCCAATTGCACGTTACGAGCCCGCGATTCCGCATCGTAAGCCGCCCAAAAGTTGAGCAATGTATAACGTCCTAATTGGTTGTGGAAACTGGCTTTAGCGTCGTTTCCCAAAAACTCTATTCTCGGAGCTAGATCACCGGGGTTCACACCCTCGGTAAGTTTCGCCTTTTTCGAACCGGCAGACATTCCTAATAACGCTACCGATGCGATGAGAACATAAGCTCTTACCTTCATATTTTCAATTTTACGTTAAACTTAATCGGGGGAATCTCCCGGGGGACAAACTCCCGACTCCTGATTTTCAGGATCGTAAACAAGCATGTTTCTTTCGCTAAAGAGACACTAACTTGCCTTTAACGGGTGCAAATATAAAACCAAATACTTCTTTCTACCAAATTATATAGCGATTTTCTGCAAATTAGCAAGCTTTTTTATATGTTTTAGCGCACACATCGATAAAAAATTAACTGTTTTGCAACATAAATTTAGAAGTAGAGTACCTTTTTCTCCCCGAGAGAACCGCAAAATCATCAAGAATCATTAGCTTCCCGCTCCCCTACCTTTAGACCGATAACAGGGAATCCTTAGCGATTTCATCTTTAAGTATAGATTATCCAACGGCTGTTGCATAATCATCTAACAGTTGGTGCATGATCTTCCAACAGCCGTTAGAAGATCATGCACCAACTGAAAAATTAGCAATGCTTCAAGAGCAAACCGCTAATCCTTCTTGGAAAAGAGGCTAATAGCATTAAGAGATTCCCTTTAATCACCTTGTACTGCCATCTTGAAAAATAAAAGGAAAAAAATACCCTTCCCTCTTGTTTATTCAAAAACTTCCACTACATTTGCAGTGTACTATTAAACTAATACACTAAAGCAGCAAAACATATGATTACATTAAAAGAACTCTCATTCAGCTATAGCCGCAAAAAAGAGGTACTTGATCGTATCAATCTTGAGGTTGGATCGGGACACATCTGTGGCTTATTGGGAAAGAACGGTGAAGGAAAGACTACGCTTCTAAACCTTCTAAGCGGACAGATCTTTCCGGATCAAGGTTCTTGCCTCGCATTGGAAGAAATTCCTTCCGAGAGAAACGCTCGTTTCTTGCAGCAGATCTTCTTATTGCCGGAGGAAATCTCCATGCCTGAGGTCACCGCCATAGAATATATAAAGATGTACGCGCCTTTTTATCCGACATTTAGGGACGATATCTGCAAGGCTTGCGTAGAATCGTTTGAGATCAATCTATCCGATCGCCTGTCGAAAATGTCTCAAGGACAGCGGAAAAAGGTGGCGATAACCTTGGCGCTGGCCGCTCATACGCCCCTGCTTCTAATGGATGAACCAACAAATGGGCTGGACATTCCCTCGAAGGCGACATTCCGCAGACAGGTAGCCTCTTTGGTAGATGACGATCAGACGGTTATTATCTCCACGCATCAGGTCAGGGATCTGGAAAGCTTGATCGACACGGTATTGATCTTAGACCAAAGGCAAATCCTATTGAATAAGACATTGAACGAGATCGGCGAGAAACTTTATTTCGGACCACTCCTGCCGGAAGAGAAAGCTCTTTATTCCGAGCCTACCCCGCAAGGGACAATAGGCGTCACCGCAAGGGATGGCAAGGAAGAGACGGCCGTATCCTTAGAGTTGCTCTTTAACGCGGCGATAACGTATCCCAAAGAGATCCAAAGAATCATGAACTCCTAAATACACATAGACATGAAAACAGATTTTAGTATACAACGCATCAATCTTTTACTTCGCAAAGATTGGATAGAGAATAAGAAAAAATTAGCTTATGGGGTATTGGTCATCCTCGGAGTCCTCTTCTTTTTCCTGTTATCCTCCATTTTATGGGATACGAGATTCCGTACCTTTACATTATATGTATTGGGATCATTGGGGACTTTTATCGCTTTCTGTAGCTACGTAAACTTGATGATACACCGCCCTAGAGGATTATTCTTAACGCTTCCCGCGAGCAACCAAGAGAAATTTGCCGCTATCCTGATCGAAGGTATCGTGGTATTCTTAACGTACCAAGTCACGTTTTGGATCGGGACGGGAATAGCCTCCATGCTTATTCATATACAGCCTGTAGCATTCAAGGACATTACCATGCCCTTGCAAGAGTTCACCATGCTGGCGTTTGTCGGTTCCTTGATGTTCCTCTCTTACGTTACATTCAAGAAGTATGCTTTAGGAATCGCTTGTGGCGGATATATATTGATAGTTGCCTCTATCATAGGGATTGTCTATCTATGCATAAGCACGTTGAACATCCAGCCGGGTATGGATAGGTTCTGTTATGAGTCTTCCCCACTTTATACCGCCGTGTATTGGCTAAGTTTTGCCTTTACACCCGCATTTCTCATCGCTACCCTCGTGGTCTTATACGTCGCTTATCTAAAACTTAAAGAAAAGGAACTAAGATGAACTACAATACGAATCAATCCATATTTATCCAGATAGCCGAGCGGATTTGCGACCGGGTATTGAGTGGTAATTACAAAGCCGATAGCCGTATCCCGTCCGTACGGGAACTGGCGGTAGAGATGGAGGTAAATCCAAATACGGTCATGCGTTCCTTCGAGCGCCTGCAAGCCAACGATATTATTTACAACAAGCGTGGGATCGGCTACTTCGTCGCTTCCGACGCCGAGCAAAAAATCCGTGAGATGCGCCATAACCAGTTCGTGGAAGAGGTACTTCCCGCCGTCTTCAAGGAGATGCACCTGCTAGATGTAGGTATCGACGAGCTTACGAAAGCCTATACATTATATATATCTACCATTAAATAAAGACAATCATGAAAAAAAGTAATCGCGTATTTATCGCCTTGATAGCGACATTATATATCGTTCCAGCCCTCACTTTCGGCGTTGCCCAGTTTACGTCGGAAAAATGCCTTACAGGTTTCACGCAAAAGTTTCAGATTATCCAGATAGATAATCCGGAGTTGAAAGCGGAAAACATAAAAGTCGATACGAGAACCGCCTCCAAATTTCCCCGGGGGCAAATACTGGAAGCAAAGGACCGGTCGTTACTCTATTACGAGGGAATGAAACGGTATTTGCCGGAAGTCAGCCGCCACGATTCTCTATTATTGGTTAGCGGGGCGAGGGACGCCGGGCAAGATAAAAATCTCACGTTGCATATCCGTATCAACAATATCCAGAAGATCCGTCTGAACGGAGAAGAGATTTGGACTAAGTAACAAGCACATACACACATTATTTCTTAATCATTAAATCGTACTATAATGAAACAAATCATTATGGCAGCCCTTCTTATATCCTTTTCTTGGGGTATTCGGGCACAACAATTACAGATCCGGGGGAAAGTCATCGATCTATCCGACAAGTCTCCTCTTGAGTTCGCGAATATCACGCTTCAAACAGCCGATTCCGCATTCATCACAGGGACGACGACGGATAGTAAAGGACTTTTCCGGATCGAGAAAGTCAAGGCCGGAGATTATCAAGTATCTGTTTCCTCCATAGGTTACAAGACTTCGGTAGTCTCCGTGCTGGGACTTTCCCAGAATATAGATCTCGGTACGATCTCATTGGCATCCGCTTCTATATCCTTAGATGAAGTCACGGTCAACGCTTCCGCTATCCGTAATACGGCGGACCGTAAGATCGCATTCCCTACCTCCGAGCAAAAAGCGGCCTCCAGCAATGGCATCAATCTATTGAACGCCTTGATGCTTCCCCGTTTGGAAGTGGACCCGATCCGGAATAGCGTATCGCTATCGAATGAAGGGACGATTCAATTCTGTATCAACGGTATCAAGGTAGAGCTGTCCGATATCCGGGGTTTATCGCCACAGGAGGTAATCCGGATAGAATATCATGATAATCCGGGCTTACGTTACGGTAACGCCTCTGTCGTACTCGACTACATTGTCCGGAGGGAAACTAGCGGCGGTTCTGTCAATCTGGATCTTAGCAATTCACCAACCACCTCTTTTGGAGACGATCAGGTGTCGACGAAGTTCAATCATAAGAAATCGGAGTTCGGATTGCAATACGCCGTCCGTTACCGGAATCCGTATCATATATGGACGGAAGGAGTCGAGACCTTCCGCTTTGAGAATGGCGAGACGATGGAACGTACCTCGGAAGGTCTGCCAAGAGGAATGTCCGAGACCGCTCATAACCTCTCTCTTAATTATAATCTGGTAGATAACGACCATTATTATTTCAATGCCACGCTACGCTATTTCTTATCAGACGAGGATAAAGGTGGCGGCAAGAACCTGTATACCAATAATCATCCCGAGGATAAGACATACGCTTGGAATCCAAATAGCAACTCTACCAAACGTCCTTCCCTCGACCTTTATTACCAACGCTCCTTACCACATAAGCAGACATTGATACTTAATATGGTAGGTACGTACATACATACGAACGCAAACCAAATGTATCAAGAATGGAAAAACGATATCCTCTTATCGGATATCTTGTCGAACGTGGACGGAGACAAATATTCCATCATCGGCGAGGGAATCTACGAACGGCAATTCGAGGCCGGTCGATTGGGAGGAGGATTGAAACACACCCAATCGTGGACGGATAACACCTACAGCGGAACGGTTGGAGGACGAACCAAGATGAAACAGTCGGAGACGTATCTCTATACGGAATTCAGCGGACGTGTCAAGAAGTTGAATTATACCGCCGGAATAGGTGTCTCCCGCTCATGGCTCAAGCAAGAAGGCGAGGAAGATTATCAATATTATACGTTCCGCCCAAAGGTATCCTTACAATATAACTTTACGGATAATATGTATTTCCGGGTAAACGGTAGCGTAAATAATGTCTCACCTAGCCTATCGGAACTAAGCGCCATCGAGCAATATATCGATACGCTACAGATACGCCGGGGAAATCCTTATCTGAAACCCTATAAGAGTTATGACATGCAAGCCAATTATCTATATAAAAAAGGAATATTCACCGGAGACTTAAACTTTTATTACAGTAATAGCCCGGACCGGGTCATGGAGGAAGTGATACGAGAAAATAATAAGTTCATTCGCATTACCGATAACCAAAAAGGATGGCAGAAACTAAGCGGTGACTTGACATTACGTGTCGGCCCTATCATCAAGCGGATCATAAGCCTATCCGTGACAGGTGGAGTCAATCGTTATATCAGCGAAGGAAATAGTTATTCGCATACCTATAACAATTGGTATTACCGGGCTTCCGTCATGGCTATGTACAAGAAATTCATGGCTATGTTCCAGATACAAAGTAGCTATAATACGTTTGTCGGCGAATTATTGCATGGTGGCGAGAATATCCATATGTTTATGTTCCGGTACAATCAAGGTAAATTCGCCGTTGGAGCCGGATTGATGATGCCTTTCTCCAGCCAATACAAACGGGTAGAGGAAAATCGGAACGCTTACGTTCCCAGCCGTACGAACATGTACGCGAACGACTTCAGCCGAATGTTGATACTAACCTTCTCTTGGAATTTTGACTTCGGCCGCAAGTTCAAGGAGGCCAACAAGAAACTTTGGAATAGTGACGAGGATTCGGGTATCATGCGATGATCCTCAAATAAAAAAAGTCCGGTATTAATTACCGGACTTTTCTTTTCTATCTTCAGGAGGGGGAATTGGAACCCCTTCTTTAATAAACTCATCATATACGATCTTAGGATGGTCTTGCGGAGAAGCCAGTTGATATTCCGCGGCGAAATTATCCCGCCTAAAATTCTTCAGCTTAAGGTTTTCCGCGCTGTAATTTCTCAAGGTCTCCTTTCTGTCACCAAACAAAGAACTGTTCAATACTTCCGAATCCAGAATGTTTTCTTTCGGAGTCACTGTCGGCAAAAGGTTTTGTTCCAACAATCCTCTATAAGCGCCAATGTATTCGCACCAAACAGAATTACCTTTTTGATAGATTCGATAGGTGTAGTTAGACCAAGCTGTCGTTACATGAATCTCATGCTCCCAGATATCGACGCATGCCTCTGAATCAAAGTAGGGATCTTTAATCGTCACACGTCGCAATCCATGATTCTCATCTCTCACTAAAGTCAGCCACTTATCTGAATGAAGTATTTCAGAAATAATGTCGGGCAACTTTTCCTTGATTTCAAATTGGATTCTCATACATTTCGCCTGCCGGTCAGGACTTTTTAAGGTTGCCAGGTTCTCATTAAACATTTTGTCGTTAATACGATAAAACAAATATAAGCAAAAATGTTCAATATAATGTACTCTTTTTCGATAATTCTTACGTACTTTTGCCTAATAGAATGACAAATATGGCACAAAACGACGAAATAATACTGATAAATATCAATGGTGCGGATCGTCCGGGTGTAACGGCAGCTCTTACGGAGATTCTAGCCAAGAACAACGCTGTTATCCTCGATATCGGTCAAGCGGATATCCATAACCATTTATCATTGGGTATCTTGTTTCAAAGCACGGAAGGAAATTCCGGCGATATATTGAAAGAACTACTGTTCAAGAGTTACGAATTAGACGTCAATATCCGTTTCAATCCCATTACAGAGCAAGAATATAGTAAATGGGTAAGTATGCAGGGCAAGAACCGGTATATCATCACGATATTAAGCCGTAAGCTTACGGCCAAGCAAATCGCGGGTGTTTCCCGGATCGTAGCGGAGCAAGATATGAATATTGATGATATCAAGCGGCTCACGGGACGTATCCCGTTGGACGAGAATGCCCGTACTCCCAAGGCGAGCGTGGAGTTTTCCGTACGTGGTACCCCGAAAAACAAGGAGTGCATGAAAGCGGAGTTCATGAAACTTTCCACGGAGCTTGAGATGGATATCTCTTTCCAAGAGGATAGCATGTATCGCCGTATGCGCCGTCTGATTTGTTTCGATATGGACTCTACCTTGATAGAGACGGAGGTTATCGACGAGTTGGCGATACGTGCCGGAGTTGGCGATCAAGTAAAAGCGATTACAGAGGCAGCCATGCGTGGAGAGATAGATTTCTGCGAGAGCTTCCGCCAGCGTTGTGCCTTATTAAAGGGGTTGGACGTATCCGTGATGCAGGAGATCGCCGAGAATCTACCGATCACAGAAGGTGTAGACCGCTTGATGCGTATCTTGAAAAAGGTGGGCTTCAAGATCGCTATCCTTTCCGGAGGTTTCACTTATTTCGGTAATTTCCTTAAACAAAAATATAATATCGACTATGTATACGCCAACGAGCTTGAGATCGAGAATGGCAAGCTAACGGGTAATCATGTGGGTGATATCGTAGATGGGAAGCGTAAAGCGGAGTTATTACGCCTGATCGCGCAAGTGGAGAACGTAGATATTCGCCAGACCGTAGCGGTTGGCGACGGGGCGAACGACTTGCCGATGATTAGTATCGCCGGTCTAGGTATCGCCTTCCATGCCAAACCAAAGGTTAAGGCGACCGCCAAGCAATCTATCTCTACGATTGGCCTCGATGGTATCTTATATTTCCTTGGATACAAGGATTCGTATTTGGATGAACAGATGTAATATATATAATTAACGTATAGCGATTATGATCAGACATATTGTAATGTTTAAGTTGAGGGAGTTTCAAACTCCGGCTGAGAAGCAAGCCAAAATGCAAGAAATTAAGGATAAACTGGAAGCCTTAATCAATAAGATAGACGTATTGAAAATGATCCGTGTAGATTTTAATTGTAATCCGGCGGAGACTTGGGATATTATTTTAACTACTGAATTGCCTACCTTGGAAGATGTAAATACGTACGCTAATCATCCGGAACATGTAGCGGTCGCTAAAGGAATTATTGGCCCGGTAAAGGCGGACAGAGCTTGTGTTGACTATGAAATCCTTTGATATAGAGGAGCGTGTGAACCAAGCGGTCCACAACTTCGAGTCCGGATATAATTGCGCTCAATCTGTATTCCTCGCTTATTCGGATGTCTTCGAGTTGGATTTAGAGCTGGCGAAAAAGATGTCTGTATCTTTTGGAGGAGGTGTCGGACGCATGCGTGAGGTTTGTGGTACCGTAAACGCAATGGCGATGTTAGCCGGATTTAAGTATCCGGTATTTGATCCGCTAGATCAAGAGGCGCGTGCCCGCAACTATGGCATGGTACAAAAAATGGCGGCTTTATTCAAGGAGAAACATGGGACGATCATTTGCCGTAGCCTTCTTCCTCCGGAAGAGACATCGACGAATCCCGCTCCTTCCGCACGCACACAACAGTATTATGCCAAACGTCCTTGCGGTAAATACGTTGAGGAAGCGGCTCGTATCGCCGGGCATATGCTAAAGGGTGAACTTGAATAAACGGCATTGTCAAGCTAGAAGACGTATTTGTGAAATGTAACCAAGTTTTCGAATCTCAGTGAATAACTCACTGTAAGAGGACTTGGATTTCACATTGACTTTATAGGTAATTGTCGATGTATTCTTGTCGTAATTATGCTCATAAGAAAGACTTACGATAAATATGCTCCTATTTTCCAAGATTTTCCGGATACCTTTAAGATCGGGAGTCGAGGTTGAGCAATTTATCGTAAGTATTTTATTAACACCATCCAAATACATACGTCGCTCCAGCCTTTCTAAAGATACCAATACGAACAAGGTAAATGCCGTAGTGATAGAAGCGGCCAAGAACATGCCGGCACCAGCGGCCAAACCTACTACAGCCATTACCCAAATACAAGCCGCCGTAGTGAGTCCATGCACGCTTCCATGACTTTGAATAATAGCTCCTGCTCCCAAGAAACCAATACCTGTAAGGACTTGGGCGGCGATACGCCCCGGATCTCCATTCAAGAAATTCGGATAGGTTTGTGGTATCCAAATAGATATCAACATGGCGGCGGCGGATCCCATACAGATCAAGGTAAAGGTTCGCATACCAGCGTCCCTGCGGCGAAATTGTCTTTCTACACCGATAATAGCGCCAAGCACGAAGCTGATAGCTAATCGTACGGCGGCGGTCGAGGCCGTTATCTGAGTATTCTCTAAAATATCGTTCAAATGTTCCAGCATAGTCTGTCATTCATTCTAAGTTATACAAATATAGAAAAACTCGCCCACATACGGATGGATTTTAAAGGAATAATGCAAAGTGCTTGAAATCGAGAGGGATATGTAGCTTTGTACCATATTCTTCCATTGGCGGCTTTTAGCCGTTTTTGCGGGAGTTAGGAAAACAAATCGCTACTTATCCGTTGCCTTTTCAAGATTGAAAAAGGTGGTTGGAATTCACTTCCACATCTTGTTTTTCCATTCGGATCACTACCGTAGAGAACGCTGTTTCTTTCTGTTTTGTGAGTGTAAAGTTACTCTTTTTTTCTCGCATCAGAAAAAAAATACAGACTTTACCTGCAAACCGGGGGCTTTTTTCTATGTTCCGCTATGTTTCTCATATCGTTCATTTGCTCGCCATATAATAAATTTGCAAACAAAGGAATAGGTTATGAATCAAGCAAATGTAAAGGTTTCGTTCTACCTTAAAAAGAGCGAAGCGGATACCGACGGGAACTGTCCCGTAATGGCTAAGTTGAACGTCGGGAAATATTCCGAGGCGGCATTCAGTGTGAAGATGAAAGTCCCGCAATCACGTTGGGCTTCAGGACGCGCATCCGGTAAAAGCGTGACGGCAAAGGAAATCAACAACAAACTGGATGAAATCCGTGCAATGGCATTGGGCATTTATGCGGAGCAGTCGGCTGTCCATGACGGAGTGACGGCCGATGAGGTGAAAAACCGGTTGCTCGGGATGGCTTGCGGGCAGGAAACGCTCCTGGGCTATTTCAGGCAATTCATCTGCAATTATGAAAAGCGTGTGGGAGTCAACCGTACAGAAGGCAGTCTGAGAGCTTACCGTAACGCCTACAACCATGTCAGGAGATTCCTGCAATGGCAATACAAACTATCCGACATTTCGTTTACCGCACTGGACCGTTCTTTCATCGACAAGTACGATTTGTATCTTCGAACGGAACGGGGCCTTGCTCCCGGAACCATCATCAACCTGACCGTGCAGCTGAAGACCATTGTCGGAGAAG
>UMFS01055660.1_pt1 | contig 10803 bp, 11 predicted proteins | sample 1965071 | NCBI WGS metagenome assembly UMFS01 (sample SAMEA4836052, study PRJEB28245) | human gut metagenome | biome: gut microbiome; material: fecal sample | place: Denmark | collected 2008
AGATCGAACCAACGTCAGGTACGATTATTGTCAACGGTCAGAATCTGAATCGTATGAAACATCGCCAGATTCCGCAGTACAGAAGAGGAATCGGCGTTGTATTCCAGGATTTCAGACTTCTGAAAGACCGCAATATTTATGAGAATATTGCATTTGCACAGCGGGTTACAGAAAAATCAACCCGTGTCATCAAAAAGAAAGTGCCGGCGGCTCTGTCACTTGTCGGACTGGCACAGAAGTACAAAGCGTTCCCGAAGGAATTGTCCGGTGGGGAACAGCAGAGAGTTGCAATTGCCAGAGCTGTTGTAAATGAGCCTGCCATTTTGCTGGCTGACGAACCGACAGGAAATCTGGATCCAACCAACTCATGGGAGATCATGAAACTTCTTGAAGAAGCAAACGAGAGAGGAACTACAGTTCTGGTAGTTACTCACAACCAGGAAATTGTAAACGAGATGAAAAAGCGCGTTATTACGATGAAGAAGGGTGTCATTGTCAGCGACGAACAAGAAGGTGGGTATAAGCATGAGGATTAGTACAGTTGGATACTCCGCGAAACAGGGAGTTAAGAATATTGGAAGAAATAAGATGTTTTCACTGGCATCTGTTGCAACTATGGCTGCATGTATCTTTGTGTTCGGACTGTTTTTCTCAATTATTATGAACTTCCAGTATATTGTACACAAAGCAGAAGAAGGCGTGGCAATCACTGTATTTTTTAATGATGATGCAACGCAGGAGCAGATTGATAATATTGGCGCACAGCTTAAAAAGCAGGATGGTGTAAAAGAGATCAAGTATGTGTCTGCGGACGAAGCATGGGAGACATTTAAAGATCAGTATTTTGGCGAATCAAGTGACCTTGCAGAAGGATTTAAAAATGATAATCCTCTGGCAGGATCTGACAACTATGAAGTATATATGACAGATGTGGCTTCACAGAAGAAGCTGGTTTCCTTTGCGGAAAGCCTTGACGGGGTTCGCAAGGTTAACAAATCAGATACCGTAGCCAATACACTGAACAGCGTGAACAAGCTGGTATGGTATGTATCGGTTGTTATCATCGCGATTCTTCTGGCAGTATCCATTTTCCTGATCAGCAATACGGTCACAATGGGTATTACTGTCCGAAGGGAAGAGATTGCAATCATGAAATATATCGGTGCGAAGGATGGTTTTGTACGGGCACCGTTCATCATTGAAGGTATCCTGATCGGTCTTGTCGGTGCGGCGATTCCGCTTGGTATCCTTTATGTACTTTATAATAAAGCAATTACTTATATTCTTACAAAATTCAGTCTGCTGAATAATATTCTGGATTTCCTTCCGGTGGGGCAGGTATACAAGACACTGCTTCCGGTCGGACTTTTACTGGGAATCGGAATTGGTTTTGTGGGAAGTTTCTTTACGATTAGAAAGCACTTAAGAGTCTAGTCGCATAATATTTAAGGGAGACGAATATGATAAGAGGGAAAAAGATACTTGGGGCGTTACTGGCGTTTACGCTTTGCTTCAGTATGGTAATTCCGGCACAGGCTGATGATATTTCGGATGCGAAAAAGAAGCAGCAGGAGCTGGAACAGCAGAAGAATACGGCTGAGGCGGAGAAGTCGGAACTTTCTTCGGAACTGGATTCCATTGTATCAAAGATGGAGAAGACACAGTCAGATCTGACTGCAAAAGAGACTGAGATCAATGATGCAGAGACAGAGCTGGTAACTGCGAAAGCCAACGAAGATGACCAGTACCAGACGATGAAGCTGCGTATCAAGTATATGTATGAGAACGGGAGCAATGAATTCCTGGAGATCCTGATGGAAGCTAACAGTATTGCAGATCTGCTGAACAAAGCAGAATACATCAATAAGATTTCCAAATGCGACCGTGAACTTCTTGTAGAATACGAAGATACAAGAAAAGATGTCGAGAACAGAGAAAATGCACTTAAAAAAGAGTATGCAGAGCTGGAAAGCCTGCAGGATGAACTTGCGGGAGAACAGGCAAATGTAGAAAAGCTTCTTGCTGATAAAAATATTCAGATCGATAACCTGACATCTGAGATCAGCAGTAATGCTGACAAGCTGAAGCAGCTGATTGCAGCAGCTGAGGCGGCAGAAGCCCGCAGAAAAGAAGCAGAAGCAACGGCAGCTGCTCAGGCTGCACAGGCAGCGGCGGCAGCTCAGGCATCAGCTTCGTCAGGCACAAGCAGTTCAGGCGGCTCAGGCAATACAAGCAGCAATGCAAGTGCATCGGGAACCGGATCACTTACACATCCGGTACCGGGAGCAGCGATTACCAGTGGCTTTGGCGAACGTGTGGCACCGACTGCAGGTGCAACAACCGGTCATGACGGAATCGATTATGGTGCAGGATACGGAGCAGCAGTTTATGCGGCTGATTCCGGTACCGTTATTACCGCACAGTACAACAGTGCACGTGGAAATTACATCGTAATCAATCACGGTAATGGAATGCAGACATGGTATCAGCATCTGAGTTCGATGAATGTTACCGTGGGACAGACGGTGGCAAGAGGTCAGGTGATCGGAAATGTCGGTACGACCGGAATTTCCACAGGACCACATCTTCACTTTGAAGTTCATGTAGGTGGTGTACCGGTCAATCCACTGAACTATCTGTAAGATAATACATAACAGGTATGAAAGAGTAAATGATGGAAAATAATAAAAAGAATTTTTGGAAGGGGGCGCTTGCAGGCGCCCTCGCCATGTTTATGGTAGGTGCTGCGGCACTTGGAATTATGAATGTTGCAGGTGTAGACCTTGGAACCAGTCAGGAAAAGGTTGTAAATGCGCAGGAAGAGAAAAAACTGAATAAACTGAAAAAGCTGATTGATGAAAATTATCTTTATACAGATGATTTGAAAGAAGAAGATCTGGAGAACGGACTTTACAGTGGATACATTAATGCACTGGGAGATCCATATTCCGTATACTATGATGAAGAACAGACTAAATCCCTGCAGGAATCAACTTCGGGAGAGTATTCGGGAATCGGAGTTGTTTTTTCACAGAATCAGGAAACTAAGGTGATCACTGCAGTTCAGGTTTATGAGAACAGCCCGGCGAATGAAGCAGGTATCCAGGTAAATGATATTCTGTATAAGGTTGGAGATAAGGATGTAAGTGGAACGGATCTTTCCGATGTTGTACAGCTGATCCGCGGTGTAGAGAATACGACTGTTGATATCACAGTCCTGCGTGGGGATGATGCGAAGGAAGTGACAATGACGGTTACCCGGAGAAAAATCCAGGTGGAGACAGTCAAGTCTGAAATGAAGGATGACCAGATCGGTTATATCCGGGTTACGGAATTTGACAGTGTGACCTATGACCAGTTCAAGAGTGCACTCGGCAGTCTGGAGGACCAGGGGATGAAAGGACTTGTGGTTGATCTTCGGGCGAATCCGGGAGGCAATCTTGCGACAGTCACACAGATGTTGGATCTGTTATTGCCAAAAGGTACGATCGTGTCAACAAAAGACAAGAGTGGTCACGAAGAGGTGATCTCATCGGATGATGAACACCAGTTTACGAAGCCGATGTCGGTTGTTGTTGACGGCAACAGTGCAAGTGCTTCCGAGATTTTTGCCGGAGCGATCCAGGACTACGGACTGGGATCGATCGTCGGAACAACAACTTACGGAAAAGGAATCGTTCAGCAGATTTTTGGTCTTGGAGACGGAACCTGTGTGAAGCTGACAATGGCTGAGTACTATACTCCGAACGGAAGAAATATTCACAAAAAAGGAATTACGCCGGACGTAGAAGTTGAATATCAGCGGGATGAGAATAATCCGAATGCAGATAATCAGCTTGATGCAGCATTGGAACAGGTGAGAAATAAAATCAATCAATAACAGAAATCCGGAGGGAATGCCGAAAACGGCATTCCCTTTTAGTTTTTAATATGATATCATAAGTAAAGAATATTTTTTTTCAGGTAACAAAAGGACAATACTTTCTGTTACAGCAAAAATATAAATAGAAAACTGGAGGGAATAAGATGATTAACAAATTAGTCGCTAACATTAAAAAAACAGGAGCACCTATCGTTGTCGGACTGGATCCGATGCTTTCCTATGTACCAGAGCAGGTACAGAAAAAGGCATTTGCAGAGTATGGAGAGACTTTGGAAGGAGCAGCAGAAGCTATCTGGCAGTTTAACAAAGAGATCGTGGATAAGACTTATGATCTGATCCCGGCAGTTAAACCGCAGATCGCTATGTACGAACAGTTCGGAATTCCGGGACTTCAGGCATTCAAGAAGACGGTAGACTACTGTAAAGAAAAGGGACTTGTTGTTATCGGAGATATCAAGAGAGGTGATATCGGTTCTACTTCAGCAGCATATGCTGTTGGACATCTTGGAAGAGTTCAGGTAGGAAGCAAATCCTATGTACCGTTCGATGAAGATTTCGCTACTGTGAATCCGTATCTTGGATCTGACGGAGTAAAGCCATTTATCGAAGTATGTAAAGAAGAGAAGAAAGGTCTTTTTATCCTTGTTAAGACATCCAATCCATCCAGTGGAGAATTCCAGGATCGGCTGATCGATGGCCGTCCGCTTTACGAACTGGTAGGAGAAAAGGTTGCCGAGTGGGGAGCAGACTGCATGGGTGATGATTATAGCTACATCGGAGCAGTTGTGGGAGCTACTTATCCGGAGATGGGAAAAGTCCTTCGTAAAGTAATGCCGAAATCCTACATTCTGGTTCCAGGATACGGTGCACAAGGTGGAAAAGGAAAAGATCTGGTTCATTTCTTCAATGAAGATGGACTTGGAGCAATCGTAAACTCATCCAGAGGAATCATTGCAGCATATAAGCAGGAAGCTTATGCAAAATACGGTGCAGAGAACTTTGGAGATGCATCCCGTGCAGCAGTAGAAGCCATGGTAGCAGATATCAAAGGCGCGCTTGAGAACAGATAAGAGAAAAGAATGAGCCGGTGTGACAGAAGCTTCTGACATACCGGCAAATCCGGATTATAGGAGAATAGAAGATGACTACAAAGAAAAAAGAACAGGCAAAGGTTGTATCGCAGGAGCAGCTTGCAGATGGAATCTTCAGTATGTGGATCCAGACAGAAGCAGCAGGGAGTGCAAGACCGGGGCAGTTTATTTCCATGTATACCAATGATGGAAGCAAGCTTCTTCCACGCCCGATCAGTATCTGTGAGATCGATAAAGAAGGTGGAAAACTTCGTGTGGTTTACCGTGTAACAGGGGAAAAAACCGGAACAGAAGAATTTTCACAGATGAAGGCAGGAGATACCATTCCGGTGATCGGACCACTTGGTAATGGATTCCCATTTGAGAAGGCCGAAGGAAAGAAGGTATTTCTGATGGGAGGAGGAATCGGTGTGCCGCCGATCCTGGAGCTTGCAAAACAGATGGAATGTGAGAAAAAGCAGATTGTGGTTGGATACCGTGATGCACATACCTTCCTGAAAGAAGAATTTGAACAGGCAGGAGAGCTTTATATTTCAACCGAAGATGGCAGTGTCGGAACAAAAGGAAATGTCATGGATGCAATCCGTGAGAATGCGCTGGAAGCAGATATGATCTATGCCTGTGGACCAACTCCGATGCTCCGTGCGATCAAACAGTATGCAGAAACAAACGGAATCGAATGCTATATTTCTCTGGAAGAGAGAATGGCATGTGGAATCGGTGCATGTCTTGCGTGCGTGTGCAAGTCAAAGGAAAAGGATGCGCACAGCAATGTGCACAACAAACGTATCTGTAAAGACGGACCGGTATTTCTTTCTACGGAGGTGGAAATCTAATGGATATGCGTGTAAATATTGCCGGAGTAGAATGGAAGAATCCGGTAACAGTGGCATCAGGAACCTTCGGATCAGGAGAAGAGTTTTCTGAATTTGTAGATCTGAACAAGCTTGGAGCTGTGACAACAAAAGGTGTGGCAAATGTACCGTGGCCGGGCAATCCGACTCCGCGTGTAGCCGAGGTTTACGGCGGAATGATGAACGCCATAGGACTTCAGAATCCGGGAATCGATTTGTTCTGTAAAAGAGATATTCCGTATCTGAAAAACTATGATACCAAGATCATTGTGAATGTCTGCGGACATGCACCGGAAGAGTATCTTGAAGTGGTAGAACGCCTTGCGGATGAACCGATCGATATGATGGAAATCAACATTTCCTGCCCGAATGTCAATGCAGGATTCCTTGCTTTCGGACAGGATGCAAAGCATGTAGAAGAGCTGACCGGACAGATCAAGAAGATCGCAAAGCAGCCGATCATCATGAAGCTGACACCGAATGTAACCGATATTACTGAGATAGCAAAAGCGGCAGAAGCAGGCGGTGCGGACGCAGTTTCCCTGATCAATACACTGACCGGTATGAAGATTGATATCAATCGTAAGACATTTGCGGTGGCAAATAAGACCGGAGGTGTATCAGGACCGATCGTCAAACCGATCGCTGTCCGCATGGTATATCAGGTAGCACAGGCAGTGAATATCCCAATCATTGGGATGGGCGGTATTTCCTGCGCAGAAGATGCGATCGAGTTCCTTCTTGCAGGAGCAAGTGCCGTATCCGTAGGAACAGCCAACTTTCACAATCCGGCAGTGACGATGGAAGTGATCGATGGAATTGAAGCCTACATGAAGAAGAATGGCTTTGAGTCTGTGAAAGATATGGTTGGAATTGTAAAATAAAGAACAGATAAGAGATGGAGGATAAATAAAATGGAAAGCTACAAACAGGAATTTATTGATTTTATGGTAGAAAGCCACGTGCTTAAATTTGGAGAATTTACACTGAAAAGCGGAAGAAAGTCCCCGTTCTTCATGAATGCAGGAGCTTATGTGACAGGATCACAGCTCAAAAGACTCGGTGAATATTACGCAAAAGCAATCCATGACAAATACGGGGATGATTTTGATGTATTATTCGGACCTGCTTACAAAGGAATCCCGCTTGGAGTTGTAACCGCGATCGCTTACAGTGAATTATACGGAAAAGAGATCCGTTACTGCTCAGACCGTAAAGAAGAAAAAGATCACGGAGCAGATAAGGGAAGCTTCCTCGGAAGCAAGCTTCAGGACGGAGACCGCGTGGTTATGATCGAAGATGTTACCACATCCGGCAAATCCATGGAAGAGACTGTACCGAAGGTAAGAGGAGCCGCTGATGTAACAATTGTTGGACTGATGGTATCCCTTGACCGTATGGAAGTAGGAAAAGGCGGTGTGAAATGCGCACTCGATGAAGTAAAGGATCTTTACGGATTTGAAACTAATGCAATCGTAACCATGAAGGATGTAGTAGAGCATCTGTACAACAAACCATGCAATGGTGAAATTGTTATCGATGACAACATCAAGGCTGCAATCGACGCATACTATGAGCAGTATGGTGCAAAATAAGGAGGAGTTACAGTGACAGAAAAGACATATAAGGTGATGGGACTTGCCGGCGGTGCCAATATTGCGATCGGAATTATTTCTATTGTTGTTGGTGTGACAACCGGGATCATTTTGCTTGTCAGCGGTGGAAAGCTGCTTGGTGCGAAAAAGGGACTGACATTTTAGGAAGGGCGCTTTAAGTTGAAAGCAAAGAACAGAAAAAGACTTCGGGTTCTTGGGAAGATTTTATTTGTCCTGTATATTGGATTTTTATTTTACTTTCTGATTTTTTCTGACTGGTATGGACGGGAAGGAACCGGGGAATATCATTATAACCTGGTTCTTTTCTGTGAAATAAAAAGATTTTGGCTGTATCGAGATGTTTTAGGATGGGTATCTTATGCAAATCTGTTCGGAAATGTCCTGATTTTCATACCATTTGGATTTTTTATGCCGATGGCAAGCCGGTATCGCAGCTTTTTTCTTACCCTTTTCTACAGTTTTGGAGTGAGCTTCTTTGTGGAGTGCTTTCAGCTGGTAACAAGAGTGGGGAGTTTTGATGTGGATGATATGCTGCTCAACACCTTTGGCGGTGTGATCGGGTATATCGTCTTCGCGATTTGTAATATGATAAGGAGATGGCACGATGCGAAGCAGGAGAGATAAAAAAAGAGCACGCGAAAGAGATCGAAATAAAAGAAGCCGGAAGTATGGTCAGATAAAAAGAAAGCATTCCCGCAAGGGAATCTGGTCCTGTGTGATGGCAGTACTTGTTACGGCAGTGATAGCGGGATTGATTGTAATGGCATTTATGAATAAAGGGAAATCAGCAGCAATGGTAGGAAGCTTTGGGGTTTTCGATATGATTCTTGCCTGCATCGGTATTGTAACGGGTGTAAAAGGATTTAAAGAAAGAGATAAAAATTATCTGACCTGCAAGATCGGAATTGTTGTAAACGGATTTATTTTACTTGCCCTGATCTTAGTATTTATAAGAGGATGTGTATAAATGGAAGAAAGATATAATCTGGCAATTGACAGAATGAAAGCAATAATAGAAGAAAAAACAGTAGCAGAGCCATATCGGGAGTATTTCCAGCATGTGGCTCGGTTTATTTTAAAGCTTGATGAGCTGAAACAGAATGTGGAAAGCGGAAAGCAGAAAGAGATGTCAGAAGAAGAGCTGCAGGAAGAGATGAAGGATCTTTATGCAGACGAACTGGAAGCAAACTATGAGAAATCTTATGCAAATCCGGCTTATGCGGTTTTGGTGCTGGGAGGAGAACTGGGAAGCTTTTTGTCTGCGGTTTACACCGAGATTCGCGGAAGCATTTCTTATGTTCAGGAACAGCGTATGGAGTATGTTGTGATCGGAGCAGAGCTTTTGATTGAAATCTACAACAAATTTGAAGAAGAAAAGCAGCCGCAGCCGGAAAGCCTGAAGGAAATCTTTTACTGGTATGCAAGTGATTACTGTGATGTATTTGCGGCAGACCGCATCAAAGACCAGATCGATCCGGAAAGAGGATGCTTCATTGTGAATATGATCATGAATGAAGATCTTTCCGATCTGCGTTATCTCTACCGTATGGGAGAATATGTGGGGGTAAATGAAAGAGAGACAGCCGCATATTTAAATTCACTTTCACAGGAGAAGATTGATAAGATGGCAGATACCTTCAGTGAAGGATACAGGATTGGTTTTGTAAATACCGGAAAAGACCTGTCAAAAAAATCTGTAGTCAACATTTACTATGCAATGGGATTTGAACGGATCGTAAAAAAAGCCATTGAGAATTTTGCCAAAATGGGATTAAAGCCGAGTATTTTCCGGACAAGTCACAGCGTGATCACAAGAGGACGTAACAGCCAGATCGGATTTTTCAATATTTCCGGCAACAAGCAGTATGTCTATGACCACAGAGATGATATCGGGCTTGTGATGGATAAACAGTATGTAGAGCGAAAGCTGGAAGTGATGCGTACCACTTACGAGCAGAATAAAGAGATTGCAGCAGGCTATGCAGGACCGGCAGTGATCGACATTTTCGGAGAAAAGACTTTTGTTCCGCAGGCTAAACCAGAGGCAGTTAAATTAAGCGAAAAGCAGGAAGAACTTCTGGTTGCGATGAATGGAAGAGCCGGACGTCTGACCAATGAATATCTTCCGGGAGATGAGAGAAGCTTTACGATCATTTCCTGGCCGGTTCCGGAAATCGGAGAGCAGTATCATGAGATCTTTGATGAAACGATCAAGATCAATACTCTGGATTACAAGCTTTACCAGAAGGTGCAGCAGACAATGATCGATGCACTGGATAAAGGAGAGTATGTAAAAGTAACAGGCTCAGGCGAAAACCAGACGGATCTGAAAGTGATGCTTCATCCGCTTGCCGATCCGGCAAAAGAGACGATCTTTGAAAACTGTGTTGCCGATGTCAATATCCCGGTAGGTGAGGTGTTCACTTCCCCGGTACTGGAAGGAACAGAAGGTACCCTTTTTGTGAGCAAGGTATTTCTTCACGGACTTCCGTATTACAATCTGAAGATCAGTTTTAAAGAAGGAAAGATCACAGAGTATACCTGCACCAATTTTGATTCAGAAGAAGAAAATAAAAAATATATTTTCGATAACATTCTGCACAATCATCAGACACTTCCGATCGGCGAGTTTGCGATCGGAACCAATACCACAGCTTATGCGGTTGCGAAGAAATATGATATTGCAGATAAATATACGATTCTGATCGCTGAAAAGACGGGACCGCATTTTGCGGTAGGGGATACCTGCTACAGCTGGGCAGAGGATGTAAAGGTTTACAATCCGGATGGAAAAGAGATTATTGCAAGAGACAACAGCATATCGATCTTGAGAAAAGAGGATCCGTCGAAAGCATATTTCCAGTGCCATACCGATATCACCATCCCTTATGATGAGCTGGGAAGCATTGTTGTAGTGGCGAAAGACGGAACAGAGACAGAAATTATCCGTGATGGACGGTTTGTTCTTCCGGGAACAGAGATCCTCAATGAACCTCTGAATTAGTATTAGTTATGGATTTTCAATAATACCAATAAGTAAAATTAAATAATGGTCAGATAAGTAACGGTTGACATACCGCAACAGACTTAGTAAAATAACTTATAAGTGGTTAGCTATTTATTAAAATACTTATAGATAAAAGAAAAGGAGATCATTATGCCAAAAGTTGGAATCGTAATGGGCAGCGACTCAGATATGAAAGTAATGGGAAAAGCTGCCGACATGCTGGAAAAGTTTGGAATCGATTATGAGATGACGATCATCTCGGCACACCGTGAGCCTGATGTATTCTATGAATATGCGAAGTCTGCAGAAGCAAAAGACTTCAAAGTAATTATTGCAGGTGCAGGTATGGCAG
>UMFS01011484.1_pt1 | contig 10784 bp, 6 predicted proteins | sample 1965071 | NCBI WGS metagenome assembly UMFS01 (sample SAMEA4836052, study PRJEB28245) | human gut metagenome | biome: gut microbiome; material: fecal sample | place: Denmark | collected 2008
ATTTGTGTCTTTATTTCTTACAGCAGATGCTTCTGCAATGGCTTACAATGACACCGATGGAGAACTCTCCCTAAGCGGTGCCGGACAATATACACTCTCCTCTAATGAAAATATTATCCTGTTTGTTCTGGATAATTTTTCCAACACCTTCTGGGATGAAGCGCTCGCTTCCTACCCAGACATGACAGATTCTCTTTCTGATTTTACATACTATAATAATGCTGACTGTGCCTACTGGGGAACTTATCCATCACTTGCACATATGCTTACCGGTAATCCTCTGGATACCGGTCTTTCTGTAAACGACTGGTTAAACCAATGCTGGAATAACGATTCCACAAACACATACTATAAACTTCTCGAAAAACACAATTACAAAGTAAATCTGTACACTCCTGTGACCAGTCTTCTTACCGGGACCGATACTCTGGAATTACTTCAGGGGAAAATAGATAATGTAGGAACTGAATCTTCTTCAAGAGAGATTGACTATGAAAAACTCAATAAAACGATGCTGCAAATGTCCTGCTATCGTTTTTTACCTGAATATTTCAAACCTCAATTTGATGTAAATAATTCTCAATATACAAGCATTGTATCTTACCCAGACAATGAAATGATGTATTCCAACTATAGTTTTTATGAAAAACTGCAAGATACCGGATTAAGCCTTGATTCAGCATCCAACTATTTTACGATCCAGCATCTGAATGGCACGCATGAATTCGTCAACGACGAAAACTGCGCTTATGATCCTGATAATGCAACCTGCGCAACAACTGTAAAAGGTATTTTTACAATGCTTGATGCCTACTTACAACAGCTTAAAGACCTTGGTATTTATGATAACTCAACGATTATTATTACCGCTGATCATGGTTCCGAAGCACGTTCACAGATGATTTTCTTTATGAAAGGAAAAAATGAAACGCACGACTCTATGCAGACAACGAATGCTCCAATCAGCCTGAATGATCTTGTTCCTACCATTGTGGAAGCTATAGGTGAAGATTATACTCCATACGGTCAGAGTGTCCACGATTTTTCTGCTGACGAGTCCAGGGAACGCAGCGTTTACATCCGCGTAAGAGACGATGCATATCCTGCCGTCAAACGCTTCGATGGCGTGACCGAAGGCGGCATGAATGCTTATCATGTATATACTTATTATGGCACACTGAAAGACCTTGTCTTTCTTTATGACAATGGATATTATACACCTGTACAGGTAATTGATTCCTATTTCTAATGATTACTTAAGGAGATTTTTATGTCATTTAACTCATCTGACTTTTTAATTTTTTTCCCGATTGTGGTATTGATATACTTTCTGATTCCACAAAAGCTAAAAAACTACTGGCTTCTGATTGCCAGCTACTATTTCTATATGTGTTGGAATGCCAAATATGCTCTGATCATTCTTTTTTCTACCATAGTGACATACCTTAGCGGTCTTGCACTGGATACGCTCCAGCAAAGATCTGCTGATCCGCTTATCATGCGGAAGAAAAAAATAGTTGTAGCTATTAGTGTTTTATTAAACCTGTCCCTGCTTTTTTATTTTAAATATATTAATTTTGCAATCGGAATTTTAGGGGATGCACTGTCCGTCTTCCATATACAGCTCAATCTTCCATCTGTCGATATTCTTCTTCCTGTCGGCATCTCTTTCTATACCTTTCAGGCACTGGGATATACGATCGATGTATACCGTGGAGATACCTGTGCTGAAAAGAATTTTTTTCAGTATGCACTTTTTGTATCATTCTTTCCGCAGCTGGTCGCCGGTCCGATTGAGCGTTCCAGTCACCTGCTGCAACAGCTTGCCACACCACATAAGTTTAATTCCGAGGAAGCCAAAAGCGGTCTTTTACTGATGCTCTGGGGATTTTTCTTAAAAATTGTACTGGCTGACCGTATTGCAATCTTCGTTGACTGGGTTTACGGTGATTATCACACCTTTGGTGGATGGTATCTGATCGTAGCCACTGCACTTTTTGCCATTCAGATCTACTGTGATTTTGCCGGATACTCTATTATCGCTATGGGGGCTGCCCAGATTCTCGGTATCCGGTTAATGGAAAACTTCCAGTCTCCTTATCTGGCAGTTTCTGTTGCTGACTTCTGGAGAAGATGGCATATTTCCCTGACTTCCTGGTTCAGGGACTACCTCTATATTCCGCTCGGTGGAAGCAGATGCAGTAAATGGCGTAAATATAGGAACAAAATGATTGTTTTCCTCGTAAGCGGTCTCTGGCATGGTGCAAAAATCTCTTTTGTCGTGTGGGGTGGTCTGAACGGACTTTACCAGATCATCGGTGAGATTCTGCAGCCTTTGCGTGATAAACTTGTGAAACTTTTTCACTTAAACCGAAATTCCATCGGACATAAAGCCGTTCATATTATAGTGACTTTTGTCCTGATTGATTTCACCTGGATATTTTTCCGCGCCAACAGTTTTTCAGAAGCACTCACGATTCTCTCACAGATTATCCATATACATAATCCATGGATTCTCTTTGATGGATCACTTTATAACTGTGGACTGAATTCCAAAAACTTCTGCTTTATGCTTTTATGTATTTTGTTACTTTTTGTAACGGATTATTTAAAGCAGAAGAAAATATGTATCCGTGAAATTATCGCCAGACAGGATGCCTGGTGTCAGGTTCTGATCATAGCATTTTCCGTTGTTTTCCTTCTGATATTCGGAATTTACGGAACTTCCTATGATGCATCCAAATTTATTTATTTTCAATTTTAGAGGTAAAAATAATGAAAAAAATAGTATGCTGCATCAGTTGTGCTGCCATCATTGGTATCTCCGTATTCTATGCCGGACGCCTTTTACAACCTAATTTTACAGTGGATGCTTTCCATGCAATAGAATCTTTTCATTCCATGCCTGAAAATTCATTTGATGTCATCGCCTGTGGTTCCAGCCATGTATATAAAGGATTAAATGTAAATGAAATGACAGAAAGATATGGATTCAGTGCTTATAATTATGGCTGTAACTGGCAATTTCTTAATACCACCACTTTGTTCTTTGAGGACGCCCTAAGAACACAATCTCCTAAAGTGATATTAATTGAAACCTTTAACGTAGACAAAGTTCATGAAGACACGGATCTCAATGGTGAAATTTATTACACAAAAGGCATTTCCGATTTTAAAGGAAAAAGAGAATATTTAGCCCAATGCTTTGGTAAGAATAAGGATCGTTACTTATCTTACTATATCCCATTACTTGCCTTTCACGAAAACTGGACAAACGTTAATTATTACAGTTTTGATTCCGGAACTTCCGTCGAAGAGTATCAGGCAGCGCATGGTTTTTCAGGCAGCGACCATATTGTTCCAACAGTGATCTCCAATCCCGCAACGTTCGAGCAGAAAGAGCTGCCTGATAGTTCTGTCAGATTATTAGATAAAATTGTAAACATCTGCAATGAAAATAATATTCGTCTTATCTTTTATACTGTTCCTTATGAGGGGGAATATAATTATTCAGATGCCATGGCCGAATATGCTGCTGCCAACAACTGCACTTACCTTAACCTGTTTGAACACATGGATGATGTCGGGCTCAACGGTGATACAGATTTTATGGATATCGAACACCTGAATATAAGCGGAGCAACCAAAGTTGCCGACTATCTTGGAGAATATATTGTTTCTCATAATCTGCTCTCTGAAACAAACTAAAAGTGATATGCTGCACGAAAGGAGTTTTCTAATGGCAAAGAAAAACGTTTTCCTACATTTTCTTTCAAACTATATTGTTGTATTGCTTCTATTTTTCACGCTCTTCGTTATGGGGCCATCTGAAATATTTTTTGGCAATTATAAAGAATTTGGATTTGTCTATCAGGAATTTGGATGGAAATTTTTGATTTTTGCATTCTTAATATCATTTATTTTTACGCTTGTTATTTCATTCTTTCCAGACAAACTCAGAAAATATATTCTTTCTGTTTTCTGGGGAATCGGAATTGCCGGATATATCCAGACAATGTTTTTAAACCGTCATCTGGAACAAATAGGTGTCCGTGCAGAAGCATACACCGCATCACCTTCAAAAATAATTGTAAATTGGATTATTTGGACAACTATCATTTTGGGAGCTTTGCTGTTTGCAAAATTTCAACAGAATATCTTCAAAAAAGTAATGTTAACATCCTCTCTCATTATTCTAGGGATGCAATGTGTTGGATACATCTCACTTTTCCTCTCCGCAGATAAATCCGCCTTTACATACTACAGTGACAAGGACGAACTTATACTGGATGGAAGTAAGCAATTTACCGTATCCTCAAATGATAACATTATCTTATTTATTCTGGATAATTTTTCCAGCACTTACCTTGCATCTGCCGTTGAAAAATATCCGGATTTAAAAGATTTTCTGCATGATTTCACTTATTACAATAATGCCGACTGCAATTACCATGGAACCTATCCATCACTACCGCATTTACTAACAGGTAACGATTTAGATCCTTCGTTATCTGTTGATGACTGGTTAGAAGATTGTTGGACAAATACTACTACAAACGATTATTTTTCTATTTTATCTCATGCCAATTACAAAGTAAATTTATATACTCCAACGACATCTATTCTGACAGGTAATCATTCTCTGTCGCTTCTTGACGGAAAAATTAGTAATATAACTACAAAACAAAGTTCTATTTGCATTGATTACCATAAACTGTATAGGACAATGTTCTATATGTCCTGCTATCGCTTTATGCCAGAATATTTCAAATCCTTTTTTGACGTATCAAATGAAACATATACCACTATTGTATCTTATCCTGAAAATACTATTTTACATGCGAACTATGATTTTTATAATCATCTCATAGAAAATGGTCTGACGACTGATTCATCTGGTAATTATTTCATAATTCAGCATTTAAATGGGACACATGAATTCACAACCGATGAAAATTGCCAGTTTGATGCTCAGAATGCAACCTGCCAATCAACCGTTAAAGGAATTTTCACTATGCTTGAAGCTTATTTGAACGAATTAAAAACACTAGGCGTTTATGATGATTCAACTATTATTATCACCTCTGATCATGGTGACGTTGAATATCCACAAATAATCTTTTTCATCAAGGAAAAACAGGAATCCCACGAATTACTTAATGGTACCAATGCTCCTATTACTTTAGACGAACTTGTTCCAACCATCGTTCAATCGCTTGATAAAGATTACAGTGAATTCGGATATAGTATACATGATTTTTATCCCGATCAGCAACGGGAACGTCTGCTTTATATCCGGGATTATGACGCTTCTTATCCAGATGTTCCACGCTACGATGGAATCTCTTCCGGTGGATCAAACGTATACCACTTATACAACTATACAGGTAATATTGATGATCAGATTAATGCCTTGCAAAATTATCAATACACAACCATACCAATGGTTGACTCTTATTTTTAAACACAGAAAAGGATACCTTTTATGAATGAAACAACTTTAAAAATTTTTAATCGAACACTCCATATAAAAAAGCAATGGAAAATTACATTTCTCGCCACATGGATTGGTGGAATGCTGGCTCATGCCTATCGTTTTTTCAACTTTCTGCCATCCTGGGATTCTATGTATAACTTTGCCGGAACCGGTGCTACTTACTCTTCCGGAAGATGTTTTCTTGAATTTTTCAGTAAAATCTCTTCCAAATATGATATGCCCTGGGTGAATGGTGCATTATCCCTACTCTATATCAGCCTTGCAAGCATACTGCTTGTTGAACTTTTTGAGTTACAGGAAAGCTCATCCTGCGTATTGCTTGCCCTGCTCATTGTTTCTTTCCCTACCGCCACAGCATCCTTTGCATTTATGTTCACTGCTGACGGTTACATGATGGCATTTTTAATGGCTGTTCTAGGTATTTATCTGACCTGGAAATATCAATATGGTATCTTCTCGGGTATTATCTGCATTGGATTGAGTATTGGAACTTATCAGGCATACATCAGTGTCATGCTCTGCGTTCTGCTTGTTATGTTTGCCCGTGATCTGCTTATAAAACAGAAAGATTTCAAATCTTTCTGTTGCAGCAACTGGAAATATATCCCACTTCTGCTTGGAGGCTTTATTTTCTATAAGATTGCATCCACACTCATTAATGCTTACTATCACATTACATTGACAGACTATCAGGGAATCGGTCAGATTCATATTCTGTCACTTTGGGAATACAAACAGGCTTTCCGAAATGTATATAATGAATTGTCCCACCTGTTTTCTTTCAACGAAGCTCTTAATGTATACTGGTACGGATATGCTAACCGCCTTGTAATCGTCCTTATTCTGCTCTGCACGGTCTGTCTTGTACTCAAAAATAAACTGTACAGACGGCCACTTGCTTTTATTGCCGGAATACTCTGCACCATCTGCCTGCCACTTGCCGTGTGTTTTCTATTCTTTGTATCATCCGACGTCTGGTATCACACACTGATGGAGATGGGAGCCTGCTTTATTTACCTGCTATTGCTCTGTTATCTGGAACATGGCTGTGAAAAAACATATTTTGAAAAAATCATAAAATCTATCGGAATTGTTGTACTTTGTTATCTTTCCTTCTACAACATCCGAAATGCCAATATCTGCTATAATGAGATGAACCTGAGCTACGAAAAAAGCTATAGCATTGCCAGCAATGTATTAGACCGCATAGAAGATCTGGACGAGTTTCCTGAGATATCCAAGGTTGCCATCATTGGAACCTACCACACCTATTCTTCTAATATTGGCGGAACTGTACCTTATATTATTGGTGTAGATCAGGATAACTTCCTAAATCTTGATTTTCACTATTTTGCTATGTGGAATTACTGTTTTGGTATTCAGCTTGACCAAGCCAGCAGTGAAGAGATTGCTGCCATCAAACAGACCGAAGAGTACCAGAAGCTTGATTCCTATCCATCAAAAAACTGTATTGCAGTAATTCATGACATTATTGTGATAAAGCTGCCAGAAGAATAGAAAAAAGTGCTGCAACTTTGAAAAATTCAGAGCTGCAGCACTTTTTCTATTCTTCTTTCTCTTGTTTTGGTAAACATTTATCCATGTTCAGACTCACTTATTTTTTTCCGTTTCTTCGTCATTGCTTTTCTGAATAATATAATGCGGTCTTTTCTTCACTTCCATATAGGTCTTAGACAAATATTGTCCCATGATTCCCATACAGAACAATTGAATTCCACCAACAAACGTAATGATACATACCAGGGATGGCCATCCACTGACCGGATCTCCAAAAATAAGTTTTCGTACAATAATAAAGATAATCGCCACAAAAGAAATAAACGTCATCAATATTCCAAGGTAGGACGAGATCATCAGCGGTACATTGGAAAAATTAACAATTCCGTCCAGAGAATAGACAAAAAGTTTCCAGAAACTCCACTTTGTCTCCCCGGCTGAACGTTCTATATTCTCATACTCTAACCATTTTGTCCGATAACCAACCCACCCAAAAATACCTTTTGAAAACCGATTATACTCTGATAAAGCAAGCACGCTGTTTACCATATCTCTCGTCATCATTCGAAAATCCCTGGCTCCATCCACAATATCCGCATCGGATATCCTCCGTATCAATTTATAAAAACATCTGGCACAAAAAGATCGTACCACAGGTTCACCCTTACGGCTTACACGTCTTGTCGCAACACTGTCATATTCTCCTGACTCAAGCATACGGATCATCTCCGGCAGAAGTGCCGGAGGATCCTGCATATCCGCATCCATTGTCACTACATAATCTCCTCTTGCATTCGTAAGACCTGCATAAATTGCCGCCTCTTTGCCAAAGTTTCTTGAGAATGAATAATACTTCACATGCACATCCATTTCTGATAATCCAATCAATTTGTTCAATGTATTGTCTTTGGAGCCATCATTTACATATAATATTTCATAATCATATTGTGGCAGCATATCCATTGTATCCGTAATAGCAACATATATGTTTTCTACTGTTTTTTCTTCGTTATAACATGGAATGATAATACTAAGCAGTTTTTTCCCCATTTTCAACAATCTGCCTTTCTCATTTTCTTTTCATAAAAAAGCTCTTATGATATAATCAATATATATGACTATATTAAGGAGATTACACTTATGAATATATTAATAGAAAAATTCAAACAGCGCAACGAGATTTCTACAATCTTTTTATACATTCTTTATTTTTTGTTGGGAATGTATTACCCACTTTTCAGCTTCATGCGCCAGACTATTCCTCAATATTGGGATCAGGTTACACTTTTTTATCATATTCTGTTGATTTTACTGCTAGCCCAAGTCATTATTCAAAAAAATTTTGTTCTGGATTGGTTTTTTCTTTTTGTATTGCTCTATTTATGTTATAAGAGTTATCAATACAATTATGACTTCTACAATATTTTCGGCACAATGATGTTCCTCTGTTGCGCCAAAAATATTGAAATTAAAAAAATTGTAAAATTAGATTTATATGTCCGTATTGTACGCAGCGCCTTGTTTCTCACCTTACCTTTTATGGGATTAATGATCAATAAGATAAATGTATGGATTGGCGGAAGAACACGTACATTTTTCGGTTGGACTCATGCTAATATGATGGGATTAGATTTTTTACTTTTGGCAATGGATATCATGTACCTCCGAAAAGAATGTAAAAAATGGTATGACTGCATCCTTTATGCAGGTTTTATCATCTTTCTGGATCTGACAGCCAACAGCAGAACTGCAGAAGCTATTATAGCTATGCTGATTGTGATCCACTTATTGTCAATTGTCATACCAAAAAACTGGTTTCATAAAATGATGGTACTATTTACATCCGGAGCATTTCTTCTATGTGTTTGTATTCCATTTATCGGAAGTTATTTATATATCCGCAAACCGGAATTATTTTTACAACATGACGGAACCATGCTCTCAAGAATTCAATTGACCACTACTTTCTATCTAAGAAATGGTGGCGTTGGTTTCTATGGATTTCCTATAGAGGATGAAGACTGTCTCGATATGATGTTTGCTTATATTGGACTACATTGGGGAATTGCTGCCTTTATCATTATTGTAGCAGCTATTACATATGCCATTTATAAGGCTTCCAGTGAGCAAAATACAGTCTTCTTGGTTTTACTCTTCTCCTTTCTTGTATATGGCTGGGCAGAAGTATCACCGATTTACCCTGTATATTCCTATTTTTCACTTTTGCTTGGTTATTACATTATGAACCGTAAACCATTTTCTTTGCATATAAAAGGAAAAACAATAGCTTTCTGATATTATAAATTGGCAATGTCTTAACCTTTTGTTGTGTATTTTACCCCTTCCTAATTTATAAATTTTATCTTATTGATTCTTCCTTCAATATAACCTACTTTCAAGTCAAGCGAGCAATCTATCACTAATTTTAAATAGTAATTATACACTTTTATGTAAAATAAGATCATTCGATATGATGCAATTTCATCTTTTCAGTATTCGTCATTTGTAATTCAATTGTATTATATTCAAGGGCTTCTTCCAGAAGCCCTCAACATCGGCATTTTTCGCAAACCAGTCTGATATTCATTTATTATATCATAATTCCAATACCAATCACTACCATCGATACTGCCCAGAATATATTATACTTCTTCATCTCCCAATTACATAATAATAAATATCCAAAAGAAACAGCCATAAACACATAACTTAATATCGTAATATCTTTTGTGAAAATATTTTCTATTTTTTCTGTTGAGATTGTATTCACAACTAATGTTGTTATAAAGAATGACGCTAATGCTAATAAATTTATCTATTAATCTGCATCATTTCATCTGTTACACCATTCTTCCATTGCTAAATTCTTAAATGTTTCCGCAGCTGATCTGAGTTTTGTTCTCTCCTCTTCATTATTAGTTTCAATAACTTTTTTCATCAATAACTCTGCATTATATTCATGTTGTCTGATTGTATCTGTTTCTGATCTATCATATTTTTTATTCCTGTTTTATTCATTTTATATTTCTTTTTACGTTGTATTGAACAATTATATCCGAAATTGATACACAAAAATGCGGTATCGATTTTTTGTTCATTCCAAAACCGATATCCGCATACTTTTAATTATTCAATGAATACAGTATAATTTGTGCGTTCATTCTTGTCAATATTTTTCATAGGTGTACACAGGCTCTTTTTACTGCCCCAACTGCAAAAAGTATTTTCCTCTTTGTGTATTGTCTTCTAATATAAGTCACTTCCGATAACAACATTACCAAGCACTTCTACCTTACAACGCTCACAAAGCTCAACTGCGTCCTTGATCTCATTTCTATCTGATTTCATTAACTGCTCTACAAAGACTGCTCCATCTGCATACTCAAGCTGTTTTAATACTTCTGTATTATTGGAGATCAGACCATCTGTGCAGGTAACTGTCATTCCAAGTTCACTGAGTTTATCTGCAAGATTCTCTGCATATTCTCTGGTTTCCTCTCCGTTACTTTCATAAACTGTAAGTAATAGATGTTTCATATTCTTCTGTTCTGCCAGCATAGCAACTTCATGGCTGATACGCATTAATAAGAGTTCCATATCCTCACTCTTTCTTCCATGTGCAAACCATGAATCAATCCATCTGTCTATCCTATTTCCTTTTTCAGTCTGCTTATTCTTAAGTACCATTCCAAATACCGGAAGATTTGTAACTGCCTTCACTTCATCTGCATCTTTAACAGTCTGTGTCATAATATAAATGACTGCATAC
>UMFS01030190.1_pt1 | contig 10714 bp, 10 predicted proteins | sample 1965071 | NCBI WGS metagenome assembly UMFS01 (sample SAMEA4836052, study PRJEB28245) | human gut metagenome | biome: gut microbiome; material: fecal sample | place: Denmark | collected 2008
TCAAAGATGGAAGTGCCAAAAAAATTCTACAAAAATATGTTCCTGATGCAGAAAAATATCTGGAGGTGAACAGCCTTGAGAGATAAAGCGGATAAAAGGTTATGGACATTGAGTATTGTTGGCTGTGTGATCGTTGTCTTGACAGTTCTTTTTGTGTCCGTAAAAATAGAAACAAACAATACCAAAAACAGGATTCATTCGACGATGGAATACATCAAGGATCAATATTCCATGTATAACAGTTTTAATGAAGCAGTTGAAGCAAGAAGTCTTGTCAGAATGGTTGAAAAAGTCCAGCAGACGGCGAGAAATTTCAAAACAGATAAACAGGCATTGGAAAAAGAATATTTAAAACAGTATGCAAGGGAACAAAGACTTACGGGGATTATTGTATTAAATGATAAGAATAAACAAATTGCACAATATCATACTGGACCAAGATTTAAAAAAGTTTTGGGTTATGTCATGGAGAAAGAAACACTTCGTGATGTAAAGAATTATCCACAAAAATCATATATGGCAAGAATTGAGCTGAAAAATGGAGGCTATATTGATCTGGCATCGTATGGAAGAAAGGATGCAAAAGGAACGGTTATAGGATATCAGTATGTAAAAACCGAATATGCGAAAAACAATAATCTTACAATCCAAAACGTGCTTGCTGGATATAAGCGGGAAAATGATGGAACGATCGTAATCACAAATGGAAATGATATTATAGCATCAAATGATGAAAAATTAATTGATACAAAGGTACAGGAAGATTCTATTATTAATGAGATCCGACAAAGTGTAAAAGTAGGACAGTTTGCAATCATTCGAAACGGTATCAAACAATATTTTACAAGTCTTGATAAGGGACGAAATTATTATATTTACGTGTATGCAGAAGACAGGAATCTTGTAAAAACATTGACGAGTAACATTGGAATAGCGGTTATTTTATATGGAATTTTTGTGGCAATCTTAATGATGATCAAAGCAAGATCCAATCAACAATATGAACGCATTCAGAAACAACGAGAAGAAGAGTATAAAAAAGAATTAGAAAAATCAGCAAAAGAAGCAAAGAAAGCCAATATTGCCAAAACAGAATTTCTGCAAAGAATGAGCCATGATATCCGGACACCGATCAATGGAATCCGGGGAATGGTAGAAGTTGGAGATTATTATAAAAGTGATATAGAAAAACAATCAGAATGCCGCAAAAAAATATGGGAAGCATCAGGCTTCTTACTAGAATTGATCAATGAAGTTTTGGATATGGGAAAATTGGAATCGGAAGAAGTGATCCTGGAGAGAAGAAGTTTTAATTTCTTTCAATTGTTTCAAGAGATTCGAATGGTTATTGAAAAACAGGCTAGAGAGAGAGGAATTAATATAGTTGTACATAAATATAATGTGATTCATGAAGATTTGATCGGAAGTCCAGTGCATGTAAAAAGAGTTGTGATGAATATTTTAACAAACGCGATCAAATATAACAAAAATAATGGAAAGATCTGCATAGAATTTAATGAAATTCAGAAAAATTATAATACTATTATTATTCGATTTAAATGTGAAGACACTGGAATTGGAATGAGTGAATCATTCCAAAAGACGATCTATGAGCCATTTGCACAGGAAAAAGCAGGGGCACGAACAGTTTATGGTGGAACGGGACTTGGGATGCCGATTACAAAAAGTCTTGTAGAGAAAATGGGAGGAACAATCTCATTTGAGAGTGAGCAAGGTGTGGGAACGACGTTTTATATTGAGCTTCCATTTCAGATCGATCATAATATAAAGCACGAAGAACTTAAGACAAAAGAGATAAAAAAAGCATCGATCAAGGGTGTCAATGTATTGCTTGCCGAAGATAATGAATTGAATATGGAAATTGCAGAATTTGTTCTGGAGAGTGCCGGGGCGAATGTAATTAAGGCATTTAATGGAAAAGAAGCATTGGAAATTTTCAAAGAATCGAAACTAGGAGAAATTGATATTATCTTAATGGATGTGATGATGCCGGTGATGGACGGATTAGAAGCAGCGAGATATATAAGATGGAGCAATAAAGAAAATGCCAGAGATATTCCGATCATTGCGATGACAGCGAATGCATTTACGGAAGATCGTAGGAGAGTTTTGGAAGCGGGAATGAATGAGCATTTGGCGAAACCGTTGGAATCTGAGGTGTTGATCAAGACGATCGCGAATTATTGTGGGAAAGTCGATCATTTTAAATAATAATACAACAGATTGTAAAACATTGCATGAAAACTGTCAAAAAATTGTGAATAATTGCTAAATACATGTAAAAAAACAGATAAAATACTAGCAAAAATAAATAGAAAGGACTACAATGGTTGGTATGAAAGGAGGTTTTACTGATGGAAAGAATAGCAGAGAAACTTTCAGAGATCGAAAAGACAGCATGTGCGATCGTAGATAATGCGCAGGAACAAAAGCATCAGATGGAAATGCAGATGCAGAAAAAGAGGGATGCATTTGATGCAGATATGGAAAAGGAGACGAACGAAAAGATATTAAAGATTCAGTCGGATCTTGCAACAAACATGGAAAAACTTCTAAAGAAACAAGAAGAACAGAATAACAATGAAATAGAATCTTTAAAACAAGACTTCAAAGAACATCACAGCGAATATGCAAAACAGATATTAGAGCGGGTGATCAAAGTATAGGAGGCGATAGCATTGAGAGATGTGATGCGCTACAGCGGAATTGTGACGAAAGTCGCAGCAATGCGTGCAAAGCTTTTAAAACCACAGGATTATGAACAGTTGGCTTCTATGAATACAGTGACAGATATCATTGAATATCTGAAACAGACAAAATCGTACGGAAAATTTATCACACAGATGGATGAATCACTGTATCACAGAGGTAATATCGAAAAAGTCCTGATCCAGTCATTATATGATGATTACACAAGACTTTATCGTTTCGCAGATATGCAGCAAAAAGATTTTTTAAAGATCTTTATGAAGCGGTATGAAGTAGATTTGGTTCGATATTGCTTAAGAATTGTATTTAATCACAGTAATGTACCATTTGATCTGAATTACAAAAAGCCATTTTTTGATAAATATTCAAAGATACGGATTGACCAGCTAGTGACGGCAAAGAATATTGATCATCTGGTAGATTACCTGAAGAATACAGAATATTACGCACCACTGTCAAGAATCCGACAGTCAGGGGCATCGACATTAGCGGATTATGAACTGGCATTGGATTTATATTATTTTTCTATGATGTGGAAAGAACGCAAGGGAAATTGGGATAAAAAAGATAAGGAAATGCTGACTAAAGAATTAGGAACAAAGATCGATCTATTAAATCTTCAATGGATTTACCGAGCAAAGAAATATTACCATATGCTCGCACCAGATATTTACACATTGTTAATTCCGATTCAACATAAACTTTCGAATCAGGAATTTAAAGATCTGGTCGAAGCGCCATCAGTGGAAGAATTCAAAAGAAGATTAAATGAAACTTATTACGGAAAGAAATATGAGTTCGGAGAACAGGTGCAGATTGAGAGTATTGTGAATGAATGTGTGGAACATATCTTAACGATCGCTTACAGAAACCATCCGTATTCTCTGGCAAGTATACAACAATATTTATTTTTAAAGGAGGAAGAGATTTATAAGATCACCACGGCACTGGAATGTATTCGCTATGGATTATCACAACGGGAGACATTACAGTATCTGGTGCAAAAGCAACGACGTCAAGGAGGTAATGCATCATGATCGTAAAGATGAAATTCTTAAGCATTTCCGGACCGAGAACTGATATTGACAGGGTAAGTGCATCTTACCTTTCCAAATACGAAATGCAGCTGGAAAATGCGATTACAGAATTGAAAACGACAGATAACCTCATGCCGTTTATGGATGTGAATCCTTACAAAGAACCGCTTTCTAAAGCGGAACAGTATGTATTGATGCTTGCACAGCCAAAAGGAGAGATGGATACATCTCTTACGGCAGATGAGATCCTGACAATGATCAGGGATCTCAATCATGATTATCTGGACCTTAAGGCAAGGGAAGACCGGTTAAAGAAGCAGAAAGAAGAATTATTAGAAAAACTTCATGAACTTGAACCGTTTCAGCCTTTAGAGTTAAATTTAAAAGAAGTTTATGGCTATCAATATATGAAAGTCAGATTCGGACGAGTAAACGTAGAGTATTATCAGAAACTTGAAAAATATTTATTCGATGATCTCAATGCGATCTTTTTAGAAGGGATTCGAAATGAAAATTATGTGTATGGATGTTATTTTGCGGCACATAAGGAGATGGGAAAGATTGATTCTACCTTTAAATCTCTGCATTTTGAAAATATCGCACTTCCAGACGATTACGAAGGAATGCCGGCAGAAATCTGCAGGAGTTTAAGAAATCAGATCGATGAGATTGAAAAAGAAATCGAAAATGTCCAGAAACAGATGAAAGATTTCTTATCAGTCAAGGCAAAGAAGATTCGAGGAGCGAGATATAAGTTAGAAGAATTATCCAATAACTTCGATGTGCGTAAAATGGCAGCCTGTATGGAAAATGAAGAACAGGAAGATTACTACATTCTCTGTGGATGGATGAGTGAAAAAGATACACAGGCATTTATTGAGGAGACAAAAGATGATGATAGGATCACGATCATTGTTGAAGAAGGAAGAGAAAAATTCTTCGGTGATCCACCAACGAAATTACAGAATCCCAAATTCTTCAAACCATTTGAAATGTTTATCAGAATGTATGGACTGCCATCCCATGATGAGATGGATCCAACCATTTTCGTGGCACTGACTTATACCTTTATCTTTGGAGCGATGTTTGGGGATGTTGGTCAGGGATTGTGTTTGTTTATCGGCGGGGGATTACTATATAAGATCAAGAAATGGAATCTAGCAGGAATCATTTCTGTTGCCGGAATTTTTTCTACATTCTTTGGCTTTATGTTTGGAAGCTTCTTTGGATTTGAAGGAACGATCATTAAACCAATGTGGTTATCGCCAATGCATGCGATGATGAAATTACCGTTTGTTGGGCAGTTAAATACTGTATTTATCGTGGCAGTTGCATTTGGTATGGCACTGATCCTGCTTGCGATGGTGTTTCAGATCATCAATGCAAAGAAACGTGGGGATAAAGAAAATTTATTCTTCAGCCCAAATGGAGTTGCAGGACTTGTATTTTATGGATTCCTTGTCTTAACGATCGTGCTTTATATGACAGGTCATAAAACACCAGGAAATATCATGATGATCATTTTCCTTGGAATTCCAGTGATCATGTTCTTATTAAAAGAACCATTAGGACAGCTCGTGGAAGGAAAGAAACCAAAAGCAGAAGGCGGCGTTGGAATGTTTCTGGTGCAGGGATTTTTTGAACTGTTCGAGACGATGTTAAGTTTCTTCTCTAACACGATCTCATTTGTGCGTATCGGGGCATTTGCAGTGAGCCATGCGGCTATGATGGAAGTTGTTCTGATGCTCGGAGGGATCACAGATGGAGCAGGAAATCCAAACTGGATCATCATTGTTCTTGGAAATATTATCGTGTGTGGACTAGAAGGTCTGGTTGTCGGAATTCAGGTATTGCGTCTGGAATATTATGAAATGTTCAGTCGTTTCTATACGGGATCAGGAAGAGAATTCCATCCGTATGACAATCATGCAGGCAAGGAAAATTAGGAGGTATCGGTTATGACATTAGCAATCAAATTAGCGATCATCGCAGCATTAATCTTAAGTATATTTATTCCATTTGGTTATTTTCTTCATGGAGAGAGAACAAAGAAACGTTATAAACGAAGTATTGCATTTAACGCTTTTTTCTTCTTCGGGATCATTGTGATCGCCGGAGTGATGATGTTTGTCACAGATCCGGTACAGGCAGCACAAGCAGGTTCTGATGCAGGAATGGCTACAGGACTTGGATATCTGGCAGCAGCATTATCAACAGGACTTTCTTGTGTTGGTGGTGGTATCGCCGTAGCGAGTGCCGCAAGTGCAGCTTTAGGAGCAATCAGTGAAGATCCAAGTGCCTTAGGTAAATCACTGATCTTCGTAGGTCTGGCAGAAGGTGTATGTCTGTATGGATTGATCATTTCATTTATGATCATTGGTAAACTTGGATAGATCAGGAAGTGATAATTATGAAGATGTATTTGATCAGCGATAACGTAGATACATTGACAGGAATGCGGTTAGCCGGGGTTGATGGGATCGTAGTTCATGAAAGGGATGAATTAAAAGAAGCAATCGAGAAAGCTATGAGTGATCCAGAGATTGGGATCGTGCTTTTGACAGAGAAATTTGGAAGAGAATTTCCAGAATTGATCGACGAGATCAAGCTGGAGCGGAAAATGCCGCTTCTGATCGAGATTCCTGACAGGCACGGAACTGGACGGAAGAAAGATTTTATCACGTCTTATGTCAATGAGGCGATTGGATTGAAATTGTAAGCCGGCTGTAGAAGGAAGGTGACAACATTGACAGTAGAAGAAAAGATTTCACATATCAGAGAAGCTGCCATGGAAGAAGCAAGAGCCAGAGGAAATGAAATCATAGATCAGCATCAGAAGGCATTGGAAGGCGTGTTCAAAACACATAAACAAGAAGCTGTGATGCAGGCAGATACGAGGATCAAGACCGAAACAGCATCGGCAAGGCAGCAGTTAAATACAGTAACATCCAAAGGGCAGCTAAAACTTCGAAGACAATTAAGCCGAGTGCAGAATGAATTAAAAAATAAATTGTTTGAGGAAGTCCGGGAAATGGCAGAAGAATACATGAAAACCGAAGCGTATAAAGAATTACTTGTATCCTATATTGCAAAAGCGGCGAGATTCGCAGATGGGAATCCATTGACAATCTATATTAACAGTTCGGATGAGGACAAAAAAGAATTCCTCGAAAAACGAACTGGAATGACAGTAACAGTCAGCGAAGAAGATTTTCTTGGAGGAATCCGTTCGATTATTCCGGGAAGAAATATCTTGATCGATCATTCATTTTCAGGTGCTTTGGAGAAAGAATACGAAGAATTTACCTTTAAAGGGGGTGTGACAGGTGAGTAAGACTGGAACAATTTATGGAATTAACGGACCTGTCATTTATCTGGCTGGAAATACTGGATTTAAGATGTCAGAAATGGTTTATGTCGGCAAAGAAAAATTAGTTGGAGAAGTCATTTCTCTGGATAAAGACCGTACGACGATTCAGGTATATGAAGAAACATCAGGATTAAAACCGGGCGAGATCGTGGAAGCAAGCGGGGAGGCAGTATCCGTCACATTAGCTCCCGGAATTCTTGATAACATTTTTGATGGAATTGAACGTCCTTTAGAGAGAATCGCAGAAAATGCAGGTGCATTTATCACAAGAGGTATCAGCGTAGATTCACTTGATATGGAGAAATTGTGGGACACAAAATTAGTTGTCAATGAAGGAGATATTCTTCATGGCGGTGATATCTATGCCCAAGTGCAGGAAACAAGAGCCATCGTACACAAATGCATGGTGCCGCCAGATCTTACAGGAACGGTTACTTTTGTGGCATCTGATGGAGAACATGCGATCAAGGATCATATGATCACGTTAAGATTGGACGATGGAACGGAAAAACAGTTAACAATGATCCAGAGATGGCCAATCAGGGTTCCAAGACCTGTTCACGACAGGATTCCGGCATGTGTGCCACTGGTAACAGGCCAGAGAATACTGGATACAATGTTTCCGATTGCTAAAGGTGGAACTGCGGCAATTCCAGGTGGTTTTGGTACTGGAAAGACAATGACACAGCATCAGATTGCGAAATGGTCCGATGCGGATATTATCATTTATATCGGATGCGGGGAACGTGGAAATGAGATGACACAGGTATTGGAAGAATTTTCAGAATTAGTTGATCCAAAGAGTGGTAATCCATTGATGGACCGAACAACACTGATCGCCAATACATCCAATATGCCGGTAGCAGCACGTGAAGCATCTATTTATACAGGACTTACGTTGGCAGAATATTACCGTGATATGGGATATGATGTCGCGATCATGGCGGATTCTACTTCAAGATGGGCAGAAGCGTTAAGAGAATTGTCCGGTCGTCTGGAGGAGATGCCAGCAGAAGAAGGATTTCCGGCATATTTAGCTTCCAGATTATCAGCTTTTTATGAGAGAGCTGGAATGATGCACAACTTAAATGGAACGGACGGTTCTGTAACGATCATCGGTGCAGTATCTCCGCAGGGAGGAGATTTCTCAGAGCCAGTTACACAGAATACCAAACGATTTGTCCGTTGCTTCTGGGGACTTGATAAATCCTTGGCTTACGCAAGACATTTTCCAGCGATTCACTGGTTAACGAGTTACAGTGAATATCTGACAGATCTCGGCGGCTGGTACAGAGATCATGTATCCCCCAATTTTGTGGACTATCGAAATCGTCTGATGGCGATCTTAAATCAGGAAAGTAGTTTGATGGAGATCGTAAAACTGATCGGTGGGGATGTTCTTCCAGATGATCAGAAATTAACGTTAGAGATCGCAAGGGTGATCCGATTAGGATTTTTGCAGCAAAATGCTTTCCATAAAGATGACACTTGCGTGTCCATGGAGAAGCAATTTAAAATGATGGAAGTTATTTTATATCTGTATCAAAAGAGCAGGGAACTTGTAGCGAGAGGAATGCCAATGAGCGTGCTAAAAGCAGAAGGGATCTTTGAGAAAGTCATTGCGATCAAATACGATGTTCCGAATGACAATCTGCAATTACTGGATCTCTACCGTAAACAGATTGATGATTTCTATGACGCAGTACTGGAAAAGAATGCATAAGGAGGCGGTCATTTTATGGGAATTGAATATTTAGGACTAAGCAGCATCAATGGTCCGCTTGTCATTCTGGAAGGAGTACAGGACGCATTTTTTGATGAGATCGTCGAATTTACGGTTGATGGAAAAACGAAAAAAATCGGAAGGATCATTGAATTATACGAAGATAAAGCAGTGATTCAGGTATTTGAGGGAACGGAAAATATGTCCCTTGATAATACAAGAACAAAATTAACTGGACACCCGATGGAAGTCTCTCTTGCACCAGATATGCTAGGGAGAACATTTAACGGAATCGGAAAACCAATCGATGGATTAGGACCACTGATCACCGATGTCAAACGAGATGTCAACGGCCTTCCATTAAATCCGGTCCGCAGAAAATATCCAAGAAACTATATCCGTACAGGTATTTCAGCAATTGACGGATTAACAACACTGATCCGTGGACAGAAACTTCCCATCTTCTCAGGAAACGGCCTTCCACACGATCAGCTGGCAGCCCAGATCGTAAAACAGGCATCTCTTGGTGATGGTTCAGATGAGCCATTTGCGGTAGTCTTTGGAGCAATGGGTGTCAAACATGATGTTGCGGATTTCTTTCAGAAGACATTTGAGGAAAGTGGTGTTGCAGATCATGTATGTATGTTCTTAAATCTTGCAAATGACCCAGTTGTAGAACGATTGATCACACCAAAAGTAGCCTTAACTGCAGCAGAATATCTTGCATTTGACTGTAATATGCATATCTTAGTTATCCTGACAGATATGACATCGTTTGCGGAAGCGATGCGTGAGGTATCTTCATCGAAAGGAGAAATTCCATCCAGAAAAGGATATCCAGGATATTTGTACAGTGAACTTGCAACATTATACGAACGTGCAGGAATCATCAAAGGAGCAGAAGGTTCGGTCACACAGTTACCAATCTTAACTATGCCAAATGATGATATTACTCATCCAATTCCTGACTTAACTGGTTATATTACAGAAGGGCAGATCGTACTGGATCGTAATTTAAACGGACAGTCCATTTATCCACCGATCAGTGTTTTGCCATCGCTTTCTCGTCTGATGAAAGATGGAATCGGAGAAGGATACACAAGAGAAGATCATCAGGATCTTGCAAATCAGTTATTTTCCGCTTATGCGAAAGTGGGAGAAGCAAGAAACTTAGCATCTGTTATCGGAGAAGATGAGTTATCACCAATTGATAAAAAATATCTGGAATTTGGAAAGGCATTTGAGGAACGATATATCGGTCAGGGGCCGGAAGAAAACCGTTCCATGATCGAAACATTGGATCTTGGATGGGAATTATTAAAAATCCTGCCAAGAGAAGAATTGGATCGAATCGACACGAAGATCATCGATAAATACCTGCCAAAAGAGCAGGAAAGCTAAAGGTGGTGAGATTATGGACCCACGAGAATTCCCGACCAAAGGAAATCTGATCGCAGCCAAGAACTCTCTTACATTGGCAAAACAGGGTTACGATCTGATGGATAAAAAAAGAAATATCCTGATTCGTGAGCTGATGGATCTGATCGATGAGGCGAAAGATATTCAGGAAGAGATTGATACAACATTTACAAGAGCGTATGCATGCCTTCAGAGAGCGAATATCCAGCATGGGATCAGTAAGGTAGAAGAACTTGCCTATACAGTTCCGATCGAGGACTCGATACAGATTCAGACAAGAAGTATCATGGGAACAGAGATTCCACATGTGAAATATGATGCACATGAGAATCAGTTGACATATGCGATGGATGGGACATTTGAATCAATTGATGTTGCCAGGGAAGCGTTTCGGCAGGTGAAGGATCTGACAATTAAATTGTCAATGGTTGAAAA
>UMFS01013237.1_pt1 | contig 10621 bp, 7 predicted proteins | sample 1965071 | NCBI WGS metagenome assembly UMFS01 (sample SAMEA4836052, study PRJEB28245) | human gut metagenome | biome: gut microbiome; material: fecal sample | place: Denmark | collected 2008
GGATTTTTGCGGCCAAAAATAAATTTCATCTTTCATAGAAAAAAGGATCCCTCGCAAGGTAGAAGGCTAACAAACCTTGTCCTTGCAGGAATCCTTTTAATTGCTACTGGAGATGTCGAAATGTGGTATTAACCGACAGCCCCTTTTTTGCACATATTAGTTATACTTGCGTTTTCTAGCAGCTTCAGATTTCTTTTTACGTCTTACGCTTGGTTTCTCGTAATGCTCTCTTTTACGAATCTCCTGCTGAATTCCAGCCTTTGCACAGTTTCTTTTGAATCTGCGTAAAGCGCTGTCTAACGTCTCGTTTTCTTTTACGATTACATTTGACATAGTCTCACACCTAACCTCCCCTCCAGTCCTATATTGTGCATTATACGACTGTTCGGGTATATTTTTTGCACACATACGATTATATCATAAATTTACGTTACGTCAATATCTTTTTACAATCTTTTTTAATTATCATGTATGCCGGCAGTCCAAGCAGCATAACAATTATGCTGGCAATGGAAATTACGGTTGATCTATGCCCTGCCAGAAAAATCTGATTGATAATAACAAAGATTCCGCTGGCAATCGCAATGAGCGGAACAATAGGATATAACGGCACTTTATAGGTTCTCACTGCATTCGGACGGTCTTTTCTGAGTTTAATCACACCGATAAATGTCAGTGTGTAGAATGTCCAACTTGAAAATACCGCCAGGTCTGTCAGCAGATTGAACTGACCACTTAATGCATAAAATGCACCGATGCCTCCGACAAGCATAATTGCATTTGCCGGAACCTGTGCTCCATTCAATTTTGCAAATGTCTTGTGGAATGGAAATTTTCCTTCTGCCGCAAGAGAATATGCCACACGGGAACCGGAAAGTATAAATCCGTTACAGCTTCCGAATACGGAAACAATGATTCCGATTGATACAATCCGTCCTCCAAGCTTTCCTAAAATCTTCACTGCTACAGCTGATGCCGGTGCAGTCAGTGTTGCAAGTTCGGATGCCGGAAGTACCCACAGATATGCAAGATTAATGATAAAATAAACTGCCATGATCAGTGATACTCCGCCAACGATGGCAACAGGAAGATCCTTTCCCGGATTCTTCATCTCTCCCGCAATTGCTCCTACATTGGTCCAGCCTTCGAATGCAAATAAAATCGCGATCATAAGCTGACCGAGAACAACCATCGGACTTAGTCCTTCGCCTACCATCGGAGTAAAGACTGGATTCGTTCCTGCTCCGCGCACAAACCCGAAAATCATCAAAAGGATTAACGGAATCATCTTGCAGACTGTAAAAATGACTTGTACACTGCCACCTATCTTGGATCCCATAGAATTCAGAAAGATGATAATGATAATCATGGCAACTGCTACCGGAGCAACATAACCGTCCCCGATAAAAAACGCCATCTGCTGACCTCCTGCCACTGCAAGGGCAGATATCATGGCTGGATAAAATAATAAAATCTGTACCCAGCCTGCCAAAAATCCAATCATCGGATTATAAATTTCTTCCAGATAGGCTACGATTCCACCTGTTTTTGGAATCATGATCGCAACTTCTGAAAATGTCAATGCTGCTGCGATACTTACAATTCCGGTAATCAGCCAGGCATGCATTCCAAGTCCAGGAGCGCCGCCTGTCGCTGTATAAATAGCCTGGGGTTTAAAGAAAACCCCAGACCCGATAACGCTTCCGACAACGGTTGCCATCGCTGTCACTGCGCCCAAATTCTTTTTTAACTCTTGTTTCTGTTCTTGTTTTTGCTCCATAAACTACCCCTGAAAAGTCTGATCAAATGTCTATAACTGGCTCTCCAGGACTTCACTTACTTTTGCAATTGCAGCGTCAATTCCGTCTGGATTCTTTCCTCCAGCCTGTGCCATATTCGGACGTCCACCGCCGCCACCTCCAACAAGACCGGCAATACCTTTGATCAGATTTCCGGCATGGGCACCTTTCTTCACAGCCTCATCTGTTGCCATTGCAACAAGACTTACTTTTCCACCTGCCGCGGATGCAAGAACGATCACACCTTCACCAAGTTTTTCTTTCAACTGATCTCCAAGATCACGAAGGCCATTCATATCTACATCATCTACTTTTGCAGCAATAAGTTTTACACCTTTTACTTCTGTAACCTGATCAGATACATCTCCCATTGCCTCTTTTGCCATCTTACTCTTCACGCTCTCAAGCTCGCTGTGAAGATCTTTATTCTCAGCCTGAAGATGACGGATCTTATCTGATAACTGGTTCGGAGTTGCTTTCACAAGAGCTGCTGCCTCTTGAAGTTTCTTTTCCATATCATCATAATATTTCAGAAGTCCCTTTGAAGTCAGAGCCTCAATACGTCTGACTCCTGCTGCAACACCTGTCTCAGAAATAATCTTAAGTGCACTGATAACTCCTGTATTCGATACGTGAGTACCTCCACAGAACTCTACTGAAAAATCTCCCATGCTTACGACACGGACAACATCACCGTATTTCTCACCGAAAAGGGCTGCTGCTCCTGTCTTTCTTGCTTCCTCGATTGGCATATTCTTAGCTACGACCGGTAAGCATTCTGCAATCTTTTCATTTACAATATTTTCTACTTGCTTTAACTCTTCTTTTGACAATGCTGAGAAATGTGTAAAGTCAAAACGAAGTCTCTCAGCATCTACATAAGAACCTGCCTGCTCAACATGTGTTCCAAGTACCTGGCGGAGAGCTGCCTGAAGAAGATGTGTTGCACTGTGGTTTCTTGCTGACAGATTACGGTTCTCTTTATCTACTTCCATAGATACTGCATCACCGACTTTGATCATTCCATGGCTCACATATCCCACATGTCCAATCTTTGTTCCGGCAAGGTGAATTGTATTCTCTACTACGAACTCTCCATCAGCAGTCTTAATGGTACCGATGTCACCTTCCTGACCACCCATTGTTCCATAAAATGTAGTCTTGTCAACAATAATTGTACCTTTCTCGCCATCGGATAATGCGTCTACAATCTCCTCTTCGCTTGTAAGTGCTGTCACTTTTGCATCACATACAAGATTCTCGTATCCTACGAATTCTGTTGCAAGCTCTGCATCCAGTTCATCATAAACTGTAGCGTCTTTTCCAGTGTAGCTGTGAGTACCAAATGTTCCCTCTGATTTCGCACGCTGCTCTTTCTGAGCTTTTTCAAATCCTTCCTTATCATAAGTCAGGCCCTTCTCTTCCAGAATCTCGCTTGTCAGATCAATTGGGAATCCATAAGTATCATAAAGTTTAAATGCATTTTCTCCGGAAAGAACTGTCTCACCATTTTTCTTCATCTCTTCTTCCATATCTGCAAGAATAGAAAGTCCCTGATCAATTGTCTTATTGAACTGAGCCTCTTCTTTTGCAATCACGTTGAAGATAAAGTCTTTCTTCTCTTCAAGCTCCGGATATCCATCTTTTGAACCATCAATAACAGTCTGTGCAAGCTCTACAAGGAAAGCTCCCTCGATACCGAGAAGTCTTCCGTGACGGCAAGCACGGCGGAGCAGACGGCGGAGTACATAACCACGGCCACTGTTAGATGGCATAATTCCGTCTGAAATCATAAATGTAACAGAACGGATATGATCTGTTACGACACGAAGAGAAACATCTGTCTCGTGGTCGATGCCATAATGCTTTCCTGACATAGCGCATACATGGTCACGCAATGCTTTCATTGTATCAATATCAAACATGGAGTCTACATCCTGTACGACACATGCAAGACGCTCCAGTCCCATACCTGTATCAATGTTCTTCTGAGCCAGGTCAGAATAGTTTCCATGTCCGTCATTGTTGAACTGTGAAAATACATCATTCCAGATTTCCATATAACGGTCACATTCGCAGCCTACTGTACAGCCTGGTTTTCCACAGCCATATTTTTCACCACGGTCATAATAAACTTCTGAACATGGACCACAAGGACCTGAACCATGCTCCCAGAAGTTATCTTCTTTTCCGAAACGGAAGATACGCTCTGCCGGGACACCGATTTCTTTATTCCAGATTTCCCATGCTTCATCGTCATTCTCATATACAGAAGGATATAATCTCTCTGGATCAAGTCCTACAACCTCTGTAAGGAACTCCCATGTCCAGTGGATTGCCTCTGTCTTGAAATAATCTCCAAAAGAAAAGTTACCAAGCATCTCGAAAAATGTACCATGACGAGCTGTCTTACCTACATTCTCGATATCTCCTGTACGGATACACTTCTGACAGGTTGTCACTCTTCTTCTCGGCGGGATCTCCTGTCCTGTAAAGTATGGCTTCATTGGTGCCATACCGGAATTGATCAACAATAAACTTTTATCGTTATGTGGCACCAGTGAAAAACTTTTAAGTGCCAGGTGATCCTTGCTTTCAAAGAATTCAAGGAACATTCTTCTTAATTCGTTAACTCCGTATTTCTGCATAATTTCCTCCTCAAAATTCACTAACTTATAATTATAAGTAGTCATCTTTCGTTTGTCAACGTCCGTTGAATTTATTTCAATTCAATTTCTTCCAGTTCTTTTGGTGGAATCTCCTTTCCTCCTGGCAAACGAAATTTATCCGTTTACATTTTTATAATCTATAAAAGGATAATGTCATGCTCTCTGCATGTCTGTCTCATCTCTTCCGGCCAGAGACTTGCCTGCACCTCTCCTACATGAGCACGGTCGAGAAGGAGCATACACAGTCTGGACTGTCCAATACCTCCTCCGATTGTGTATGGAAGTTCTCCGTGAAGAAGCATTTTGTGGTATGGAAGCTCTCGTCTGTCCTCGCATCCTGCTTTCTTAAGCTGGGAAGCAAGAGATTTCTCATCTACTCGGATACCCATGCTGGAGATTTCAAGTGCACAATCTAATGTATCATGCCAGAACAGAATATCTCCGTTCAACTGCCAGTCGTCATAATCCGGTGCACGTCCGTCATGTGGTTCACCACTTGCAAGCTTATCTCCAATCTTCATCAGAAATACACAGCCATATTCTTTTGTAATCAGGTTCTCTCTCTCCTTTGGAGTTTTGTCCGGATATCTGTCTTCCAATTCCTGAGTCGTGATAAATGTTACATCATCCGGTAAATGTTTCACTGCCTGCGGGTATTTGTACCACACCTCATGTTCCATATGTTTGATAATTTTAAAGATATGACGTACGGTTGTCTTTAATGTCTCTTCTGTTCTGTCCACCTTACGGATAACTTTTTCCCAGTCCCACTGGTCAACATAGCAGGAATGAAGGTTATCAAGTTCCTCATCGCGCCGGATAGCGTTCATGTTTGTGTAGAGTCCTTCGCCTGGCTCAAAGTCATATTTTTTGAGAGCCATACGTTTCCATTTTGCAAGAGAATGTACAACTTCTACTGTCTCTCCCGGAATTCCGGCAACATCAAACTGTACCGGTCTTTCAACTCCATTCAGGTTATCATTAAGACCACTGCTCTTCTCAACAAAAAGCGGTGCTGAGATACGCTCCAGATTCATTTCTTTTCCGAATTCTCTCTGGAATGTATCACGGATATACTTAATTGCCTCCTGTGTCTCGCGCACGGTCATGTGTGGATCGTAATTTTCTGGTAATATTAAACTCATGTCTATTTCTCTCCTCCAAATAATTGTTGTGCATAATAAACGGACTGCATCGCATCTTTTCCGTAGAAATCTGCTCCGATCATATCCGAATAATCCTGATTCAGTACCGCTCCGCCGACCATTACCTTGCATTCTGGTTTTTTCTTGCGAAGCTGTCTGATCGTCTCTTCCATGCTGACTACAGTTGTAGTCATCAGAGCGCTTAATCCCACCAGTCTGACATCTTCCTTTATTGCTGTCTCGACAATCTCCTCCGGCGGAACATCTTTTCCAAGATCGATCACATCAAAGCTGTAATTTTCAAGAAGAACTTTTACAATATTCTTGCCAATATCATGAATATCTCCTTTTACGGTAGCAAGAATGACTTTATCTTTAGCCTGCTCGCTCTCACCGCTCTTGGCAAGTTCATCTTTCAAAACTGCAAATGCTATCTTTGCTGCATCGGCACTCATCAGAAGCTGTGGTAAAAATACGGTTCCTTTTTCAAATCCTTTTCCAACCTGGTCAAGTGCCGGGATCAGTTCCTCGTTAATGATATCCAGTGGAGCTTTATCTTTCACAAGCTCTGCTGTTATGTGATGTGCTTCTTCCTTCAGGCCTTTCTCAATGGCAGTCTTAAGCGTCATCTCCGCCTTTGTGGCAGGTGTCACAGCCTGCACTTTCTGACTTCCATACTGTTCAATATATTTCTCACAATTTTCATCATAATTCATCAGCGCACAGAAAGAATAATAAGAACGCATCATATCCTCTGAAAGTGGATTAATGATTCCCGCGCTTAAGCCTGACTGCATTGCCATAGTATAGAAATTGGAGTTCACTGCCGGTCTGTATGGAAGCCCAAAGGAAATGTTTGATACACCAAGTACCGCACAAACTCCATATTTTTCTCGTACCTGTCTCAGAGCTTCCAGCGTAGTGATTGCTCCTGTCGGCTCAGAACTGATCGTCATACAAAGAACATCAATTACAATATCTTTCTTATCGATACCATATTTCTTTGCCTCTTCGATAATTTTGCCTGCAACCTTTACACGCCCTTCGGCTGTTGCCGGAATTCCATCTTCATCGAGAGTAAGACCGACAACCACCCCGCCATATTTCTTAATCAGTGGAAATACTGCATCCATGGAACTTTGTTTTCCATTGACTGAGTTGACCATTGGCTTTCCGTTGTAAATTCGCATAGCTGCTTCCAGAGCACTTATATCTACCGTATCAATTTGAAGCGGAAGACTCGTTACACTTTGAAGCTCCTGCACCACCTCACGCATCAAAGCCGGTTCATCTATATCTGGAAGCCCTACATTGACGTCCAGGATATGTGCTCCTGCATCCTGCTGTGAAATAGCTTCTCTTAATATATAATCAATATCATGGTCTTTGAGTGCCTGTTTGAATTTCTTCTTACCTGTTGGATTGATTCTCTCTCCGATGATCATCGGTTTCCCGCCAAGTTCCACAGCTCGCCCATAGGAGGACACGATTGTCCGGTTCTTAAATTCTTTTCCAGGCCGGTCTGTAATGTCCCTCTGATCTTTCGTTGCTTCCACCATGGCACGGATGTGTGCCGGAGTTGTTCCGCAACAGCCGCCGATCAGACTGGCACCACGTTTCAGGATTTCAGCCATGAATCTCCCGAATTCTTCAGGTTCTACGTCGTAATACACCTCTCCGTCTTTTTGTTTTGGGAGCCCGGCATTCGGCTTAACAATGACGGGAACAGAAGCATATTGTAAAATTTCATCCAGAATCGGCATCATCTGCTCCGGTCCCATGCCGCAGTTGATTCCAAGTGCGTCTACGCGGAGCCCTTCCAGCATTGCTACAACCGATGGCACATCTCCTCCGGTCAGTAGTTTTCCTTTGTCATCAAAGATCATAGTTGCAAATACCGGAAGTGAAGTATTCTCCTTTGCAGCAAGTACTGCTGCCTTCACTTCATAAGTATCACTCATCGTCTCTATATGGATCAGATCGGCACCTGCTTCTTCGCCAAGTCTTGCCACCTCTGCAAACGCCTGATATGCATCTTCAAAATCCAGATCTCCCATTGGCTTTAAGAGTTTTCCTGTCGGCCCGATATCAAGTCCTACATAAGTCTCTCTGCCATCTTTGACACCTAGTTTTGCTCCTTTTCTCACATTTTCAATTGCTGCTTTTACGATTTCATCTAATTCATGTCTGGAATCATGAAATTTCAGTGCATTTGCGCCAAATGTGTTACTTAGCACAATATCACTTCCAGCCTCATAATACTGTCTTGCGATATCAATCATATCATCTGCATGTTCCAGGCTCCATGTTTCTGGCAATTCTCCCGGTTTTAATCCCCGCTCCTGCAGAAGAGTTCCGGTCCCCCCGTCAAAATATATGAGTTCTTTCCCTAATCTGTCTAATATCATTCGTTAATTCCTCCGGTAAATACAATCTTTTTTACTGCAGGATTCGCATCCTTCTTCATGACAGTGAACCTCTTCCCTGCCAAGTCCAATAACTGCTGTTACTGATTTCGTAGGTGTCAGCATACTGCTTTCAGTCATAGTAAGTCCAATCTTCTTTGCACAATCCAGCATTCCGAGAATATCCTTTTGGTGTAAAATACTGAAATCACCGTATCCCGGGCTAAATCTCGGACGCAGGAAATATCCCTGTGAGGTCATCTCTTCTTTCAGACTTTTCTGCCAGTTATTTAAATATTCCTCCAGCATTGCTGCTGCACAAGCCTGTAAAACAACTGTTCTGGACATTTCTGTCAGAGAATAACGCTTCATCAGCATATCAACTTCTACTCCAAGCGTTGCACCAAGCATCACGACCTGGGTACAACCTTTCATATTCTTTGCCAGATTCCTGCTTGTAATTTCAAGTCCTTCAATATTCAAGTGTTCTTCGTCCGATACCTTTAACTCAAAGATGCGATAGACGATTCTCCTCTTAGCGACCCGTTCCAGGTCTTCAAATGAATCCCGGATCAAGGCTAACGTCTGATCGTCTACCGCATGTTTTCCATATCCAAGATAACGGACCGCTTCTAATGTCCTTTTATCCATGTTCCAACATCCAGTCTAATCTTCTACTTTTAATATTGCTGACAGGTTATTCATGATTGCTGCTGCTACATCCGGTTTATTCATAGAATACACATGAATGTGATTGATACCATTGGCGATCAGGTCAATAATCTGATCTGTTGCATACGCGATTCCCGCCTGCTTCATTGCCTCAGGATCATCTCCAAACCGATCGATAATTGCCAGGAATCTCTGTGGAACTGCTGTCCCGGATAATTCCATAGAACGTCTTAACTGCTTTTTATTCGTAATCGGCATGATTCCCGGAAGTACCGGAACCAAAATTCCTTTTTCACGTATACGATACAGGAAATTATAAAAAATATTATTATCAAAAAACATCTGTGTTGTCAGGAAATCAACTCCACAATCTACTTTCGTCTTCAGATTGCTGATATCGTCTTTCTTATGCTCCGTCTCCACATGGCCTTCCGGATAACATGCCGCCCCGATGCAGAAATCTCCCTGCTGTTTGATATCTTCAATCAGTTCACATGCATAACGATATTGGTTCGGAAGTGGAAATGCATTATCTTTCGGAATATCTCCGCGAAGCGCTAATATATTATCAATCTTCTTTTCTTTTAACTTATCAATGACCTGATGTACTTCTTCTCTTGTAGACGATACGCACGTCAGGTGCGCCAGACTTGTTACTCCAAAATCATCTTTGATATGAGATGCAATACTTACAGTGTTCTTACTTGTTCCACCGCCTGCTCCATAAGTTACACTAATAAACGACGGCTTTAATGCCGCAATCTTCTCAGCAGCGGAAAGCACACTGTCATATCCTGCATCTGTCTTCGGTGGGAAGATTTCAAATGAAACCTGTGGTGTCTGATCTTTTAAAATGTCTCTTATCTTACATGTCATCGTATAATTCCTCATACTGTTTTGCAGAACTCTTCCATGAAAAATCCTTACTCATTCCCCGTTCTACAATCTTATTCCAGTCTCTCTTCTTGTCGTAATATATTTTTTCTGCATAACGCACAGTTGCCATCATCTCATGTGCATTATAATTTGCAAAGCTGAATCCTGTTCCAGTCTTCTCATATTCATTATATGGCTCTACCGTATCCTTAAGTCCTCCAGTCTCTCTGACAATCGGAACCGTTCCATATCTAAGGCTTATAAGCTGACTCAGACCACAAGGCTCAAACAGTGACGGCATCAGAAATGCATCACATGCCGCATAGACCTTGTGAGACATTGCCTCTGAATAATAAATATTCGCAGATACTTTATCCGGATATTTCCATGCATAGTGACGGAACATATTCTCATACTGCTCCTCACCTGTTCCAAGCGCAACAATCTGAATTGCATCCTGACACAGTTCATCCATCACACAGGCGATCAAATCAAATCCCTTCTGATCTGTTAGTCTGGATACGATACCGATCATCAGCTCCTTATGGTTCTGTGCAAGTCCAAGCTCTTTTTGAAGTTCAATTTTATTCTTAATCTTCTCTTTCCGGAAATTCTCTACACTGTAATTCCTGTAAATATCCTTGTCTATCTGCGGATTATATACATCATAGTCGATTCCATTCACAATACCGGAAAGGCTTGACGACCTGGCCTGCATCAGTCCTTCCAGCTTTTCTCCGTAAAACGGAGTCTTAATTTCCTCTGCATAGGAGTTGCTGACAGTTGTCACTTTATCTGCATAGACGATACCGCCCTTTAACATATTGGCATCATCATAAGATGTCAGCTTGTCCGGTACAAAATAATACTCCGGAAGTCCGGTAATGTCACGCACTTTTTTTGCATCCCACATCCCCTGGAACTTCAGATTATGTATCGTCATCACAGTCTTGATTCCGCGGTAATATTCATTGGAATACCGAAAATTATCCAGAAATATCGGGATCAGTCCCGTCTGCCAGTCATGGCAGTGAATGATGTCCGGTCTGAAATCA
>UMFS01001593.1_pt1 | contig 10617 bp, 10 predicted proteins | sample 1965071 | NCBI WGS metagenome assembly UMFS01 (sample SAMEA4836052, study PRJEB28245) | human gut metagenome | biome: gut microbiome; material: fecal sample | place: Denmark | collected 2008
AGACGTGGACACCCTCAACAGCTACTTCGGCTACACCATCCATAACCTGCGCGGAAAACCAACGAACTCGGAGTTCATCGCGATGATTGCTGACAAGATGCGGCTGGATAAGCGGCAGAGAGTGGGGTGATTTTTTTCATAGAATCCGCCGTCGTTCATATTCTGATAAGAGCAAACCAAACAGACAAAGGAGGTTTTGCTCTTGAAGCTTGCAGAATATCTCGCACGGCGCAGGCGGGCCAGAGTTGCGGCCGTGATGCTGTTCGCCCTCATTATGGGGTTTGTATCTGCTGCGCCGCCGGTCGTCACCGGATGTCAGGCGCAGGATCTTACCCCGGCACCGGACACTTCGATGCTCTCCCCCGCCGTTTCGGCTCTGGCACAGGAGCAGCAGGAACCTGCTGCCCAGCCGCTGCCGGAAAAGTGGGTCTGCCTGACCTTTGACGACGGCCCCAGCAAGACCACACCGGATGTGCTCAGCGCGCTGAACGCGGCCGGAGTGCACGCCACATTTTTTGTGGTGGCTACCGGTTACAACGAGAAGTATCTGCCCCTGCTCACCGAAGCGGTCAGCGCCGGGCACCAGATCGCGCTGCACTCTGCTTCCCACGAGTACAGCGATATCTACCGCAGCAGCGACGCTTATTGGGAGGACATTGCCCTTTTAAAGGAGCGCATTGCGCCCTATGTGGATGCCGAGAGCATCCGGTATCTACGGTTTCCGGGCGGCAGCACCAACACCGTCAGTCGGCGCTACGGCGGCAAAGGCCTGATGAAGCAGCTGAAAGCCGAAGTAGAGCAGAAAGGCTGGCATTGGGTGGACTGGAACGTGTGCGCCGAGGATGCCGTGGGCGGGCACCCAAGCGCGGGCACCATCTACCGCAATGTGGTGCACGAGACCGGGCAGCAGACGAACTGCATCGTTCTGATGCACGATTCTTCCTCCACACACACCACCGCCGAAGCACTGCCGGACATTATCCGGTGGTATGCAGACAACGGCTACACCTTTCTGACGGTGGCCGAAGCCTTGCCAGTAAGATGAAAAAGGACTCCCCCAGTCACCTTCGGTGACAGCCCCCTCGGGGATGGGGCCATTGGCAAAACTGGAAAGTTTACCTCTTTGCCAAAGGCTTCCTCCTTGAGGGAGCTGTCAAGCCCGATAGGGGTTGACTGGGGGAGTTTGCTTTTTTCAATTAGTCCGCGTTCTGGCAGAACAGCAAGAAGGTACGGTAGGCCATGTACAGGTCGGTCTTATGGATGACCTCGAAGGGCGAGTGCATGGACAGCACCGGTACACCGATGTCCAGCACGGGAATACCCCGGTTGGCCACGTACTTGGCAATAGTGCCGCCGCCGCCCAGATCCAGACGGCCCAGCTCACCGATCTGCCATGCCACGCCATTGGCATCCAGCAGGCGGGTGATGCCCCCTACCAGCTCGGCGGAAGCATCGCTGGCAGAGCTCTTGCCGCGGCTGCCGGTGTACTTGAAGAAGGCCACGCCGCGGCCTGCGTAAGTACCGTTCTGCGGCTCGAAGGCATTTGCCCAGGAGGGGTCGTAGGCGGCGGTCACATCGGCGGAGAGACACACGCTGTTCTGGAAGGCAAGGATGTCGTCCTGACCGGCGGCGCGGCACAGCAGCTGCATAAAGTGGAATACATACATGCTCTGCATGCCGGTCACACCGTCGGAGCCGATCTCTTCCTTATCGGTCAGCACGCAGACGGTGGTGTGCACAGGATCTTTCGTCTCGATCTCGGCCATAAGGGCGGGGTATGCGTCCACCCGGTCATCGTGACCGTAGCCGCCCACCATGGAGCGGTCAAAGCCCACGTCCCGGGCCTTGTGGGCGGGCACCACCTCGATCTCGGCGCGGGTGAAGTCCCGCTCGGTGATGCCGTACTTTTCGTGCAGCAGCATCAGGGTGTTCAGCTTGACGGCCTCCTTGATGTCGGCATCCTCTACAGCGTCGGAGCCGATGAGCACGTTCAGCTCTTCGGCCTTGATGCCCTCGCTGAGCTTGCGGTCGTTCTGCTCGGCACCCAGATGGGGCAGCAGATCGGTGATGCAGAACACAGGGTCATTCTCGTCCTCACCCACTGCAAAGGACACGCTGGAGCCATCGGCACGGGTGAACACGCCGTGGATGGCCAGCGGCATGGTGCCCCACTGGTACTTGCGGATGCCGCCGTAATAGTGGGTCTTGAAGTAGCTGAGGTGGTTTGCTTCGTACAGCGGGTTCGGGCGCAGGTCCAGACGGGGGCTGTCGATGTGGGCGATCACCAGACGGAAGCCCTCCTCAAAAGATTTCCGGCCGATGGTAGCGGCCACCACCGCCTTGTGCTCCTGCACAAAGTAGATCTTCTGGCCGGGGGCATAGGTCTTTTTCGGCTCAAACTTTTCGTAACCGGCCTCCAGCAGCAGCTTTTCGCTGGCGGCGGCAGCTTCGCGCTCGGTCTTGGCAGCGTTCAGAAAGGCTTTGTAGCCTTCGGCAAAGGCTGCAGCCTTCTCCTTCACGTCGGCGCTCTTGTCGGCGGCGTACTCCGGCTTGTAAAGCAGCTGTTCGGCAGCCTGCTTTGCGGTAAGTTTCTCGCTCATGTTCCTTATCTCCTCTCAGCTTTCTGCATAGATACGCTGATACCGCGCATAGCAGGAAGTAATCTTTTTTACGTAGTGGTTCATCTGGCTGTAAGGGAAGCCCTGCAGGGTCTCGCCGTCTGCGGAGAGGTCTTCCATCTGTAAAAGAGCATCTACCGTGCCCCATCCGCTGTGATAAGCGGCAGCGGCAGTGGCAACATCGCCGTTGTAGCGCTCCATGCACAGGTGCAGGTAATAGCATCCGAACCGGATGCTGGTCTCCGGGTCGTAGAGATTTGCAAAGAGCAGTCCTTCGTCCGGTGCGATCTTGCTGCGCAGCCAGATAAAGGTCTCCTCGGTCATCTGCATCAGACCCCGGGCATCCACAGTGGAGGTGGCCTGCGGGTCAAAGCCGCTTTCGGTGCGGATGAAGGCATCCACCAGAAGCGGGTCAAGGCCGTAAGTCTCCGCCCACTGGTCCACCAGCACTTCGTACTTGCGGGGGTATAAAAGCCGTTCTGCCCTGCCCCACAAGTTGGGCACCAGTACAAACAGCAGGATCAGCGCCATGCCCAGCAGGAACAGCCTGCGGCTGCGCATTTTTTTGCGGCGGCGTGCCTTCTGGGCGCGGAGAGCGCGGCGGATGCGGGCCGTCTCCGGGTCGTACTGCGGTGCAGGATCTTGTTCGTTATATCGTTTGTTCAAAATTCTTTTCCCGCACCTCCTTCTGCCAGAAGCTTTGTGCAGAGCTGCTCTGCCGCAGCCTGCAGGTGTGCAAGGTCTGCGTCATTGCGCAGAACGTAGTCTGCCTGTGCGGTGAGCACGGTTTCCGGCGTCTGTGCGTTCAGGCGGCGGGCGGCCATCTCGGCCGAGATGCCGTCCCGGGCCACGATGCGGGCCACACTGGTCTCAAACGGTGCCGTGACCACGCACAGGCGGTCGCACTCGGCCTGCGCCGCAGTCCCCACGATGACCGCGCCATCCAGCACGAACAGCGGTGCACCGGCATCCTGTGCTGCCTGCTTTGCCGCACGGATGCGGCGCACGATCTCCGGGTGGGTCAGGCTGTCCAGCGCCGCCTTGCCTTCCGGGGTGGCAAAGGCGCGGTCAGCCAGCAGGCGGCGGTCCAATGTGCCGTCTGCTTTTAAAATGTCTGCGCCGAACCGCTGGGCCAGCCGGGGCAGCAGCGGCGAGCCGGGCAGTAAAATCTCGCGGCTGATCTGGTCGGCATCGGCCAGCGGAACACCGTGGGCCGAAAACACCGCCGTGACCGTGGATTTGCCGCAGCCGCTGCGGCCCGTGATGCCAAGCGCGATCATAGCTTGATCACCCGGAAGGCCGCAGCGCGGATCAGGCGGTTGTACACCGCCATGGAAAGGCCGTCCTTCTGCGGGCAGCGGGCGTAGACCACGGCATCGCCCTGCTCATCCAGCGCGCGCAGGCAGCGGAAGATGTGCTTTGCCTGATCGGCACCGTCGCCCTCGCGTCCATACTCCACGCAGGGCACACCCAACTTTTCCGCCTCGCCGGTAAAGCACAGGCAGCTGGGATTCTGCTCGGCGTGGGCATCCACATAGGCTTTGAACTGCTCAAAGGTGCCGTCCAGCAAGGTCACATCCGCCTTGGGGGCGTAGTGCTTGTACTTCATGCCGGGGCTGCGCACCACAGCACCCTCCGGCAGCTTTTCGAGGATGGCTTTGGACACTTCCACCTCTTCGCCGAGGGCACGCTCGAGGTCCTCCAGCGTGATGTGGCCCGGGCGGAACAGGGTGGGCTTTTCGCCTACCACCGACACCACAGTGCTTTCTACGCCCACGTCGCACTCGCCGCCGTCCAAAATCAGCGGCAGGCGGCCGTCCATATCGGTGAACACATCCTGCGCGTTGGTGGGGCTGGGCTTGCCGGAAAGATTGGCGCTGGGGGCAGCAAAGGCGCAGCCGCTCTTTTCAATGACGGCGCGGGCCACCGGGTGGCTGGGCATCCGGATGCCCACGGTGTCCAGACCGGCACAGCACTCTGCTGCCACCTCCGGGCCGCGGGGCATAATGATGGTGAGCGGGCCGGGGCAGAACGCAGCCATCAGCAGCTGGGCGCGCTCCGGCACCTCGCTGACAAGGCCGGGCAGCATTTCCGGTCCGGTGACGTGGACGATCAGGGGATTGTCCTGCGGGCGGCCCTTGGCCACAAAGATCTTCTTCACAGCCTCGCCGTTGCGGGCATCGGCAGCAATGCCGTAAACCGTCTCGGTGGGCAGGGCCACCAGCTCACCGTTCTGCAGCAGGGCAGCGGCTTTTTCAATGCTCTTTTCGTCCGATGCGGGCAAAATTTCAGTTTTCATTTCCATACGGATCATCGTTCTTTCTATCTGTAAAGTATTTATGCTTTTCAGCATTTATCGACAGGATATCGTTTTATTTTTAAAGCCGCATTTCAGCCTTGCTCGTTGAGCTTTTGCAGCTTTTCGGCCTGTTCGCGGGTGGCCAGTGCGTCGATCAGCTCGTCCAGATTGCCGTCCATGATCTTGGAAAGATTGTGCACGGTCAGGCCGATGCGGTGGTCGGTGCAGCGGTCCTGCGGGAAGTTGTAGGTGCGGATCTTTTCGCTGCGGTCGCCGGTGCCCACCTGCCCCTGACGGCTGGCGTTGATGGCATCCTGCTGCTGTTTCTGCTTCTGGGCCAGCAGGCGGCTGCGCAGGATCTCCAGCGCCTTGTCCTTGTTCTGGAACTGGCTGCGCTCGTTCTGGCATTCTACCACCATGCCGGTGGGGAGATGTGTCACACGGATGGCGCTGGAGGTTTTGTTGATGTGCTGACCGCCCGCGCCGGAGGAGCGGAAGGTGTCGATGCGCAGGTCCTTCATGTCCAGCGCAAAGTCCACCTCTTCGGCCTGCGGCATCACAGCCACCGTGGCCGTGGAGGTGTGGATGCGGCCCTGCGTCTCGGTCTCCGGCACACGCTGCACACGGTGCACACCGCTCTCGTACTTGAGGCGGTTGTAGGCCCCGGCACCGTCCACCGAAAAGATGGCCTCCTTCACGCCGCCAAGCTCCGTCTCGTTGAGGTTGAGCATTTCCAGCTGCCAGCCCCTGCTTTGCACATACATGGTGTACATGCGCAGCAGGCTGTGGGCAAACAGGGCAGCTTCCTCCCCTCCTGCGCCGCCGCGGATCTCCACAATGACATTTTTGCCATCGTTCACATCCTTGGGCAGCAGCAGAATTTTGAGATTATTTTCCAGCTTTTCCACATCTTGACTTTTTTCGCCGATTTCCTGCTGTATCATCTGCTTGAAGTCCGGGTCAAGTGCGCCCGGTTCTTCCAGCAGAGCTTTGGCCTGTGCCAGATGATCCTGTGCGGTCTGCCACGCGCGGTAGGCCTGCACCACAGGTTCTGCATCGTGGTACTCCCGCATCAGCCTGCGGAAAAGCGCAGGGTCTGCGGCGGTATCCGGCTGGTTCAGGCGGATGGAAAGCTCTTCAAAACGGTGGCAGACGGCATCCATCTGGGTAAACATGTTCGGCATAATTCCGGCAGTTCTCCTTACAAACTCAGATTCATGTTCGTGCAGCCGAACGGCTCCGGAGCCTTTCCGCCCCGGATGCGTGCTGCGCCGGGCGCTAGGCCTGCCCGGGTTTTACCACCTTTTTGATGTTCTTTTCAATTTTAGCACGCGGCAGCATCACCTCGCGCCCACAGCCGGTACACCGGATCTTAAAATCCATGCCGACGCGCAGTACCTCGAAGCTGGACGCTCCGCAGGGGTGCTTTTTGCGGGTGAGGATGGTATCGCCTACAGCAATGTCCATAGCTCTGCTTCTCCCTTCTGCCTGCCCAAAACAGCAGGCGGTGTGTGCGCAAAGCCCGACGTGCCGGTTTGCTGCGCATACAGATATAGTATAATGCAAAGCCGCACAAAATGCAAATATCCGCCCATGCGGATGCATAAGTTTTAACAGAAAGGCCGCTGCCGTTCCAAGCACGGCCTAAAAAGCAGAGAAAGAGGAATGAAAGATGATGCAAGCTTACCGTACCGAAGGCAACTACCGTTCTGCTGCGCGCCTGTCCCCCGCTGAACTGCGCGCCGCCATGGCAAACCGCGAGATCCTGCAGGCCACTGCTCTGGCCTTTGATACCCAGCGCCAGCTGCGGTTCGAGATCGGCGGGGTGAGGGCCGTGATGCCCTTTGCCCAGTGCGCCGATGGTGCCGCAAACGGCACCGTGCGGGACATTGCGGTGCTGACGAGGGTGGGCCGCCCCACCTGCTTTGTGATCGAAGCGCTGGACACCGACGAGAACGGTCAGCCCTTCTACCGGCTCTCCCGCGCGCTGGCGCAGCAGATGTGCAAGGCCGACTATCTGGACGCCCTGCAGCCCGGCGATATCCTGCCCTGCACCGTGACCCATATCGAGCCGTTTGGCGCGTTCTGTGATGTGGGCTGCGGCATCAGTGCCCTGCTGCCCATCGACTGCATGTCGGTGAGCCGCATCTCCTCCCCCGCCGACCGGGTGAGCGTGGGCCAGCAGATCTTGTGCGCCGTCAAGAACCGGGATGTACAGGGCCGCTTTGTGCTGACCATCCGGGAACTGCTGGGCACATGGGAGGAAAATGCGGCCGGGTTCACCGTGGGTGAGACCGTGGTGGGCATCGTGCGCAGCGTGGAGGAATACGGCACCTTTATCGAGATCGCGCCCAACCTCGCGGGCCTTGCCGAGAGCTGCACCGACCTTGTGCCCGGGCAGGCGGTGAGCGTCTACATCAAGAACATCCTGCCGGAAAAAATGAAGATCAAGCTGGTGATCGTGAACCACGCCCTGAGCCAGCGCCACCGGTTCGAGCTGAAGTATTTCATCACCGAGGGCCATCTGGACCACTGGGTGTACTCCACGCCGGAAAGCCCCAAGCGCATTGAGACAGATTTTGCCGCTGCGGCTTGCAATCCGGCGTGAAAGCCTTTATACTATAAAAGAAAAGGAATGCAAGGGGGATGTATGGAACGATGGCCGCCAATGATGCTTTTACTGCCGGTGTACGTCCCGGCGGGTTGACCAGCAGCACCGAGATCCGGCTGCTGCTGTGCTATCTGGTCAAAAATGCCGGACCCATTGCCCGGCAGGAGATCGAAAACGCCCTGATGGAAGAAGCGCTGGTGAACTATTTCGAGATCGGCTCGTGTCTGGACGATATCACCAGGCAGCAGCTCGTCACCCTGACAAAGGGCAGCTACACCATTACCGAGAAAGGCCGCAAGGTGGCGCAGGAGCTTGCCTACGACCTGCCCCGCAGTGTGCGGGAGCGCGCTGTGGCCGCTGTGCTGCGCTGCCAGACATGGGCACGCAAGGAAGCCAAGTACAGTGCCAGCATTACCGAAAAAGAGGACGGCCACTGCACCATCCGCTGCACGGTGAAAGGGCTGGACAGTGAGCTGTTCTGTCTGGATCTCGGCACACCGGACCGGCTGACCGCCGAGCTGGTAAAAAAGCAGTTCATCCTCAAGGGCAACGAGATCTACCAAATGCTCATCAATAAGCTGACCGAAGAAGAAAAGTGAACAAATAAAGAGGGAGGCACCCGCGCGGCGCTTCCCTCTTCTGTTTTGTAGCGGTCAGATCAGAATGCAGATGAGCCCGGTGCAGCCCTCATTGATGACCCGTTCCAGCGTTTCCTGCAGGCGGGTGCGGGCCTCCTGCGGCATGTGCAGCAGCTTGTTCTGCAGCCCTTCGTTCACCAGCTCGTGCAGGCTCTTGCCAAAGATGTTGGACTCCCACAGCTTTTCCGGGTCGTCCTCAAAGCCGGCCAGCAGGCTGCGGGCAAGGTCCTCGCTCTGCTTTTCGGTGCCCACGATGGGGCTGATCTCGGTGTGGATGGTGGCCTTCATCATCTGGATGGAGGGCGCGCAGGCTTCCAGCCGCACGCCGTAGTTCGTGCCCTGCCGCACGATCTGGGGCTGTTCCAGTTTCAGCTCGCTGACCGTGGGCATCACGATGCCATAGCCGGTGGCTTCCACCTGCTCAAGGGCACTGCGTACCTTCTCGTACTCCCGTTTGGCCTTTGCCAGCTCCATGATGCAGGGCATCAGGCCCGCTTCGTCGCCAATGGCAAGGCCGGTCTGCTCGCTCAGCACCTGATAGAAAATTTCCGGCTTCAGCTCCACCGTGATGCGCACACTGCCGTTTGCAAGGTCGATGCCGCTGATGGCCGAGCGCTGCACTGCGTCACATTCCAGCGCAGGTGCGTCTGTTCCGGAGGGCACATCCTTCATGCGGGAGACCTTTGCCGCCAGCTGCATGGCCGCATCGTACACCTGCGTTTGCAGCCAGTGGCCGTTTTCCAGCATCGTGACCCAGCGCGGCAGGGCAAAATCCAGCTCCTGCACCGGGAACTCGTACAGCACCTGCCGCAGAATGCTGCCCAGTGCCTCCGCGTCCAGATCCACGCAGCTCACCGGCAGCACGGTGTGGTCGTAGTCCCGGGCCATGCCCTCGGCCAGCTGCTTCGTCTCCGGCGCATCCGGGTGGGTGCTGTTGAGCAGGATGATGTAGGGCTTGCCCAGCGCATCCAGTTCTTCCACGATGCGCTTCTCGGTTCTGGCATAGCCCTCCCGCGGGATGTCGCTCACAGAGCCGTCGGTGGTGACCACGATGCCGATGGTGGAGTGTTCGCAGATCACCTTGCGGGTGCCGGTCTCGGCGGCAAGGTCGAAGGGCACCTCGTGGTCGAACCACGGGCTTTTGACCATGCGGGGCTTGTCGTTCTCCTCGTGGCCCATAGCCCCCTCCACCATGTAACCCACGCAGTCGATGAGCCGCACCCGGCACTCGCCGCCGCCCTCCAACTGCAGGGGCACGGCTGCTTCCGGGATGAATTTTGGTTCCGTGGTCATGATGGTGCGGCCCGCTGCCGACTGGGGCAGCTCGTCCCGGGCACGCTCCCGCGCAGCCGCCGGGCCGATGGCGGGCAGCACCAGCTGTTCCATGAAACGCTTGATAAAGGTGGATTTGCCGCTGCGCACCGGGCCAACCACCCCAATGTAGATATCTCCGCCGGTGCGTGCGCCGATCTCGCGGCAGATGCTCTTCTGTTCCTGATTTGCCAAATTGCTCTCCCCTTCCCGTTTGCGCTGTGCACCGGACAGGATTCCGGTCCGCTTGTTGTAATCGTATGTTGGGAAAAGGCCGGATATGACAAAAGGCTCCCATGCCAGCGGCACAGGAGCCTTTACAAACATTTTTACAATTACGGGGTCAGACGGTTGGGGCCGCGGAACAGGAACTCGGCATCCTTGATGGTCAGGCCGCACAGCAGCATGGTCAGGCGGTCGATGCCCAGACCGAAACCGCCGTGGGGCGGGCAGCCGTACTGGAAGAACTCCAGATAGAACTTGACATCATCAGCCAGACCCTTTTCCTCGGCCTGCTTCTTCAGCACCTCGTAGCGGTGCTCGCGCTGGGCACCGGTGGTGATCTCAACACCACGCCAGATCAGGTCGTAGCCCTGGGGCACACCGTTCTCGTCGCGCATGTGGTAGAACGCACGCTTCTCGGCAGAGTAATCGGTGATGAAGAGGAACTCGTGGCCGTAATGCTTCTTCACCCACTCATAGCTCAGGCGCTCGGCCTCAGTGGTCAGGTCGCCCTTCTCGCTCTCATCGACGGTGTAGCCGAACTCTTCTTCCAGACCCTTGTACAGGTCAGCCAGCTTGACCACCGGGAACGGAGTGGTGGGAACGATCACTTCCTGACCGAACATCTCCTTGATCTGGTCGCCGTAGTTGTCCTTGACGGCCTGCAGACCGGCAGTCAGCAGCTCTTCTTCCATCTTCATCACGTCTTTATAAGAAGTGATGTAGCTGAACTCCAGATCGAAGCCGGAGAACTCGGTGGAGTGCTTGTTGGTGTAGCTCTTCTCGGCGCGGAACACAGGGCCGGTCTCGAAGATGCGCTCAAAGCCTGCAGCCATGGCCATCTGCTTGTAGAACTGAGGGCTTTGTGCCAGATAGGCGTTGCGGTCAAAGTAGTCCACCTTGAACACCTCAGAGCCG
>UMFS01021209.1_pt1 | contig 10566 bp, 8 predicted proteins | sample 1965071 | NCBI WGS metagenome assembly UMFS01 (sample SAMEA4836052, study PRJEB28245) | human gut metagenome | biome: gut microbiome; material: fecal sample | place: Denmark | collected 2008
ACGTATTTTGTCATCGAATGGGAGCTTTTTATCAATGTGTTCCGGAGATTTCTGGAGAGGGCATAAGGATTCTTTCAAAAGATTACGAAAAAGTTAAAAAGTTTACGGAAATAAGAAGAATGTTAGAAAAATATGATTGCTCTTTTTTGGAACTTATTGTATAGTTAGGGGTAGGGAATTTTTAAATCCCGAAAAAAACAGATAAGGTGAACGAATTTGATCAACGATAATCAGAAATATTTTGACCGGATGCACGTTCTGATCGATGCCCTGGTGCTCGCACTTTCCTATGTACTGTCCTGGTACTGCTATGTGCGGCTGGGCGTTATGAATAATCATCCGGAGAGGGGAATTCTGCCGCCGGCGACGTATATGATGGCACTGCTCTATATCGTGCCCGGCTATCTGCTGCTTTACTATGCATTCAATCTCTATGCATCCAAGCGTTTTCAGGGAAGACGTCTGGAATTTGCCAATATCTTAAAAGCGAATACGGTTGGATTTCTGGTCTGGCTGGCCAGCCTTTACATGGTGCGCCAGGTTCACTTTTCCCGTGGTATGCTCTGCATCTTCTTTGTGCTGAATGTGACACTGGAAACGATCGTAAGAAATCTGATCCACTATATCTTAAGCAATATGTGGAAACACGGCCGCAACCAGAAGCAGATTCTGATGGTCGGCTACAGCCGTGCGACCGAGGAATACATTGACCGGATCATTGCAAACCCGGAGTGGGGCTATCTCGTCCGCGGAATCCTCGATGACCATGTCAAAGCGGGAACGATGTACCGCGGTATCAAGGTTCTTGGAAGAATCAACAATCTTTCAGTCATTCTGCCGGAAAACAAACTGGATGAAATTGCCATTACCCTTGGCCTGAACGAATACTTCCGCCTGGAGGAGATCGTTGCCATGTGTGAAAAATCCGGCGTACATACCCAGTTTGTGCCGGATTACCACAACATCATTCCGACAAAGCCGTACACAGAAGACCTGCAGGGACTTCCTGTCGTCAATATCCGCTATGTGCCGCTTTCCAACACGTTCAACGCGATGCTGAAACGGATTGTGGATATTTTCGGCGCGCTCGTGGCGATCATTCTGTTCTCACCGGTGATGCTGTTTTCCTGCATCATGATCAAGCTGACCTCACCGGGTCCGCTGATCTACCGTCAGACACGCGTCGGACTGCACAACAAACCGTTTGAAATGTACAAGTTCCGTTCGATGGACGTTCAGACGGAGGAGAAAGAAAAGAAGGCATGGACCGTGAAGAATGACCCGCGTGTGACGGGATTTGGAAAATTCATGCGCCATACCAGCATTGATGAGCTTCCACAGCTCTTTAACATCTTAAAAGGAGATATGAGCCTGGTCGGACCGAGGCCGGAGCGACCTTTCTTTGTGGAAAAATTCCGGGAGGAGATCCCGCGTTATATGGTAAAACATCAGGTTCGTCCCGGTCTTACGGGATGGGCGCAGGTGAATGGATACCGGGGGGATACTTCTATCCGCAAGCGTATTGACTGTGATCTGTATTATATTGAAAACTGGACGCTGGGACTTGATTTTAAAATTCTGTTCCTGACCTTTTTCAAAGGATTTGTGAATAAAAACGCTTACTAAAAGATAAGGGGAAAAGAGATGTCGAAGAAGAATTACAAAAAGAGCAGAAAATACAAAAAAATGCGCCGCAGAAAAATAATTTTCGGAATTGAAATCACCGTTCTGCTGATTCTTTCCGGAATTCTGTTCGTCTACGCATGGATCAACCGTTCGATGGATAAGATGAATCAGGATACGCTGGACAGCTCCCAGATTCAGATCAACAGTGAAGTAAAGGCAAATACCGATCTCTCACAGATGTCCGGTACACAGGTCATCGCGCTGGTCGGCGTGGATGCCAGAGGTGTGGAAGGCTCCGAGCTGGCAGAAAGCATGAACAGTGACACGATTATTCTCTGTTGTATTGATCATGACAAGCAGGAAATCCGTATGGTGTCGATTATGCGTGACACCTGGATGAATATGGCGAAATATACCGATGAATATTATGAGTTTGACAAAGCCAATTCCGCATACAACCGCGGCGGCCCGGAGAGTATGCTCTCCATGCTGAATACAAACCTTGACTTTGCACTGACCGATTACGTTACCGTAAACTTCAAGGCACTCGCCGATGCGATTGATGTCCTGGGCGGTCTCGACATCGAGATGACAAATGCAGAGTGTGTTCATGCAAACAACTACAACAGAGAGGTATCGGAAGCACAGGGAGTAGAGTATGAAGCTATTCCGTATGATGAGGACCTTGGGGATGATTACAGCGAAGTACGTCATGTCAGCGGTGCGCTTGCTACCTCCTATGCGCGGATCCGTTATGGCGGCGGTGATGATGCAAAACGTACCAGCCGTCAGCGAATTGTTATCAATCTTATGGTACAGAAGCTGAAACAGAATCCGACCAAGATTCCGGAAATTCTGGACAAGGTGATGGGAAATGTCAGCACCAGTCTTACCAAGAATGAAATCCTGGAACTTGGTATGCATGCGGTAACGTATACGATGGGAACCTCCTATGCCTATCCGTTCCAGCTCTGCTATGGTGAAAATGTAGTGAATGCCCTTGGTGAGGATGTTGTAATTCCGGTTACGCTGGAGTTCAATGTAAGAGAGCTGCATGAATATCTGTATCCGGGTCTTTCGTATGAACCGTCTGCGGCTGTTACAGAGTACAGCGACTACATTGCAAGAAAGAGCGGTTACGATGAAGATATGATCGGCTATGTGCTGAACCAGGGGCCTGGTGCAGAGGCAGATTCGGTGATCGCAGGCGACTAAATACGAGGGAGAAAACCAGACATGAAATTCTATACCGTTGATGTTATGATACCAACGTATAAACCAGGGCAGGAGTTCGCAGAACTTCTGCCCCGCCTTTTGGAACAGACTTACCCGATCCGGTCGATCCGGGTTGTAAACACAGGGAAAAAGTTCTGGAACCCGGCGTGGGAGCAGTTATCGGATAAAATTATGGTAGAGCATATCCGGCCAAGCGAATTTGACCACGGCGGAACGAGAAGGGCGATGGCAGAAAGTTCGGATGCGGATCTTTTGCTTTTTATGACCCAGGATGCCATGCCGTACGACAATGCGTGCGTGGAACATCTGGTGGAAAAATTTTCACTGCCGCATGTGAAGGCGGCCTATGCGCGGCAGCTTCCGCGGGATGACTGCCGTACACTGGAACGGTTTACGAGAGGCTTTAACTATCCGGAGGAGAGTGATATCAAGGATGCCGGTGATCTGCCAAAACTTGGTGTTAAGACTTTTTTCTGCTCCAATGTCTGTGCAATGTATGACCGCAGGACATATGAAGAGCTGGGTGGATTTGTAGAAAGCACCTTGTTTAACGAAGATATGATCTATGCCGGGCATCTTGTGCAGGCGGGCTATGCGATTGCCTATGCGGCAGATGCGAAGGTGGTACATTCCCACAATTACGGTTGTCTGGCACAGCTTCACCGCAATTTCGACCTCGGTGTATCCCAGGCACAGCATCCGGAGATCTTTGATGCGTATCCGTCTGAGGGTGAGGGAATCCGTATGGTGAAAAAATCGGCATCCTACGTCTGCAAAATTCATAAGCCGTGGCTGCTCGTCACGTTATTTTTTCAAAGCGGATTCAAATATGTGGGATACTTCCTCGGAAAACGATACAAAAGCCTTCCGGACGGTGTGATCCGCTGGTGTACCTCAAACAAAACGTGGTGGGAATATCACGGAAAGATAAGAAAAAAACGAAATAGAAGATAAGTGAAAGTAAAAAACAAAAATAAAAAGATTTTGTAAGTAAATACGAAATGCTCCATAAGGTTGACAGAGAACGGAGCAGCGTGGTAAAAAAGTAAAGAACAAGAAATTAGAAGGCGGCATAACCTGAAAACAGAACAAGGGTGCCGCCTTTTGCTGTTAGGAGGAAAAAATCTATGTGTGGAATTGTTGGATATATTGGAACCTGCCAGGCTGCCCCGGTGCTGCTGGACGGATTGTCAAAGCTGGAGTACCGCGGATACGATTCGGCCGGAATTGCTGTATACGATGGAAACAAAATTCAGATGCAGAAAGCAATGGGCCGTTTGAAGGTGCTTGAGGAAATGACACAAAATGGAGCGACACTTCCGGGTACCGTAGGAATCGGACATACGAGATGGGCAACGCATGGGGCACCTTCCGATCTGAATGCACATCCGCATTTCAATAAAGACCACTCGATTGTCGTTGTACACAATGGAATTATTGAGAATTATCTGAAATTAAAGAAAAAACTGATGTCCAAAGGATATGAGTTCCTTTCGGAGACAGATACCGAGGTAATTGCCCATATGCTGGATTACTATTATAACGGCGATCCGCTTGCAACGATCACAAAGGTTATGCACCGCATGGAGGGATCGTATGCACTGGGTATCCTGTTCCGCGACTATCCGGATGAGGTGTATGCGGTCCGTAAAGACAGTCCGCTGATCGTTGGTACAAGTAAGAGCGGAAACCTGATTGCATCCGACGTTCCGGCTGTCCTGAAATATACAAGAGATGTCTATTTTCTGGAAAATGAGGAGATCGTGAAACTGACCCGCGATGGCCTTCACTTCTACAATATTGACGAGGAGGAGCTGGAGAAAGAGGCAACCCACATCGACTGGGATATGAATGCGGCAGAAAAAGGCGGCTATGAGCATTTCATGCTGAAAGAGATGCATGAGCAGCCAAAAGCCGTAAAAGATACCCTGACGCCGCGTATTAAGAACGGTGATGTTGTGATCGAAGAACTCGGCATGACTGATGAGGAGATCCGCGCGATCCGCAAAATCTTTATCGTTGCCTGCGGTTCCGCATACCACACCGGTGTAACCTCAAAATACATCTTCGAAAAGCTGGCAAGAATCCCGGTTGAGGTAGATCTGGCAAGCGAATTCCGCTACCGTGATCCGATTCTGCCGGAAAATACGCTCGTGGTCATCGTCAGCCAGTCGGGTGAGACGGCCGATACCCTCGCGGCTCTCCGCCTTGCAAAAGAAAAGGGCGTGCGTACCCTTGGCATCGTAAACGTAGTTGGAAGTTCGATTGCAAGAGAGGCAGACAATGTCATGTACACCTGGGCCGGTCCGGAGATCGCTGTTGCGACAACGAAAGCGTACAGCACACAGCTTATCGCGCAGTATCTTCTGGCGATGAAGTTTGCCAAAGTACGCGGAACCGTTTCGCAGAATGACTTCGATGCGATGATCCAGAGCCTTGAGCGCCTGCCGGAGCAGATTTCCCTGCTGCTGTCCCATAAGGAGAACGTACAGCGTTTTGCCAACCGTTATCTTGCGGCAGAACACGTCTTTTTCATCGGACGCGGCATCGACTATGCAATCTCGATGGAGGGCTCCCTGAAGCTGAAAGAGATTTCCTACATCCACTCCGAGGCGTATGCAGCCGGTGAGCTGAAACACGGAACCATTTCCCTGATTGAGGACGGACGCCTTGTCGTAGCCGTGCTGACCCAGCCGGAGCTCTACAAGAAAACGATCAGCAATATTCAGGAAGTGAAGACACGAGGCGCGTTTGTCATGGCGGTAACGACCGTTGGCAATACAGAAGTGGAAAAAGTAGCCGACTACGTAGTTTACCTGCCGGAGACAAATCCGATTTTTGCAAACTCCCTGGCGATCATTCCGCTGCAGCTCTTTGGCTACTACGTATCGATCGGCAGAGGCCTCGATGTGGATAAACCGAGAAACTTGGCGAAATCGGTTACGGTAGAATAAAAACCGCAGCATAAAATTCCTCTTTTTTCAAAATTATCACAGTTTCAACACAATTCTAACGTACAATAGGCAGTAGAAAATGAAGAAAGAAATAAGAGCACTGTGTATTGGTGCCTGAGATAGAAAAGAGAAAGAGGGATCAGCCATGAGTGAAGAATTCAAAAAAGAAGAAATAAATGGTGAGGCAGCAGAGAAAACCAAAGCTGCAGAGCATACAGAAGAAGTAAAAGCAGAAACGACAGCAGAGCAGAGCGCAGCAGAGACGGAAAAACCGCAGGAAACCGCAGAAGCGCCGAAGACGGAAGAAAAGAAAACGACAACCTACAGCTGGGTGAATCCGAAAATCAGCGGAAAGACCGGCGAGGAGAATAACAGCGCTTCCTACACCGGAAAACCGGACTCGTCGGAGGCAAAGGCAGAGCAGACATCTTCTGCAAAGACAGAACATTATCAGTACCAGTCACAGACACAGAGTGCTCCGAAGCAGGAAAAACCACAGTTTTCTGCCGTTCCGCAGCCGCAGGATCACAAAAAGAAAGCGAAAAAACCAATGTCATCCGCAAAAAAATGGGGCATGACACTTGCCATGGCAGCGTGCTTCGGACTCGTGGCAGGCGGTGTTTTCATTGGGACTGCAGCAGTCGGTACGAAAGTGATAGGTACAGCAACAGAGCAGAAGCAGGAAGTTACAATTCCGACGACCACCACAACAACGGCAGCAGACAGCAGTGATACCTCCGATACCGTAAAAGCAACCGGCGAGATGTCCGTGAAAGATGTTGCATCGAGTGCGATGCCGTCTCTGGTAGCAATTTCTACGACAACGGTGGAAGAAGTTGAGACATTCTTCGGAACCACAAGCCAGGAAGTTCCTGCAAGCGGAACCGGAGTTATTGTCGGACAGAACGACGATGAGCTCCTGATTGCGACAAACAACCACGTTGTCAGCGGTGCAACGTCTCTTTCCGTCAGCTTTATCGACGATGAGACGGTAGAAGGCCAGATCAAAGGTACCGATGCGGACAATGACCTTGCTGTTGTTGCAGTAAAACTTTCCGACATCAAGGACGAGACAAAGAGCCAGATCAAAATTGCCGTGATGGGAAATTCCGATGACCTTGAGGTCGGTGATCAGGTTGTGGCAATCGGAAATGCACTGGGAACCGGCCAGTCCCTGACGAGCGGATATATCAGTGCAAAAGACCGTACGATCTCCAGTCAGGATGAGAGTACCGGCGAGACGATTACTTCTGAGGGACTGATCCAGACCGATGCAGCCATCAACCCTGGAAACAGCGGCGGCGCCCTTCTGAACATGAACGGTGAGCTGATCGGCATTAACGAAGCAAAATACAGTTCCACACAGGTCGAGGGCATGGGCTTTGCGATCCCGATTTCGAAAGCGGAGCCGATTCTGCAGAACCTGATGAACCTGACAACAAGATACAAAGTCAGCGATGATAAGGCCGCTTATATCGGAATCAACATGGCGGATGTCAGCGCAGATGTTTCCCAGAACTACGGTATTCCGACCGGTGTCTGCATCATGAGCGTTGTGGACGGCAGCCCGGCAGCCGATGCGGGCTTCAAGAAAGGCGATGTTATCACCACGTTTGATGGAAGAAGCATCTCGAACGCCAAAGGCTTAAAAGAGACACTGACCTATTATGCGGCAGGCGAGACCGTAGATGTCACCGTACAGCGTGCGGACAACGGTGAGTACAAAGAAGTAACACTGACGCTGACCCTTGGCTCTGCAGCAGATATGCCGCAGACGAGCGGAAGCAGCAACGGAACCACAAACGATGGAACCGGAAGCTCTGATCAGAATGACCAGGGTATTCAGAATCCGTTTGGCAACAGATAAAAACTCAAAATAACTATTTCCTAAGAGAAAAAAGACGGACAGCACAGGAATATGAACGCCTGGCTGTCCGCCTTTTTCTGCATTTTTTGATATAATTTTTTGAATTTGTAAAATTCTTAAAAAAGTTGGTAATTTTTAAGAAAGTTTTTACTTGTGACCCTATGGCTTTTGGGCTATAATCAAGCTAGACCAAGCGATCTATTACAGAAAGGAATTTGAAAAATCATGTCAGAAGAGAAAGACAGAGTGGACGGTACCGCGGATGAAACGAAGGCGGAAACAAAAAGCTCTGACCATCATACAGAAGATACCTATGAAAAAGTCTGCTTCATGTGCCGCAGACCGGAGAGCAAAGCCGGAAAGATGATTACCCTTCCGGGAAACATCAATATCTGCCCGGACTGCATGCAGAAGAGCTTTGATACCATGAACCAGAACCCGGGCCAGATCAATGAGATGATGAATAATATGAACAACATGCCGAATATCGGCATGTTCGATCTCTCCGGGCTTTCCAACCAGATCCCGAACCGGCAGCGGGTAAAGAAAAAAGAAGAAAAGAAGAAAACAAAAGAATTTTCCATCAAGGACATTCCGCCGCCGCACCGGATCAAGGCGATGCTTGACGAATACGTCATCGGCCAGGACCGTGCAAAGAAAGTCATGTCGGTTGCCGTTTACAACCATTACAAACGTGTCTTTGCACCGCAGGACGGAAATATCGAGATCGAAAAATCCAACATGCTGATGATCGGACCGACCGGTTCCGGAAAAACGTATCTGGTGCAGACACTGGCACGCCTCTTAGATGTGCCGCTTGCCATCACGGACGCCACATCCCTTACCGAAGCGGGTTATATCGGTGATGATATTGAAAGCGTGGTATCTAAGCTTTTAGCGGCCGCAGACAACGATGTGGAGCGCGCGGAGCACGGTATCATCTTCATTGACGAGATCGACAAGATTGCGAAAAAGAAAAATACAAACCAGAGAGACGTCAGCGGAGAAGCCGTACAGCAGGGAATGCTGAAGCTCCTCGAGGGCAGCGACATCGAAGTTCCGGTGGGAGCCAACAGCAAAAATGCGATGGTTCCGCTCGAGACCGTCAATACCAGAAACATTCTCTTTATCTGCGGCGGTGCCTTCCCGGATCTGACGGACATCATCAAGGAGCGTCTGAACAAGACAGCTTCCATTGGCTTCCAGGCGGATCTGAAGGACAAGTATGATGGGGATAAGAACCTGCTGTCACAGGTGACCTTAGAAGACCTTCGGACTTTCGGTATGGTGCCGGAGTTCCTTGGCCGTCTGCCGATCGTATTTACGCTGGAGAGTCTCAATGAGGATATGCTGGTCGAGATCTTAAAAGAACCGAAAAATGCGATCCTGAAGCAGTATAAGAGACTGCTCGAACTCGACGAGGTGAAACTGGAATTTGATGATGATGCACTTCGCTCTATTGCAAGAAAAGCGCTGGAAAAAGATACCGGTGCGAGAGCACTCCGTTCGATCATTGAGGATTTCATGCTGGATATCATGTATGAGATTCCAAAGGACAGCAGCATCGGAGAGGTTATCATCACAAAAGACTATATTGAAAAGACCGGCGGGCCGACGATTCTCCTGCGCGGTCAGGAAGTTCCAAAGTTAGAGCAGAAATAAGGTAACTGGAAAACACAGCGGAGCAGACGTGAAACTGGCGTTTTCTTGAAATAAGAGATAAGAAAGAGAGGGTTTTAACTATGGCAGAGGATTTTTTTGGAAATTTAAGTAAAACACTGAAAAAAACAGTGGATACTGTGGGAAAGAAAACAGATGAATTCGTAGAAATTCAGAAGATCCGCACCCGTCAGCATGCGCTTGAGGATCAGATTGAGAAGAATTACCAGGATATCGGACAGATCATCTACAACCGCTATCTGAACGGCGAAGCATTCGACGAGAATCTTGCCGGCATCTGCAAAGATATCACCGATCTGGAAAAAGAGATTGCAGACTGCAAGGAAGACGTGGCAAACAAGAGAGGCCGCATCGTATGCCCGGCCTGCGGCGCAAGTGTTCCGAAAGATGCAGCTTTCTGCATGCGCTGCGGTGCTGCTATGCCGGAGAAGGAAGAAGAGCCGGAGGATGCCGAGTTTGTACACGTAGAACCGGAAGAAAAAGCAGAAGAAACCGAAGCAGCAGCGCCGGAAGAAGAGCCTGAAAAAGAAGCAGAGGTACCGGAAGAGGAATGATCTGGACCCTGCTGCCGGGAGCGGTTTTCCTTGCAGACGGATGCCTGAAAAAGAAGGCAGAAGAGGAGTTAAAGGAAAATGAGCAGATCCCGGTCTGTAAAGGACATATTGTCCTGCGGAAATGTCATAACCGCGGCGTAGCGGGCGGCGGCTTCGCGGACAGCACGAAGAAGGTGGAAATTCTCACCTTCTTTTTGCTGTCCGGACTGTGGGCGCGTCTCGGAGCGCTGGCGGGCAGACGTAAGTGTAAGGTGAAGAAGCTTGGGCTTGCGCTTACGATTGGCGGCGGCATGTCGAACTGGTATGACCGGCATAAGAGAGGTTACGTGACCGACTATGTCAGCTTCCGGTTTGGACCGGAGAAGTTCCGCAGACTTGTGTTCAATGTTTCTGATTTCTGTATTTTCTTCGGAATTGCGCTGCTGACGGCAATTTCCTGCCGGGAGTCCAGGTGATGCAGGATCTCCCGAAAAGCCCTGCGGATGGCGGGCTTTTCGGGGCAAAAAAGAAAATTTGAAATTTTTTGAAAAAATTTGAAAAAAGCTGTTGACAGATTCGGAATCATCTGGTAATATATGTTTTGTTGAACGGCACATGAGAGCCGCAAGACAAGAAATGCAGGAGTGGCGGAATTGGCAGACGCGCAGGC
>UMFS01029520.1_pt1 | contig 10511 bp, 6 predicted proteins | sample 1965071 | NCBI WGS metagenome assembly UMFS01 (sample SAMEA4836052, study PRJEB28245) | human gut metagenome | biome: gut microbiome; material: fecal sample | place: Denmark | collected 2008
AAGTTCTATAACACTCTCATCGTACTGTTTTTTCTTTTTGGCATATATCTTTTTAGTTATGTCACTTGGAGATACAAACACTTCACCATATGCACCATCAACTATTATGTCTTCTCCATCCTTAACATCACTGCATATACCCTTTACACTAAGAACTGCTGGTATCTCCAAAGCTCTTGCAAGTATCGATGCATGTGAGGTGTCTCCACCTTTTTCAGATATAATGCCTGCTATATGCACAGTATCCATATTCGCTGTCATAGACGGATGTATCTCATCAGCTATAATAATCGTGTTATCAGGAAGCTGCGTAAGATCAATACTCTTAACACCAAGAAGTATTGCTGTCAATCTCTGCCTCATATCTTCGATATCTGTTACACGCTGGGCTATAGCCTCGTTATCCATACTTAGAAACAGCTGCTTCAAAGATTCGCAGGCCTCATAAAGGGCTGCCTCTGCATTAATATTATTCTTCTTTATAATATTACAAACCTCTGACGTAAGCTGTATATCACCAGCTAAATATTCCTGGTTCTTAAGAACAAGTGCATTCTTATCATCTCCGTTTAACTTAGCTGTCAGCTTCTCTATGAATTCGTCTGTCTCCTTTATGAATGTGTCCACTCCATCCTTGTATCTTTGAAGTTCTGCATCTACATCATCTATTTTATACTTTTTTACCTCGCACCCTGTATTTTTTAACACCAGTGCCTTTCCTATACCTATACCCTTAGATGTACCTATTCCCCTAAGCATACATACCTCCTTGTTTTGCGAAGCAAAATGCGACTGCCCTTGCAGGAGCAGAGGTATTTACCTCATTGTTTTGCGAAGCAAAATGCGACTGTTATTTATTAAATACATATTTGATCATATTTGTAATAGTTTCACTTGTATTCCTTGAATACACAACCTCCCTTGCCATAACAGGTTCATCTGTTATTATATTATCAATACCTTTATTAGCAAGATTCTTTATAGATGTATCGTTATTAGCTGTCCATGCATATACCTGTTTACCAGTATTATGTATGGCATCCACTGTTCTCTTTGTAAGGAATGAAGCGTTAACACTAAAGAAGTCTACGTTGGTATTCTCATAAAATCTTCCATATGCAACAGACAGTATATATCCAGTCTGTATATCCTCATCCATGCTCTTAACTGCAAGAAGCGCATTATAATCAAATGAAGTTATAACACAATTCTGTTCCATGGAATATTTCTTTATAAGCTCTATAACCTTTTCAGCTGCTATGCTGCTATCCGCTGATGACTTTATCTCAACATTAAGCTTTATACTGACAGGACTGCTTTTAACAAGCTTTAACACCTCTTCAAAAGATGGAACCCTTTCACCCCTATATTTTTCTGAAAACCAGTACCCGGCATCAAGCTTCTTTACTTCCTCATATGTCATATCTGTTATATTCTTGGCTACACCTGTTGTCCTATATGCTGATGCATCGTGCATAACTACTATATAACCATCGCTTGTCATCTGCACATCAAGCTCAATATAATCAGCCATATCATCTATGGCACGCTGGAAAGCTGCCAGTGTATTCTCCGGTGCTTCCCTTGATGCACCCCTGTGTGCTGTTATCTTAGTATCATGGAATATAGCAACTCTCTCAAAAGGATTGCTGTTAAATGTTAACACCACATATAACACATCCAGGACTATCGACATCACAAGAACAAATGAATATATAATCCTGTTTATCCTTGCGCTTCCTTCATCTATATCAACAAACTCAAAATTAATATCCGAAAGATTCTCATACTTGTAATACATATATGATATCATAGAGAATGAACAAGGTATAGATAAAAATACAAGAAATAATCTTACTATCGTCCTTAATGTACTAAGCACAGAAAGATACACCGCACTACCCATATAAGCAAGATCAAGCAGTTTAACTCCGGCAATCAGTACAACAGATATAATTATATAAAATGTATAAATAGCCGCTAAAAGTGCAAGATTATATAGTACAACTACACCCACTATCTTCAGTACATTATTTTTAACAATGCTTCTGCTTTTAGCACATGACTGTCTGAAGTTTTTTCCCTCCATCATGTATATGTTAAATGAAAAAATATCCCGTATAACAAAGTAAAACAGGCATATTATGATAATTGCTGTCACAATAAATATAACAGTTCTGTTTCGTTTTACCGCACTTTTTATAATATTTTTTACACTTTCGCTAAATATAATATTGCCAGTAACTGTCACATTAATAACTATTATAGATATCAGAAAATATAAAAAAAGCGGTATGCTCTGAATCCTCAACAGCTTTTTAAGCCGCAAAAAGGCATTATATATGTTATCAATAATAGACGCCTGTATACCTTTTCTCTTGGTTTCAAAACATACTGCAAGATATGCCATTTCATATAAGCAGTAAACTATGAATCCTATAACCCCTAAGAGGCAGAATATGATTATTACAGGATTCATAAATGCTTTCGCTATATATTCATTTGTAAGATAATTAATCCCTGTTATTCTCATGCACAAACGGATAACGCCCGTAATAACAGGATAAAACACTGCTAATGCAAGGAGCTTATATGCAAGTTCAAACAACAATACATGTCTTTTACTGCTTTTTAGCAGTTTCATGTTATTTCTAAGACTTTCTAACATATCTCACCCCGAAATCACCTATGGAATCTGTTAAGAAGATTACTGCAGCCTGATGCATGTTTAACTGCATCTCCCATTCTTTTGTTTAATAAACGCTTTGTAAAATGATATGAAAAATCACATACATATGACACAACAAGAACAACTGAAATCACTGTAACCGCTGACATACGCATAGAAAATACTGCCTGTTCTACAAGCCTGTTAAACACTCCGAATATAAGCACTGCCAGAAATCCCCAGCCAATTGTGCTCTGAAGGCATATTATACCCTTATAATTAAATCTAAGGTGATCATAGTTCCACCATACTTCGCCGAACAGCTTTAACATAAGCTTCGCCGTCATATACTCAAATATTGTTGCACATACAGCACCAAATATATATAATGCAATATAGTTGTTTTGTATAGGTGCAAATATATTGAAAGCTATATATGTTCCAAAACCGTATATTACACAAAATGGCAGCTTTGCAAACCCTCTGTTTTCCCAGTAGCCAAGCTGCTTTCTTATAACTATGCACTCCATTGCCCATCCACAAAAGCTATATATAAAAAACCAGACTGCAAGCTGGTTAATATTCATTCCCCTGAAACTGAAATCTAATAATATATTACGCATAACACTCCTTAAGTTACGTTCTGTTTCATACCTCTTACAACATAATCTGCTCCATTGATATTATAATATCAATGGAGCAGTTAATTATACATTAATTCATAAGTTCATCAAGCGTTGCCCGTACTGCTTTGATAAAATCCTGTGTATTAAGTGTTACAGGATTCTCTAATGTTGTTATAAGTGCAAGATCCTTTGTCATCTTACCATCTTCTACTGTCTTGATACAAGCCTTTTCAAGTGTATCTGCAAATCTTACAAGTTCAGGAATAGAATCAAGTTCTCCTCTCTTTCTTAAAGCTCCTGTCCATGCAAATATAGTGGCTATAGGGTTAGTAGATGTTTCCTCTCCCTTAAGATGCTTATAATAATGTCTCTGTACTGTACCATGTGCAGCTTCATATTCATAGAAGCCTTTAGGTGATACAAGAACTGATGTCATCATGGATAATGAACCAAATGCTGTAGCAACCATATCTGACATAACATCGCCGTCATAATTCTTACAAGCCCAGATATATCCTCCCTCTGAACGAATAACTCTTGCTACTGCATCATCTATTAATGTATAGAAATATTCAATGCCTGCTTCCTTAAACTTATCAGCATAATCATTATCATATATTTCCTGGAATATATCCTTGAATGTATGATCATACTTCTTAGATATTGTATCCTTAGTTGCAAACCAAAGATCCTGCTTAGTTTCAAGAGCAAAGTTAAAACAGCTTCTTGCAAAGTTCTCTATAGAATCATTAAGATTGTGCATACCCTGTATGATACCAGCGCCCTTGAAGTTATGTATAAGCTCTCTTGTTTCGTTACCCTGTTCGTCTGTGTATACAAGCTCAGCCTTTCCTGCTGCTGGAATCTTCATCTCTGAAGCCTTATATACATCACCATATGCATGTCTTGCTATAGTTATAGGTTTCTTCCATGTCTTTACATAAGGTTCAATACCTTTAACAATGATAGGTGCCCTGAATACTGTACCATCAAGAATAGCTCTTATTGTTCCATTAGGGCTCTTATACATCTCCTTAAGGTTATATTCTTTTACTCTTGCTGCATTAGGAGTGATTGTAGCACACTTAACTGCAACACCATACTTTTTAGTAGCCTCTGCCGAATCTATAGTAACCTGGTCGTTAGTATCATTACGATGAACAAGTCCAAGATCATAATATTCTGTGTTAAGGTCTACATAAGGAAGTAAAAGTTCATCCTTAATAAGTCCCCATAACACTCTTGTCATCTCATCTCCATCCATCTCTACGAGAGGTGTTGTCATTTTTATCTTTTCCATACCGCAATCCTTTCCATAATGGCAATTATGTCCAAAATATATAAAAAATCTGCCTTTAATTATAAAATATTTTCATGATTTTGTAAATGCCTCATTTCATTCTTGTTATATTACCAGCAATATCTATCTTCCATATCTGTACACAACTATCATTGCTATAATCCTTAAGACTTTTTATACTATAGCTTCCAACTGTGTCATACCACGCTTCATCTCCTGATGTACGCCGTATGAGTGTATCAAAGTACATTGTTGATGCTGCCTTTGTTATATTACTCTCAGAGTTGCTTTCTGGTATTACTTCTTCCCATATTGCATAAAACCTTGTATCTTTTTTTATTGATATTTTATCACCTGGATCATAAGTGTTTATTCCATCTGACCAGCCAGTTAACTCAAAACCAGGCTTCGTTACCTCATCTTTATCTGGCAGTGTGATTTTACTTTCTTCCCACTTCGCATAAATAGTTTCGTTACATGCATATGGATAACTGTAAATATCGGCTTTACCTTCACTGTTATACCAGTAATCATTCACATCAGCCATTTCTTCAATATTAAGACTGATTTTCCAGCTGCCATAACTATCTGGTCCATACTCTGGTCCCCAGTACCTGATTCTTATACTGTTAACCTTATTAACATAGACATCTACATAGTTATTATCATTTGAATGTGGTAAAAACCATATTTCCTCGTTATCACTGTCACCATCAAGAGTACTCCACTCAACATTAACAGAAACCTCTTCATCTGTACTATTATAACCATCATAGTAAAAATACAAATTGCCAGTATATGGTCTTGATAATGTTACTGTTGAAATAATAGAATTATCAGCATTAGCATCTGAATAATTATAACTTTCATTTAATATACTTCCCAGACTGACTTCATTTCTTTTTTCTTTCAACATATATCCTTTAAACTTATTAATCTGGACTATATCAGATAATAACAGTCTGTCATTATAGTTATCATCATCATAAAAAGAAGCTTTATATTTCTGTTCAGGAACCGTTATATCAGGCAGTCCTTTCCTGTAAGATACCATAACTGATTGTGTTCCCCTTGTTGTTGCATCCTCCTGTGATAATGTCAGTATAAATTTTCTTGATATATCAACATATTTTTTACAAGCCTTTGTCACTGTATATCGTAACGACGAACCATCTGCATATGTATCTGGAAACTCATATAACGTGGCATCCCACCTTGAATCCTGTTTAATATCTTCAACTCCAAAACCAAACGATGTGCCATTATCTACATGCCACAGAAAGTTCTCCCAATATCCATCAGGTGCTTTCTTTGTTGGTGTATGCCAGTATGTGCTTGAATATTCACCCCATGAACCATCCTCATTCTGATACCTCACATATATCTCCTGGTCATTCTGAATTTTTAATCTGGCTACACTTATATAACTAGTTTTTGCACCACTTACTTTATAGGTAAAGGATGTTCCATCATCAAACTGCTCTGGCATCCTGTATAGGTTTGAATTCCATTTTGAATTTCCAGTTATATTCTTAGTATCAAATGTATATGTTGAACCACATAATACATTTTCAGTTATTGCTGACGTGTCATCCCATCTTTCCCACGTACCATTCTGATTCTGATATCTTATATATACAGTCTGCTTATATGATTTTACAACCTCTTTCTTTTTAGTATGAATATAAATGCTCCGGCTCCTATTCATAGTCCAGTAGTTATCCCATCTTTTACATGCTTCATTCCATGTGGAATCATACCATTTTTTGTCACCTTCCTGTATATAATCAAGTTCATATCCATCTTTAAGATATATCCATGTAGGAACCAATGTACCTTCTTTATATGTAATAGTCTGTCCATCTGAATACCGCATATCAAGACCACTCGTGCTGTGTCCTATAACATCACTGACTCCAGAATCCCAATTGATGTTAAAGCTGCACATCCACCCTAATCTGATAGTTAGTGGTTTTCTTGTGCCGAAATATTTCGAACCCCAGTAGGTTCCATCAGAATTTCTTCCACCATCATTCGCATCTCCATCAAAATTGATGTTACAGCCGGCTTCAAACAGGTAACCGTCAAATCCTTCCTTAACATTATTGTCTGGATTGTCCCAGTTGTTATAGTTTTTATAGCCAGTTGCATCCATACTGAATATACAGCCTTCTTTTGAAACATTGTATACAAGAAGATACGGCGTATATCCACGACAGTTCGCATGCTCTGTAAATGTTCCTTCATGCGGTGCTTCATTATCACTATAAAAAGGTATATCATCAAAATATATCTGTTTATTATCATCATTCATATATACCCATTTTAAATCAGCTGTACCACCGGCAAAATCCACAGTTATCTGTCTTCTGAAATCATCATCTGAATAACTGCCCGCTGGATACGCATATGCCAGGCCTCCACACAATAGCAATAACACTAACACCGATAATACATGTAATAAAGTTATTCTTTTTTTGTCCTTAACAGGACATACTGCCATATATACTCCCCCTTTATTCCACTATTCCAAGACATGTAAACACCACAGAACCACATCTATATATACCCATAACACCCTGAAACATAACCGTATCTATGTTAAACAACGGACTCGCAGCTGCATCAAGCATACATTCAATAATGTCAGTTTTATCTGAAGCTTTATAATATCCTTTATATGTCTGATAACCATATTGCTCATCAAACATAACCCTTGTTGTCATAACCTCCATAGGATAGGGACATTCCACCGTACTTCCTGTATTAACATCCTTTCCCCTCTGTGCCCGATCTGCGTTTTCGCCATATTGCAGCACACCATTAGCCAGATAGATTTCATGGTCATAAGGACTATCTGTTATGGCTGGCTCCTGCTTTTCTTCTAGTTCTGGCTTCACTTCGGGTTCTGGTTTCTCTTCGGGCTCTGTCTTCTCTTCTGAATCTGACTTTCCTTCTGAATCTGGCTTCCCATATTCTTCCTGTTCTTTTATATCTATATCTGTTCCTGAATCTGCCTGTTCATTTGATTCTTCTGGCTCTGCAAGGTCTGATTCTTTTTGTTCCTTATATTCTTTTTGTTCTGCAAAATCCAATTCTGATTCTTTCTGTTCCTTGGATTCTTTTAGCTCTGCAAGATTTGATTCTGTTGCTTTTTTTGTCTGTATCGTTTCAACTGCAGCACTATTTTTTTCTGGCACTTTGATTTTATTATCCGCATTCTTCTTAACAACGGCTGCAGCTGCTAATAATGCTCCAATCGTCACTGTTATTAATATTATCTTCAATAAAATATTTCGTTTCATTCTCACTTTCTCACTTCTTCCCTTCTTTAATTTTAATCTTATGATACCAGGGTCAAAAGGTCTAAACCCACATGAGCTTGCCCATAGGTGGGTGAAAGACCTTAGGACCCGCCCCAATATGAGCATAAAAGTGGGATATCCCACGATGTGCGAATATGGGGGAGTTTATAAAATAATATATACATAATCTTGTTATATCTAAGCATAACATGCATAACATGTCTTATATAAGTGGATTGATATTGTTAATATAATATTAAGTGTCTTGTGGAAATTAATATGAATCAATGTGACATTATGTTATATATTCACATCAGATGAATAGTTTTTATTAAGATTACCAGATTAAATATTCTTTATGCTGTCAATAATATCTATAGAATTATTATCCTGATTTTGTCATCTTGTGTTTATATCAGGAATGTCATATATATTCTTCCAATCAATCATCTCCTGTCTTTTTGTTACCGCGCCATAACTTTATTATTTAAACTAAATATATCATATATATACTTAATTGTCAATATCGTAAGTATTGTTTTTTTATTATTTATAGAACGCGTAATAACGCGTAATAATTATTACATTTTCTTGTATTAAATACTCTGGTTTGTTATAATTACATAATTGATTTATAAGATATATGTGTCAGAATTTTCTTTTGACCCCCATATCTTTATCTCACAAACAACATTTAGTTTAGGAAAGGACGGTTTTGTAATATGTGCGGTTTTGCTGGATTTACAGGATACCTTGAGAATGGTAAAGATGTTCTTACTGATATGATGAATAAAATTATCCACAGAGGTCCCGACAGTGCCGGTCAGTATATAGATAACAAGGCATATATGGGCTTTAGAAGACTTTCAATCATCGACCTTGATAACGGAAGCCAGCCTATGTTTAACGAAAATAAAAAAATTGTCATCACTTTTAATGGTGAAATATATAATTACCAGGATTTAAGAAAAGAGCTTATTGAAAAGGGACACACTTTTGCAAACAACTCCGATACAGAGGTTCTTATTCATGCTTATGAAGAATATGGTGAAGATATGCTTAATAAACTTCGCGGTATGTTCGCTTTCGTTATCTGGGACAGCGAAAAAGAAACTCTGTTTGGTGCAAGAGATTTCTTTGGCATTAAGCCTTTTTACTACACAATAGTTGATGGAAATATAATATATGGTTCAGAGATTAAGAGCATACTGGCACATCCTGCTTATAAGAAGGAAGTTAACGATGTGGCTCTTGAGAATTATCTTACTTTCCAGTACTCAGTACTCCCTGAGACATTCTTTAAGGGTGTATACAAGCTTATGCCTGGACACTGCTTCACTTTCCATAACGGACAGATTAATATAAAAAGATACTGGGAACCTACTTTTGAGGCTGATGAAAACAAGTCCCTGGACGATTTTGTACAGGAGATTGATGATGCCATGCATGATTCCGTAGAACATCACAAGATTAGTGATGTTGAGGTTGGCTCATTTCTTTCCAGCGGTGTTGACTCAAGCTATGTCGCTGCCACCTTCAATGGTGATAAAACATTTACAGTTGGTTTCGACTACGAAAAATATAACGAAATAGATTATGCAAAGGCTTTATCTGAAAAGATTCAGATAGACAACTATTCAAAGCTTGTATCAAGTGAAGAATACTGGGCTGCTATCCCTAAAATCCAGTATCACATGGATGAACCTTTAGCAGACCCTGCTGCCATCGCACTTTACTTTGTAAGCCAGACTGCTGCAAAGCACGTCAAGGTTTCTATGTCTGGCGAAGGTGCTGATGAATTCTTCGGTGGATACAACATTTACAAGGAACCTCTTGATACTGCAGGTTACAGAAAGCTTCCAAAGGGTCTTCGTAAGGGACTTGCTAATGTAGCACAGGCTATTCCATTTAAATTTAAAGGTAAGAATTTCCTTATAAGAGGCAGCAAGGATATTGAGGAGCGTTTCATCGGTAACGCATTTATGTTTAATGAAAAAGAACGCGCAAAGATATTAAAGAATCCTACTGGAAAGTACGACCATAAAGAGCTTACAAAGCCTTTCTATGATAAGGTTAAGGATAAGGATGATGTTACGAAAATGCAGTACATTGATATCAACTTCTGGCTTATTGGTGATATTCTGCTTAAGGCCGACAAGATGAGCATGGCACACAGCCTTGAAGTACGTGTTCCTTTCCTTGACAAAGAGGTATTCAATGTAGCAAGGACTATACCTACTAAGTATAAAGTAAACAAGTCCAACACAAAATATGCTATGCGTATGGCTGCTCATAAGTATCTTCCAGATATGGTAGCTGAAAAGAAGAAGCTTGGATTCCCTGTACCTATAAGAATCTGGCTCAAGGATGACAAGTATTACAATATGATAAAGAAAGCCTTCACAAGCGAAGCTGCAGAAAAATACTTTAACACTAAGGAGCTTGTTAAGTACCTTGATGATCACAAAGAGGGAAAAGCCGATAATTCAAGAAAGATATGGACAGTATATATGTTCCTTGTATGGTATAACGATTTCTTTGGTGATTCTGAATATGCAGCATAGAAATATTGGTGTTTAATTGAATATTAGTTGATGACGAACGGACGACAA
>UMFS01020209.1_pt1 | contig 10479 bp, 8 predicted proteins | sample 1965071 | NCBI WGS metagenome assembly UMFS01 (sample SAMEA4836052, study PRJEB28245) | human gut metagenome | biome: gut microbiome; material: fecal sample | place: Denmark | collected 2008
TGCAGACCGGCTGCTTGGATTTACCATGGAAAGATATGGAAGGAACTTGAATACAGAACAGCGCAGACAGTATTTTGCCAAAGAAAAAAAGCTGTTAAGGGCTATGTGTGAGAATCCGGATACTCATAATATAGCCAGGGCACAGAATGAGGCAGAAGTGCTCATGAAGTGAAAGTTTAGTGACAAATACATGATAAAAAATGCTAACCCGTGGGTTAGCATTTTTTATGTTTAAATATTTTACTGACCATCAACACTCTGATCCGTTGTGGCAGCTGGATCCGTTGTGGTAGTGCTGGCATCAGGCGTAGAAGCATCACCTGCCGGATCAGCACCAATCGGGTTGACACCGGTTGATCCGGGGAAGGAGTTTGTTCCGGTGTAAGTGGAGTTAAACTCATTGTGTACGGTACATGTCTGACTTAAGAATGCATCTGTTAACAGGTAAGGCGCATCTTCGGTTGTCTCAGAACCGCCGGTGACATATACTCCGGTGGTAACGGTCTCGGCAGGGCAATAACTGCCGGCTAACATATTAGAAGCGGTACAGATATTGGCTACAGTGTGATGATCACAGTATTCGGTTGGCTCTGTGCCCTGTGCAAAATATTCTGTGATCACACAGTTCCCACGGGGATCGTGATCGCAGACACCTTCGATTGGAAGCTTTCCGGATTCTTTACATACGGCGACTGCAACAATTCCACTTGGTTTTGTGAAATCTTTGTAAGCAAGATTTTCGTGTATCCGTTTCATAACAGCTTTCCAGATACGTTTTGGATAGTTTGTATCGGAACCTTTCTGCATGGCATTATCATCGTAGCCACCCCAGACAGCACAGGTATAATAAGGTGTGTAACCTGCAAATAAAGCATCTCGGCTGCTGGTCGTTGTACCGGATTTTCCTGCCTGAGCCATGGAACTGCCAAAGTAAGCGGAAATACCGGTACCGGAAGTCATAACATCTTCCATGGCACTTGTTAAGAGCCATGCGGTAGTATCTTTGATAACTGTATGAGATTCCGGTGTTGTATTATCAATTAAAACATTACCATCGTGGTCTAAAATCTTTGTATAGAACTTTGGTTTGATATAAGTTCCCTGATTTGCGATTGCAGCATAGGCAGCGGTAAGTTCAAGGTTTGATACACCCTGCGTGATACCACCGAGTGCAAGGGCTTCATTCATATCACGGGAATCAACGGTTGTGAAACCATATTCCTGTACATACTGCCAGCCAAGGGAAACACCAGCCTGTGCAAGTGTTTTTACGGTTACAATATTGATGGAGTCTGTGATCGCCTCTCTTAAAGTGGTAAAACCACGGTAACGTCTGTCGTAGTTATTAACAGATTTTCCATTTGCTCCGGCATAAGTGTAAGGGGCATCATCCTGCACGGAGGCAAGGGTAAGTCCACCTGCATCAAGCGCAGCGGAGTAGGCAGCAAGGATTTTAAAGGTAGAACCAGGCTGTCTGGTTGTATCGGTGGCGCGGTTGAGGGTTTTACTTGCTGTTTTATCGCCACGGCCGCCAACGATTGCTTTTACTTCGCCGGTTGACTGGTCAATGACTGTTAAGGAAGCTTGTGGCTGTAAAGTATAGATAACAGTTTCGCTTCCATCTACGATCTCATCACCTTCCTGCATAATATCTGCTTTGTATTGCTCAATAGCGGCATCTGCATCTTCCTCAGAGGCGAAGTTGATGGAATAATTCGTACTCTTGAAGTTTGGATTGTCCTTATTCTTATAATAAGAAAGCATCGTCTGCTCACTGTAGTTCTTTACAGAACCATCGGTCGAACGGATGGAAACACGGTAGGAGAAAGAAACTTTTGGACTGGATGTATAGTTGTCCTGGTTGTTTACTTCCTCATCGGCAATATTCTGAATATCCATATCCTGTGTAGAGTAAATGGTAAGACCGCTCTGGTAGAGTGTCTTGTATGCCTGTGTCTCAGTATAACCCTTCTGTTCCACAAGATCGCGGATGACCTGATCGGTCAGCTCATCAATAAAATAGGAATTGATGCCATTGTCCTGCAATTCTACGTTGACTAACTGGATCCTGTCGTAAACGTTATCTGCCACAGCTTCGTCATACTCACTCTGGCTGATAAATCCCTGATCCAGCATATTGTTTAATACTTTCATGCGGCGCTCCGCATTTTTCTCCGGGTTGGAGATCGGATTAAACCTGGACGGATTCTGTGTGATGGCTGCCAAAACAGCACATTCAGAGAGCGTCAGTTCTGAGACATCTTTTCCAAAATATCGCTCCGAAGCCACTGCCACACCAAGTGTATTCTGACCAAGGTTGATGGCGTTCAGATAATTTTCCATGATCCAGTTTTTGCTGACTTTTTTCTCAAGCTGTACGGCAAGATACTGTTCCTGGATCTTGCGCTCCAGTTTGTCGATGAAGGATGTCTCACTCGTCCACTCGGTAAACACAGTGTTCTTCAAAAGCTGCTGTGTGATCGTACTGGCACCCTGGGAAAAATTACCGCCGGAAGCGATGCCGGTAACGCCGGCACGGATGATACCGGTAAGGTCGATACCATTGTGCTCGTAAAAACGGGAATCTTCGAGTGCAACAAAGGCATGCTGCAGATTGATCGGTATCTCATCGATTGTTACATTTTTACGGTTTGAACCGGAAGCTACCAGAGTGGCAATCTCATTGCCCTGATTATCTAACACGGTTGTAAGATAACCGGTAGGTGTTGCGTCGATGTCATCGATGGATGGCGCAGAATCCAGAATGCCCTTATAGACGCCAAATCCAAGGCTTCCGCCTATAATTGCAACTGCAAAACAGCATACGAGCAATACCTTGCAAAAAATAACACGCATTTTTTTGCCGTACATAATGCCTTTGGAAGTCAGTTCGGCCTGGCGTTTCTTCGAACCTTTCTTTCCATAATTCATATAATAAGTCTCCTTTATGATCAAATGTTAAAAAACCACCGTCTATATATTATATCAAATAAATGTGTCATAATAAAGAAAAAAGTGAAAATATTGATTCCGTTGCGTATTGCATTTTATATTTATTTCATGATAGTATTTTGATACAGAAAACAGCAAAGTATACATTATTATAGAAGAATCGTAATGATAAAGTACTGAATCACTACGAAGAAACAGATCAGGAGCCATAAGAGATGAAAACAGTATATGCCGGCGGCGAGGGCGAAATTGTTGAGAAAAAATCCCGGTTTATTGCGACGGTGCGTCCGGTAAGCAGCGAAGAGGAAGCAGTTGCTTTTATAAATGAAATGAAAAAGAAATATTGGGATGCCAGACACAATTGCTCCGCATTTGTGATCGGGGACAGACAGGAGATCAGCCGGTGCTCAGATGACGGAGAACCGGCGCAGACAGCAGGAAGACCGATACTGGACGTATTATTAAAGGAAGAGATACATAATGTGTGCGTTGTAGTGACCCGCTATTTTGGCGGGACGCTGTTGGGAACGGGGGGTCTTGTCCGTGCCTACCAGAAAGCGACGCAGACCGGATTGGAAAATAGTGTGATCATTGATAAACAGATTGGAAGAAAACTGACGATCGGAACGGATTACAATGGACTTGGGAAATTACAGTATCTGATCGCAAAAGAGGAACTGACAATGATCGATACCGTTTATACAGAGAAAGTGGAACTGATCCTCATGGTTCCAAAGGAAAAAGAGCAGTCTTTTGAAAAAGAAGTGACCGAGGCAACCAGCGGAAATGCTGATATTTCCTGGGGTGACGAAGTATTATATGCAATGGTTGAAAAAAATCTAAAAATCTTTGAAAAAAATGCTTGACATTTTTATTAAGGGTGTATATAATAGCTATTGTTGACGGCGCAAAAGTCGAAAACAACAATACATAGGGCTATCGCCAAACGGTAAGGCAACGGACTCTGACTCCGTCATTTCAAGGTTCGAATCCTTGTAGCCCTGCTAGAAAGCACCACGGAAGTGGTGCTATTTTTGTGTAACAGGAAACTTTGTTCCATCATGGGAAATTGACATTTTCCAATCATGCAAAAACTTCCGGGTGGCAGCACAGTGCGTTGGAGAAGATAATTTCTTATTTTGATCAGGAGAACAGGATATGTATGATTTTAAAAGCAGGGTAAGATATAGTGAAGTGAACAGTGAAAGACAGCTTACGCTGCCGGCACTGATCGATTATCTGCAGAATTGCTGCACATTTCAGTCAGAAGATATGAATATCGGTGTGGAGTATTTAGAACAGCATCATGCTGCGTGGGTGTTATCGTCCTGGGAGATCGTCATGAACCGCTATCCAAAGCTTGCGGAGCATATTACGGTGAGCACCTGGCCATATAGCTTCAAGGGATTTTACGGTTATCGTAACTTTACAATAAAGGATGAAGCGGGAGAGATCTGTGCATTTGCCAATTCCGTCTGGGTTTACATGGATACTGCCACGATGCGTCCGGTGCGGATCGCAAAAGAAGTGCAGGATGCTTATATCCCGGTGATGGATGAGGCGATACAATATGAATGGGCAGATCGTAAGATCAGGATAGAGGGCACTCCGGTGGAGAAAGAGCCGGTTTTAGTACAGCGTTTTCATATTGACACCAATCATCATATGAATAATGGAAAATATATTCTTGTGGCAGAGGAATATCTGCCGGAGAATTTTAAGACAGAGAGTATCCGCGTGGAATACAAAAAGGCTGCAGTCATCGGGAACATGTTATACCCGGAGGTTTATGAGCAGCAGAACGGAGTAACCATTGTGTTGGCAGATGAGCAGAAAGTGCCATATGCCATTATGCAGTTTAGAGGAAAATAAAATGTTAAAATTAGGACAGTATCAGAAACTTACAATTGCAAAGAAAGTGGAGTTTGGAGTTTATCTCGCGGAAGAGCAGGATATGGAGAAACGTGTGCTTCTTCCGGCAAAACAGGTTCCGGAGAATGCAAAGACCGGGGATGAACTTGAAGTGTTTTTGTACAAGGATTCCAAAGACCGGATGATCGCAACGACAAATCAGCCAAAGATCACTCTTGGAGGGCTTGCTGTTTTGCGTGTGGCACAGGTTGGAAAAATCGGTGCATTCCTTGACTGGGGACTCGAAAAAGATCTGTTTCTTCCTTATAAAGAGATGACAATGAAAGTCCAGCCGGAAGATGAGGTTTTGGTAACACTTTATATTGATAAGAGCAGCAGACTTTGTGCGAGTATGAAAAAGCTTTATGATCTGCTTTCCACGGATTCTCCATACAAAGAGGGAGACCATGTAGAGGGAAGAGTTTATGAGTTCAGTGATAATTTCGGAACCTTTGTTGCAGTGGATGATAAATATTCCGCTATGATCCCACGACATGAAGATACAAGCAAACTTCGTATCGGAGATGTGATCGAGGCAAAAGTGACAAAAGTAAAGCCGGATGGAAAACTGGATGTGTCATTGCGTGACAAGGCATACCTGCAGATGGATGAGGATGCTGAGAAGGTGATGCAGGTTATTGAGGAATTTGCCGGAGTGCTTCCATTTGGAGATAAAGCATCCCCGGAAGTCATTAAGAGAGAGACCGGACTAAGTAAAAATGCTTTCAAACGTGCGGTGGGACGTTTATATAAGGAACATCGTGTGGAAATAACTGAAAGAAGTATCAGAAAGGTGGACTAACAACATGAAAAAAGTAATCAGTACAGAAAAAGCACCAGCAGCAATCGGACCATATTCACAGGCAATCGAAGTAAATGGTATGGTTTATACATCAGGCATTATCCCGGTTGTACCGGAGACAGGAGAGATTCCGGAGGGGTCTGTGGCTCAGGCGAAACAGGCACTTACCAATCTTTCTAATTTGCTGGAAGCAGCCGGAACCAATATGGACAATGTAGTTAAGACAACGGTATTCATCAAAGAGATGAATGATTTCAGCGCCATCAACGATGTGTATAAGACTTTCTTTACAGCAGATTTCCCATCCAGAAGCTGTGTGGAAGTTGCACGTCTTCCGAAGGATGTTATGCTTGAGATCGAAGCGATCGCAATCAAATAGGAAAAGCAGTTCCAGAGAACTCCATGTGAGCGATACTTTGGAACTGTTTTTTTTATGGAAATAAAAATACATAAAATATTCATGCTATATTTGGTAAAATCTGACAAAGTCTTGCTGTTGACAGTGCCAGGACACTTTGTTATAATAACCATGTAATAAATGTAACAAATTCGTAACAAATAGTTCTTGGAGGCAATATACAAGATGGATTATAGAATGAAGAGAATAGCAAGCTGTTTGCTGGCAGGTGCTATTGTAATTAGTGGAACAGGAGTCGGAACTTATGGTGCACAGACCGGTGGTGTGTCTGCAGTAATCGCAACCGGACTTTCTTCAAATGGTTCTCCGGCAGCAGGATTTTCCAAAATGCTTTCCCAGTGTCTGATCGAGAGTGACAAGGCAGTTGCAGAGGCAGCAGCCCAGGCAGAGGAGCAGGTCAGTGAGAATGATGTTCCAGTGGTTGCATCTGAGTACGCAGACATTGCAATCGCACAGGTAGATAATTATGTGAATGTCAGATCAGAACCGAACATAGACAGTGAAGTGTTAGGTAAGTTATATAACAATTCTGCAGCCACTGTTTTAGAGACAACAGAAGATGGCTGGTATAAGATCACATCCGGAAGTGTTACCGGATATGTCAAATGCGAGTATGTTGTAACAGGGGATGAGGAACTTGCAAAGAAGGTAAGTACCAGATATGCAACTGTAACAACTACAACTTTATACGTAAGAATGGAGCCTTCTACAGAGGCAGGTATTTTAACAATGCTTGGCGAGGGAGACGATTTTGTTGTTGTTGATGATTCTATGAAGGATAGCGGATGGGTCATTGTTACAACAGAGGAAGGCGATGGCTATGTATCCACAGATTATGTAAATCTCTGGACCGATTATGTAACCGCTGAATCCAAAGCGGAAGAGGAAGCAAGACTTGCCAAGGAAGAGGCAGAGCGTCAGGCAGCAGCCGCCGCAGCAGCAGCAGCGAAAGCAAAACAGAAATCTTCCAGCAACTCGTCATCTTCGGACGGTACAAGCAGTTCCGGCGGTTCATCAGCTTCTTATGCGGCACCGAGTGGATCCAATGGTCAGGCAGTTGCAAGCTATGCAAGCCAGTTTATTGGTAACCCATATGTTTATGGTGGATCCAGTCTGACGAACGGTACAGACTGTTCCGGATTTGTAATGTCTGTATATGCTGCATTTGGTATCAGTCTTCCACATTCTTCCAGTGGACAGAGAAGTGCCGGATATGAAGTAAGCTTATCTGAGGCACAGCCGGGAGATATTGTATGTTACAGTGGACATGTTGGAATTTATGTAGGTAATAACACAATTGTTCATGCAAGTACACCATCCAGTGGTATTAAGTATTCAACAGCTACATATCGTAATGTACTTTCTGTAAGAAGAATTTTCTAAAAAAAGATATTATCGGAACTGTCATCGCAAATGATGGCAGTTCTTTTTTTGCGGGTAAAAAGTCAGAAAGTAATGCGGTACTTTTTTACAGACAGAAAATTGAAAAATATCATTTATGAAAAGTGCACAAAAAATAAAGCGGTCTGGAAATAATCCCCAAAAGATGTAAAGTTATGAGAAAGTTTTCCACGTGAAAAAGGTCGAAAAATGCCAAAAAATAAAGTTATACACGAAGTTATCCACGTTATCCACATTTTTTTATGTTGAAAAAGTGGTTTACATAGTAAAAAAATCGAATATACGTTTTGTACATATGTGATAAAGTTCACAATAAAAATGAAAAAAGCTTGCAATTATTGTAATGAGATAAATGCAAAAAATAGTACAAATTGTCAGATAACGTAAAAGGTTACTGCTGAGTGAACAGTAACTAAAAAAGTTCCTCAATCTATCGCGTTTTATAACAAAACTTGAAAAATGAAAAGAGGTTTGCTATACTACATGCATAAATTTTCTTGAGTTGAGAAAAATAACCAGGAGTGTTGAATGATAAAGAAAGTTGATATACTGGGAATTCAGTTGGACAACTACACAGTGCGGGAAGCGATTATGTGTGTGGAACGCTATTTGAGCAATAATGTCCTTAACACGATTGAGAGCATATCGTTACAGATGCTGATCGATTCGGAGACAAACCCGGTATTAAAGGAAGTTATGAGTTCCCTGGATCTTGCAATCATTGGAGAGAAAGAGATCATCCAGGCAGCGGGGCTTGAATCTATGCAGCGAATCCGGGAAACAGAAGAAAACGATTTTTATTTTGAATTTTTTAAACGGATAGAGCGCAATAAAAAAAGTGTTTTTTTACTTGGTGACACGCAGGAGAAAATTGATTCTTTAAAAGCAGAGCTTGCAGAAGATTATCCAAAACTGATCTTTGCAGGGGAATATGCAGTGGAGACCTGTGTGGGGGATCTGGAAGCAGTGATCAATGATATGAATGCGACCACACCGGATGTGATCATATCTGTACTGCCATCTCCGATGCAGGAGCAGTTCTTATATGAGCATCGGGATAAAATGAATGCAAACATTTGGTATGGAATCGGAGGGGTACCGGTACATAAGAAAAAGCACGGAGTACTTGCTCGTTTGAAAAGCATCATACATCGTGGCAAGTTGGTCAACAGTATGAATAAGTATGATGAAAAAGAAGAGGAATTGTAGTAGAAATGCAGAAATTAATCAATAAACGTTCCATAGTGATAGATTATTTGATGATGATCGTGGGGACGGGACTGTTAGCGGCAGCCATCCAGTGTCTGTATGATCCGATCGGTCTTGTCACAGGAGGTTTTACAGGACTTGCGATTGTGATCAAGGCAGTGACAGAAAGATTTGTTCCGGGAGGAATCCCACTCTGGCTGACCAATATCGGGCTGAATGTGCCACTGTTTTTTCTGACTCTGAAGTTTAAAGGAAAGAGGTTTATCTGGCGGACAGTTGTGGGTACGGTACTTTTGTCTGCGTGGATTTATGTGATTCCGGCAATCGACCTGACACAGCAGGATTACTTCCTTGCCGCGATTTTTGGTGGTGTGATCGGTGGAGCCGGTATGGGACTGATCCTATTAGCGCGTTCTACTACGGGTGGAACGGAACTTCTGGCAGTATTGATCAAGCATTTTATCAGACATTATTCCGTGGTTCAGATCATGCAGGTATTAGATGCGATGATCGTGCTTACCGGTTTATATCTGTTCGGTATCAAGGCAGCCATGTATGCAATTGTTGCCATTTTTGTCACAACGAAAGTGTCGGATGGTCTGATGGAAGGATTTAAATATTCCAAGTCGGCGTTCATCATTACAGACCAGTATGAAAAAGTGGCAAAAAAGATCCTGCTTGAGTTGGACCGTGGAGCAACCGGTCTATATGCAAAAGGAATGTATTCCGGTGATGAAAAGTGCATGCTTTACTGTGTTGTTTCCAAGAAACAGATCGTAGAACTGAAAGATATTGTGGCATCGGTGGACCCGGATGCATTTGTCATTGTCTCAGATGTCCGCGAAGTACTTGGCGAGGGATTTCTGGAATATCATAAGAACTAAGGATGAAACAGAGAGACAGGAAATTTTTTTGTGGAGATTGTATACAGGGAATTAGAGGTAAAATTTCCAGCAAAATTGAGGAAATGCATAAAAAAATATGTATTTCCTCTTTATTTTTTTGCAGTTTTGCATTAAAATGTAATCTAGGTATTTTTATTGAGGGAGAAAAGTACGGTTTTTTTTGTGAAAGTTGAACAGAATCGACCAGAGAAGGAGCATAGCTTATGATTTCGAATCAGATACTTCAGAACACAATTGATGGATTGAAGGGAATAACCAGAATTGATTTATGCATTATTGACGTCGAGGGAAAGATTTTGGCTGCTACATTTCCTGACGCAGAGAAGTATGTAGAACCTGCTCAGGCATTTGTGGAGTCACCTGCAGACAGCCAGGTGGTGAACGGATATCAGTTTTTCAAGGTGTTTGATGAACACCAGTTAGAGTATATCCTGCTTGCCAACGGAGACAGTGACGATGTCTACATGGTGGGTAAAATTGCCAGTTTCCAAATACAGAATCTTCTGGTAGCATATAAGGAGAGATTCGATAAAGACAACTTTATCAAGAATCTTTTGCTGGACAATTTACTGCTGGTTGATATTTATAACAGAGCAAAGAAACTCCATATTGATACAGAAGTCCGGAGAGTGGTATTTATCGTTGAGACGAACCGCGAGAAAGATGGCAATGAAATGGAAAAGATCAGAGGAATCTTCGGTGGCAAATCCAAGGATTTTGTCACTGCGGTTGATGAGAAGAACATCATCGTGGTGAAAGAAGTTGCGGACAACGAGGGATATGACGAACTGAACAAGACAGCAGAGGTGATCGTGAACCTGTTCCGTGCGGATGCTGAGAACGATGTTCATGTCGCTTATGGAACAATTGTAAATGAGATC
>UMFS01031017.1_pt1 | contig 10428 bp, 9 predicted proteins | sample 1965071 | NCBI WGS metagenome assembly UMFS01 (sample SAMEA4836052, study PRJEB28245) | human gut metagenome | biome: gut microbiome; material: fecal sample | place: Denmark | collected 2008
GTCCTGGCTCCGCAGGTTCGCACCTATTACAACGAGATGAAGGCCGACACCGACCGCCTGGGCATCACGCTGCTGTCGCCCAAGGGCAAACAGTACATCGACCTCACTAAGGATCCCAAGGGTGCCGTCGCCTGGATCGAGGAAAACCTCGAGGCATAAGACGCTGACACCACCTGCCGCTTGCAGACAATAAATGGCCCGTGCATCGATGTGTGATGCGCGGGCCATTTTGTTTAGACCGCACCCGTCCTCCTGTTCATCTCAATCTGTAACATCTAGCCGAGTTTTTCGGTCCTAGCTGTTACAGATCGAGATGAACGCACAGGCCAAGCCGAAAATCTCAATCTGTAACATGTAGACCACTTTTGACCGTCTAGTTGTTACAGATCGAGACAAACGGAATAAGCCGGGCCAAAAATCTCGATCCGTAACATCTAGCCGAGTTCTTGGGTCCTAGCTGTTACAGATTGAGACAAACGGAATAGGCCGAGCACGTCTACGCCCGCAAGTCCTTTACGCTGGAACGCTCGACCAACACGCCCGAGACGAGCGTACGGCTTCTGGAGCTCGGAGCTTCCAGACCCGCGACGACCTCGTTGAGCGCACGGACGCCCAGCTCGCGGTGGCGAAACTTCACCGACGTCAGAATCGAGTTGGGAATCGTCTTATAGAGCTCATCGTCGAAGCCGATCACGGACACATCATTGGGCACACTGAGCCCTTTGTCACGTAGAGCCATCATCACGCCGTTTGCCATGCAGTCGTTAGCAGCGAGGACCGCCGTGCAATCGGGCTTATCGGCAAGCACAAGGCCCGCGGCATAGCCACTATCCGCATTCCAATCGCCTTGCAGAGGCTCGGGCGGCTCAATGCCACGCGCCTCGAGTGCCGCACGCCAACCTTTCATACGGCACTGGCTCGACAACGACTCTTTCTTACCAGAGACGAAGTACACGTTTTTATGCCCGTGGTTCAAGAAGTACTCGCACGCCATGCGCGCGCCGCCCTCTTGGTCGTCACTGACGGTGGAGCAGGTAGGATGTTCCATCGGTGTGATAATCACCGTCTTGAGGTCCTTCGGTGCCTCAAAGGTATCAAAGTCATCGACCATCTGACGCAGGTTGAAGATCATGCCATCAACAGGCAGCTGCGACATCCTACGCGCCGCTTCGGCAAGGGTCATCTTCTCCCCCGCCCGCTTCTTAATCATCGTGAGCGCAAAGCCGCGTTCTTCGGCGGCATCGGCGATACCGTCAATCATGTCCACGGCGCCGCCCGACAAGTGGAACATCACCACGCCGATGCACCCGTAACGGCCCAACTTGAGCGAACGCGCGGCAAAGTTGGTTCGAAACCCGAGCGCCTCCATAGCCGAATGGACCTTATCGCGTGTCGACTCTCGCACGCTATTGGGCTCGTTGATCACACGCGAAACCGTCTTGAGAGAAACGCCCGCGGCAACTGCCACATCATTCATTGAGACATTTTTCTTGTCCATCGTTGCCACTGCTTCTCCACTCGGTTCTCTATCGCTTGTTTTTTGCGTTCTAGCATACACTACCTGCCTGACTGATAAATCAACCGTTTACCGGACAATATCGACCGCTCACCCGTATATCCTTGTTGCTCTTCCAAAAAAGTCTTACGTTGTCATTAACGAAATGACAACGTTGTCATTTCGCAATGCCTTCCTTAAGCAGGAAGGTTTCCGGGCAGTCCTGACCATCCATCGACGACCAGTTCCATCCACATGCATCGCGCATCAAGTAGCAAAGGAGCTTTATGGACGCCATCGTAAAGATGCTCGAAAAGCATCAGCCGTTCTTTGAGAAGATCTCGAGGAACGTCTACCTCCAGGCTATTAAGGACGGATTCCTTGGGTGCATGCCCATCGTCCTCACCTCTTCGATCTTCCTGCTGATTGCCACCCTTCCTGGCGTAGTTGGCATCACGCTGCCCCAGCCGCTCATCGACTGGTGCAACAAGCTGTACAACTTCACCATGGGCGTCATGGGCATCATGGTCGCCGGCACCACTGCCAAGAACTTTACGGCTTCCATGAACCGTCGCATGCCCGCCGGCAAGGTGCTCAACGACGGTTCCACCATGGTGGCCGCCCAGTGCAGCATGCTGCTGCTCGCAGTCACGCAGTTCACCACCAAGTTCAACGGCTCCGAGCTTTCGGTCTTCGATTGCACCAGCATGGGTACGCGTGGTCTGTTCTCGGCCTATATCGCCGCGTTCATTACCGTTTGGGTCTATAAGTTCTGCGTCTCTCGCGATCTGACCATTAAGCTGCCCAAGGAGGTCCCGGGCGCCATCGCTCAGAACTTCCGTGACATCATCCCCTTTGGCGGCGCTGTCATCATCTGCGGCATCATCGATGTTGTCGTGCGCAACCTCATGGGCGTTCCGTTCTCCGAGCTGCTCATCAAGCTGCTCTCTCCGCTCTTCACTGCGGCAGAAACCTATCCTGGCCTTATCCTTATCCAGGCAGCCACCGCGTTCTTCTGGTTCATCGGTGTCCATGGTCCTTCGATTGTCCAGCCGGGCATCGACCCCATCCGTCTTGCCAACCAGGCTGAGAACCTGCAGGTTCTGCTGGCCGGCGGCCACCCCGCCACTCCCTCACCTTTAACATGTCGCTCGTGGGTGAGTTCGGCGGCACCGGCGCCACGTTCATCGTGCCGCTTCTGCTGATTCTCTTTATGAAGTCCAAGCAGCTCAAAGCCGTCGGTAAGGCCTCGATCGTTCCTGTTGCCTTCGCCGTCAACGAACCGCTGCTCTTTGGCGCGCCGATGATCCTTAACCCCTACATGCTCATCCCCTTTGTTGCCGCCGGCTGCGTCAACGTAAGTGTTGCCAAGTTCTTTATCGACAACGTGGGCATGAACGGCTTCTCCTTCGTGGTGCCTTGGGCTACCCCTGCCCCCATCGGCATCTTCATCACCACGAACTTCCAGCTTATCGCCCTGGTATTTGTCGCGATCATCATCTTGCTGGACGCCATCATCTACCTGCCGTTCTTGAAGGCATACGATAAGCTGCTCTGCGACCAGGAGGCCGAGCGCGCCGCCGAGCTGGGTCTCGAGTCCGATGGTGCTGCCACCATCACCGCCAGCACCTCTGCGCCCGCTGTCGAGCAGACCGCCGCTTCCGTCGAGCCGACCGCCGCTGCCGCCGACAGCAAGCCTGTCGCCGATCAGCCCGAGCCCGCCTTCGACGCATCCGCTAAGAAGGATGTCGATGGCCTGAAGGTCCTCGTCCTGTGCACCGGCGCCGGCACCTCTGCCATGCTCGCCAACGCCATCAAGGAAGGTGCTGCGCAGACCGGAGAGAACATCGCTTCCTCCGCAGGCGCCTATGGCCAGCACACTGCCATCATGGATCAGTACGACGTTATCGTGCTCGCCCCGCAGGTTCGTAGCTACTACAACGACATGAAGGCCGACACCGATCGCCTGGGCATTAAGCTGCTCGCTCCCCGCGGTAAGGAATATATCGACCTTACTCGCGACCCCGCTGGCGCCATCAAGTGGCTCCGCGAGAACCTCGACTAGTTCCTCCCTCTGTTGGTGCCCGGATTCCCGGTTCGGGCACCTCTCCCTATTCGTATCCCACAGAAAGGATGACTCATGACCAACCCCATGCAGTTCCCCGACGGCTTTGTGTTTGGCGGCGCCACCGCTGCTTACCAGGTTGAGGGCGAGACCCGTACGCACGGCAAGGGCAAAGTGCCCTGGGACGATTTCCTGGCTGCTCAGGGTCGCTTCTCCCCCGATCCCGCAAGCGATTTCTACAACAAGTACCCGGTCGATATCGACCTGTGCCAGCGCTTCGGCATCAACGGTATCCGCGTCTCCATCGCTTGGAGCCGCATCTTCCCCAGCGGCACTGGTGAGATTAACCCCGAGGGTGTTGCCTTCTATCACGAGCTCTTTGCCACCTGCAATAAAGCCGGCGTTATCCCCTATGTCACGCTCGATCACTTCGATACGCCCGAGGCCTTTTACCAGAACGGCGGCGAGGGCTTCCTGACGCGCACGACGATCGACGCCTTTGTCGAGTACGCCAAGTTCTGCTTTGCCGAGTTCACCGAGGTCAAGCACTGGTTTACCTTTAACGAGATTCCCGCGACCGCCGAGGGCAGCTTTATCGTCGGCAACTGGCCGCACGGCGAGAAGTATCGCCTAGACAAGGCTTTCCAGCTCATGCACAACATGATGGTGGCCCACGCCAAGGCTGTCGTCGCCTTCCATGAAGGCGGCTTTGAGGGCGAGATCGGCATTGTCCAGAACCTGGAGCCCAAGTATCCCCTCGATCCCAACAGTGCTGCCGACTGCGAGGCCGCCCGCATGGCCGACGTCATCAACAACCGCTGGGTACTCGACGCCACCTTCCGCGGCCACTATGCAGCCGGCACCATGGAGGCTGCGACCAAGCTGGCCCATATCGCCGGCGGCGAGCTCGACGTCCGCGACGAGGACATCGCCGCGCTGACCGCCGCGCTCCCCTACAACGATTGCCTGGGCGTCAACACCTACAAGTGCCAGTTCCTGCGTGCCGCCGAAGGCGAAAACGACATCAACCACAATGGCACCGGCGACAAGGGCTCCTCGCGCTGGTTCCTCAAGGGCGTGGGCGAGTCATGCGTGCGCGAAGGCGTACCCACCACCGATTGGGACTGGATCATCTATCCCGAGGGCCTGTACGATCTGCTGCTGCGCATTAAGAACGATTACCCCAACTACAAGAAGATCTATATCACCGAGAACGGCATGGGCTATAAGGACGACTTTGAGGACGGCTTTATCGACGACGCTCCTCGCATCGACTATATGCGTCAGCATCTCGCATGGATCCTCAAGGCAATCGACGGCGGCGTAAACGTCGACGGCTACTTTGTGTGGTCGCTGCAGGACCAGTTCTCCTGGACCAACGGCTACAACAAGCGCTATGGCCTGTTCTACATCGACTTTGAGACCCAGAAGCGCTATCCCAAGGCGAGCGCGTACTGGTACAAGAACGTCGCGGAGACCGGCCTGCTCATGGCCTAACTTTTGCCGCATCCCCCCTGTCGGCCGCATGCGAATCCCTCCACGGGTTCGCATGCGGCCTTTTTGTTTTTGGTGAGCCCGAGCGGATCATTTGTCTCGATCTGTAACATCTAGCAGGGATTTTCAATCCTAACTGTTATAGATTTAGACGAACGGGCGACCAGGGCTGAAAGATCTCAATCTGTAACACGTAGCCCACTTTTAACCGTCTAACTGTTACAGATCGAGACAATAAGATAGTCAAATCCAAACTTTCCAAGCAGTTATGAACCATGGTTTCTAGTTTTCGGTATCACGAACATACTTTCGGTATCATTTAATGATATTATGATATCGAAAGTATGTTCGTGATACCGAAAGGAGCCGCATGCGCCAGTTCGATTACACCACAGTCCCAGCGGAACTCGAAGCAACTCCAATCACCAACCTCCTCCTCTCGATACGCGAGCATAAAGGCCGACAGCTTGCTCTGAGTCAAGTCAAACCCGAACTTCTATCGTCCCTTATGGAGGAAGCTAAGATCCAAAGCACCCAATCCTCCAACGGACTTGAAGGAATTGTTACCACCCAAAAAAGACTCAAAGCAATCATGGCGTATTCCGCCAAGCCAAGCTCCCGCGCAGAGGAAGAAATCGCTGGATACCGAGATGTGTTGTCGCTTATTCACGAGCAACACGATTCCATTCCCGTAACGCCATCGGTCATTCTGCAGTTGCATCGTGACCTCATGGCGCACACGGCAATCTCGTATGGAGGCCATTGGAAAGATAGCGATAACGAAATCGTCTCCATTGACGATCAAGGTAATCGATTTGTGCGCTTTAGGCCCCCTTCGGCTCTAGCAACCCCGGGACTTATTAAAGAAGCCTGCCAATCCCTCAACGATGCTTTATCTCGCCAAGTTTGCGATCCCCTCCTTATATCGCTCCGCTTTATCTTCGATTTTGTTAGCATTCATCCCTTCAACGATGGCAATGGCAGGATGAGCCGGCTCCTTACAACGCTGCTGCTCGAAAAGACTGGATACGACGTTGCGCGTTACATCAGCATCGAACGACTTATTGAAGACAACAAAGCGCTTTACTACAACGCCCTCGCTGCAAGCTCCACTGGATGGAATGAAAATCAAAACACCGAAGTACCCTTTATCCGTTTCATGCTCGGAACAACCCTGGCCGCCTACCGACAGCTCGAGCAGCGTACCTTAATTGAATCAAGCACTCGTCCCATGTCAAAGCAAGCGCGCATCGCTGTTCTATTTCAACAGAGACCCGGCGTCATTAAGAAATCCGACATCCGGTCCAACTGCCCCGATATCAGCGAGGTAACCGTTAAACGAACCCTCGGTCAGCTTGTTAGTTGCAGCGCAATCGAAAAAACAGGAGCGGGTCGTTCGACGGGCTACATACTCAAAGACGTCCATGCTCTAGAACTATTCTTGCAAGCCACAATACCCGATAGCGAGGCCGCAATAACAAAAGAGGCTCCAAAGGATAAACTCCTTGAACGTGTAAACCACGCCGAGGATGAAGGCAGAGAAGGGCTCTATGAAGACTACGATTCATTCTCAAGGGACATAAAGACGAAATTCGGAGTCTAGTCATATCCCAGAATAGTCTCATCCATGTTGCCCAAAGTCATTTACGCGTCATTTTAAAGCGGTACCCCTGCGCCGGCAGGGGGGGACAGAAGTATCGCCTGCCGATCCTGCTGGAGTCGGCAATCAGATAGCGCGCATCGGCCTTGCTAAAGGCGAGCTGCTGGATGCGGCCCTCGTCCATGTTGGACGTGGACACGTCGCCGTCCAGAATGCCGTTGGCACCGATAAACGCCGTGTCAATCCCTAGTGCGCGCAGGGCATCCTTGGCCGTGGGCCCCACAAGGGCGGCGGTGCGGCGGCGGTGCATGCCGCCCACCAGGCACAGCTCGCAATCCTCGCGCACCTCGAGCAGGCTAAAGACCGAAAGCGAATTGGTCACATAGATGGAAGGCAGCTTGTCGGTGACTCGGAGAGCGCCAATGCGATCTCACGACGGTTGCGCTCATTGTCTCAATTAGATACTCAACGAAATACGGCCCCGCAGCTCAATAAGCTGCGGGGCCGTACTATACACCGACGAATCAACGACGGAGTGCATCCACTATTTGGCCAGCTCCTGAACGATCCAGTCAATTGCACCTTCGGGATCGTTGGTAAGGTCGATATACTCCTTGCCCCTTGTGGTGAGCAGTTTAATTCCAAGGCGATCGGTATCGGCCTTCATGGCGTCATAGTACATGCGTGCCTGGGGCGCCAGAACAATCACGTTGTACTGATCCATCGTCTCATAGTGGCTTCCGTACGCACCGGACTGAGAAACCAGATCGATACCCTTAGCAGCGGCACCTTCGCGAAGAGCATTTGCCAAGAGAGTCGAAGTGCCGGCACCCTGGCAAAGCACAAGCACGCGGATCTGCTCCGCCTTGTCCTTTACCGCCTCGAGAGCTTTTGCGACATTTTCCTGTGCGGCAATAGCATCTGCATCCGAGTTTCCTGCAGTCTCCTTTGCAGACTCTTCCAAACAAAGCTGATGGTCATACGCCTTGCAGAACGGATAGTAAATCACAAAGTCAACGACCAACAGCACTGCCATCAATACGAGAGAACGCAGATCGAGACCCGTGGTGAGGAACGCACCAATTGGGCCGGGAAGCGCCCACGGCATGGTATACATGGGGGCGTTCATTCCAATGACGTCAATGAAAAATTTACCGATAATGGCGTTGACCATAGGAGCCACTAGGAAGGGCACGAACATATAGGGATTGAGAACAATCGGCATACCGAAGATAACGGGCTCGTTAACTCCAAAAATCACCGGGATAATCGATGCCTTGCCCATGGCTTTAAGCTGCTTGGAGCGCATAAACATGATCAGGATAATAGGAACGATGAACGTGCAGCCAGAACCGCCCAGACCGCCGATGAAGCTTGTAAAGTCCTGCGTGAGAGCAATTGACGGGTGTCCACCTGCTTGGAAAACCTCAAGATTGGTAACGGTATTGCCGTAGAGCGCAGCATTGATCGGACTCATGACAACCGAAGCACCGTGGATACCCATGAATTGGAAAAGCGCGACCGCGCCTTCGATAAGCGCCATGCCAGGATAGGTGTCGACCGCGGAGAACAGCGGCGAGATGAGAGCGGATACCAAATTGGCGAACGGCACAGCAAGCAGCTTGTGGCTCGCAAGATCGATAAAAGCGCACGCAAGGATCGAAAACCCAAATGCAAAGATATCGCGAAAACTCTGCGCAATAGAGCCAGGGACCTCTTTGGGAAGCTTGATCGTCACATTATGGCTAATGCACACCTTATAGATATTAACGGTCAAGAATGCGGCTACGAACGCAGCGAGAAAACCCTTGGTTCCCATATAGCCGGTTTCAAAAACAGATGTATCTGCTCCGCCAATCGAGACAACATCGTTCGTCACCGATAGCAAGAGCATGCCGCACATGGCACAAACCATGCACGAGGTGGGGTTGAGAGATTTGCCCGAAGGCATGCGACGGTTCATCGACATTGCAAGTGAGCTCGCCGTGGTGCCGGCCACCATAATGCCAAGAAGCCCCATGGTATATGCATAGATTTTATTGAAGAAATCCAGCACCTCAGGCGGAAGCGTGATGCCTACATAGGCAGGGAGCGTCGAAAGAAGAAGGAACAGGCTCGAGAACAGCACAATTGGCATATTCGAGAGAAAGCCATCCTTGATCGCCACCAGATAAATGTTCCTCGAGATTTTGTCGAAGAGGGGCTGGTGTTTTTCAAGGAATTTGACGATAGCGTCCATAACACATCCTTTCATGATTCCCGGGCACGTAACGATTTATCCGGACTCAACCGTCGTCGTCCCCGTTTGTATCCACTTATTCCACTTATGTAAGTGAATACGTTCTTGTGCGAAATGTAATATCATTTGCGCGATTTGTCATAACCAATTCTTTTTCCGCTTTGTCGATATGTCAAGAATTCAAATACTTATTCGGTGAACGGTAGTTGATTAATATAATGTTTTCCCAGCTAAAGGCTATTTTTTCCGAGCATTACAATAAGTTTGCAACCGTTCACCGATTGGATATAACATATTGAATATATTGTTGTAACAATATTAGAGACAATGTCACAAGCCTGTCGTTCTAGTCAAAGGAAGTAACAATGCCCAAACGATTACTGAACATGTCCGCATCCGATTTTGCCGCCACGTCACCCATGGATCTAAAACAGGCAATTCTGGCTTCCGAGGGACGTACCATCATGGCGGAAAACGTACCCTCTTCCCAATTTCTCGGCGGCGTTACTAATGCAGAAATCGAACGTGCCGCAGGTGCCGACCTGCTTCTGTTTAACGCGCTCGATGTGTTCGATCCAGTTATTGCCGGTATTCCAGATGATCTCAATGAAAACCCGGTCACTTGGGTGAAGCGAGCATGCGGAAGGCCCATTGGCGTCAATCTGGAGCCAGTTGATAACGAGGCAGAGATGTCTGAATCCCGAACGGAAATCCCCATGGGTCGTCGCGTCTCTCCCAAGACCTTAGAAAAGGCTAACGAACTCGGATTTGATTTTATCTGCCTGACGGGCAACCCTGGAACCGGCGTCTCCAACGATGCAATCGCCCATTCGATTAAACTCTCCAAAGAGCATTTCAATGGCCTGGTCATAGCCGGAAAAATGCATGGAGCGGGCGTTGCGGAACCTGTCATGACGCTCGAAATTGCGCGCAAGTTTGTTGACCTCGGCGTCGATATCCTTCTCGTGCCAGCCCCCTACACCGTCCCTTGCTTCCAAGAAGCAGACCTGCGCGCCATCGTAGACTTTGTACGATCCCACAACGTAGGCAAGTCAATTGAAGAGAAAGTTCTCGTCATGGCGGCGAACGGGACGAGTCAAGACTCCTGCGACAGCGAGACCATTAAGAAAATAGGCCTTGCAGCAAAAGCAGCCGGCGCTGACCTCCAACATATCGGGGACTCCATGAACGGTATTTGCCTGCCCCAGAATATCTTCACGCTCGGACAAGCCCTTCGTGGATACAGGCATCAGATCGTCATGCTGAGCCGCTCTGTGATACGTTAAGGTTACCTTGCCCACGTTACATCCCGACTGAGGCAACTATCAGGTATAACCAACATGCAAACTGAGGCTCTAATGCTCGATACACACGAAAAACGGCCACTCTATTTACAGCTCACCGACGCGCTGCTCAAGCAGATCGTCGATGAATATCAAGCAGACGATAAACTTCCAACAGAAATGGAACTCTGCGACGAATACGCCGTAAGCAGAACAACCGTCCGACTTGCCATGAGTGAGCTGGAGCGTCGT
>UMFS01036648.1_pt1 | contig 10422 bp, 8 predicted proteins | sample 1965071 | NCBI WGS metagenome assembly UMFS01 (sample SAMEA4836052, study PRJEB28245) | human gut metagenome | biome: gut microbiome; material: fecal sample | place: Denmark | collected 2008
GGAACATCCTGTTTCTCCATCATCATCAGAAAACGATCTAACAGATTATAATTTGGCTTTGGATTCTTTGCTGCAAATATGATCAGTGCCTGATCTACATTTGACACAGCTGGACGGATCAGCTCGTTATGTCTCTCATAGATCTTTGTAATATTTCCTTCCTGCTCTGTCTCATCTAAAATATCGATTTCTACATTGTCTCCGACTAACGGTTTCATCTTCTTGTTTCGGAAGATTCCCTTTGCCTTACATTCATATAATTTATCTTCTGTCTGTACGTAATAAAATCCTGCGATTCCTTTTATGATCTTTCCTTGCATGAAATATCTCCTGCACCTGCTTTTCCTTTATTCTTCATCTGTTGTTGTTGATTCTTCATCCGCTGTTGTCGCTGTCTGACGAGGTCCAAGACTGACATAGATCCCAACGGCTGTTCCTTTCTTAACCTTGCTTCCAGAACTGATCCTCTGACGAATGACAAGTCCTTTTTCCACACTGTCACTATATTCTGTTAAAACACTTCCCAATGATAATCCGACTCTTTGCAGTTCCTGACTTGCTTCAGATTCCGTGTAATAACGAAGATTTGGAACGCTGACCGTCTGATCTTCCTTCTTGCCTTTGCTGACTGTGATCACAACAGTTGTATTTTTCGAAACTTTGCTTCCATGTGATGGAGTCTGAGAGATAACTTCTCCTTTCGCAACATCATCACTGTAAGCTTCTTTTATTGAGACTTTGAGTCCTGCTGCTTTTAATTCACTCTGTGCACCAGACTTTGTCTTACTTCGCACATCAGGTACTGAAACTTTATCTTCAATCTTCTGTCCTTTGCTCACAACTAACTTGATCGTTTTTCCTTCTTCTAATTCCGTATCGCTTTCTGGATCTTGCTGCATGACCAGTCCTTTTGCATACGTATCGGAATATTCTTCTGTCACGTTGATCTTGAACTTGTTATCAATCGCCTCTCTAGCTGCTTCTAAAGACAATCCGATATAATTATCAACTGTGTATTTTTCTGTAGTATTGTGATGTTTGGCTTCTGTTGTTGCTGCGATCGTACTTTGTGTTGTTGATTTTCCTGATTTGAATAATCCAGAACTTTTGACAACAAATACGACAATAGAAATCAAAATGATCGCACCTACCACTGCTGCAAGAACAATGACAAGTTTCTCGATCTTTGAGTTCATTCCTGTTTCTTCTTCCTCATCATCCTCTTCCAGATATGCATTGCTATCTGAATCTTCCACAGGCTGTGTGTCATCATTTGTCTGGATTCTCTGTGTCAGTTCGTTCTGATCGATCATGATCGTTGGAGAATCATCAATCGTTGGAACAATTCCCACATATTCACCAGAAGTATCTTCAAACACGAGTTTCAGATCTGCGATCAATTCATCTGCTGTCTGATAGCGGTCTTCTGGCTTCTTCATTGTACATTTTAAAATGATCTTCTCTAAACTGTCTGGAATTCCATCTCTGACCTGACTTGGCGGTGTGATCTCATTCTGCAGATGCATCAATGCGATCGTTACACCATTTTCATGATCAAATGGCACATGTCCTGTTACCATCTCATACATCGTGATACCTAAAGAATAAATATCACTTTTTTCATCACAGAATCTTCCTTTTGCTTGTTCTGGAGAAATGTAATGCACAGATCCCATCGCTGTTGCTGTTGACGTAACGGTATTGCTGCTTGTTGCCTTCGCAATTCCAAAGTCTGTGACCTTTACATTACCAATCTCTGAAACTAAAATATTCTGTGGTTTAATATCTCTATGAATAATATGATTCTTATGGGCATGTGAGATCGCTGACGCGATCTGCAGGGAAATCTCTACCGTCTCCTTCGGAGATAAATACCCTTTTCTTCGGATATATTCTTTCAGAGTCATCCCTTCTGCAAGCTCCATAACAATATAATTGATCCCATCTTCAATTCCAACATCGTATACATTCACGATATTAGGATGAGACAGCCTTGCAACTGCCTGTGCCTCTGTCTCGAATTTCTTTAAAAATTTCTCATCTTCTACGTATTCACTTTTTAAAACCTTCACTGCGACGTTCCGGTTTAATTTATGATCTTTCGCCATATAAACGTCTGCCATTCCACCGCTTCCAACGCGCTTTAGCACTTCATAACGGCCTGACAGCATCGTGCCAATCTCTAACATCTATCATTCACCTCATCTCTTTAAATCCACAATTACCAATGAAATATTGTCTTTTCCTCCGTACTCGTTCGCACGGGTGATCATCTGGTTGACCTTATTGGCAATCTGACTGTGATCAAGAAGAAGTTCCTTCAATTCTTCGTCGGATATCATATTGGAAAGTCCATCACTGCACAAAAGCAAATATCCATCTTTGGCATCAAACTCAAAGAAATCTGGTGTCGCCATTACGGTACCTAGTGCTCTTGTGATAACATTCTTCTTTGGATGGAATCTTCCTTCCTCTCTTTCCATGATTCCTGCATGAATCAGTTCTTCCACATAAGAATGATCCACTGTAATCTGTGTTAATTCTTGATTTCCATAATATAATCTACTATCACCAATATTCATAACCGTTACTTTCCCATCAGAGATGGTTGCTGCAACGAATGTTGTTCCCATTCCCCTATATTCTTCATTGCTCTGGCTTTCTGCGATCATTTCCTGATTCACAGATGCAATGGATGATTTCATTAATTCGATCGGATCGGTCTGTTTCGATTCCTCGATCAGCTGTACAAATCGTTCCACTGCAAAAGAGGAGGCATGCCCACCGGCACGGTGTCCTCCCATTCCATCTGCCACGATATAAAGATTTTTTAAGTTCCCAACAGGCTGGTCATGAAAGAAAATCCTATCCTGATTCTCTGTCCTTACCTTGCCTATATGTGAAGCCCCTACGGATCGCATATCGTTCTCCTTTACAATCTTGACTGCAGTTTTTTTCTTCTAAGCTGTCCACAGGCCGCATTGATATCTGCGCCCATTTCTCTTCTTATGGTAACATTTACACGATTTTTTTCAAGTATCTTTTTAAATTCCATAACGGATTTCGGCATAGATTGCTTAAAATCACGCTCTTTGATCGGATTAACTGGAATCAGGTTTACATGACATGGAAACCCTTTCAATCTGCCTGCTAATTCTTCTGCATGAACTGGCTGGTCATTAACCCCTGCCACAAGGCTGTATTCAAATGTCATCCTACGGTTTGTCTCTTTAAAATAATAATGACATGCATCTAGCAGCTCATCGATTGAATATTTCATTGCGATCGGCATCAGTCCTCTTCTCATCTCATCATTTGGTGAGTGAAGAGAAATGGCCAATGTGATCTGTAAATGTTTCTGAGCAAGTTCTTTGATCTTTGGCACGATCCCGCACGTTGAGATCGTAATATTTCTCTGACTGATATTTAATCCATCCTCTGATGTGATCAGTTCTAAAAATCTCAATACGTTATCATAATTATCCATCGGTTCCCCTGTTCCCATCATGACAACATTGGATACTCTTTCTTCTGTATCTCTTTGAATATAATAAATCTGTGAAAGCATTTCAGATGGCGTTAGATTACGATCTAATCCTCCAAGCGTAGATGCACAAAACTTACATCCCATACGGCACCCTGCCTGAGATGAAATACAGACAGAATTTCCATGTTTATACTTCATCAAAACACTTTCGATAATATTCCCATCATATAACTCAAATAAGTATTTTCTTGTACCATCGATTTTTGAAATAAAGCAGTCTACAGGTTTTACACCATAAATCTCCTGCGTCTGTTCGATCTTTTCTTTTAATTTTTTTGGTACATTATTCATCTCATCAAGAGACAGAGCAAGATGTTTGTGAAACCATTCATAAATCTGTTTTGCACGGAATTTCTTCTTACCAATGGATTCCATATATTCCTGCATCTCTTGAAGTGTCATTGATTTTAAATCCATAACTTTATTTTCTCCTTAATTTACCAATAAAGAATCCATCACATGGATGTATTCCTGGCAACAACTGAATAAATCCTTTTTGGGCAGTTTCAATCTTTAGATCCTTTGGCAGTTCTTTTGTAATATCAACTGCTTCAAAATCAAAGTGATCAAGAATCCATCGGAAATTTTCTTCATTCTCTGCTGGATTGATCGTGCAGGTACTATAGATCAATGTACCTCCATGCTTGACATATTGCACTGCATTTGCAAGAATCTCTCGCTGCAACTTCACAAGATCCTTCATGCCTTCTTCTGAAATGTGGTATTTAATATCATTTTTCTTTCCCATGATTCCAAGTCCTGAACATGGTACATCTGCGATCACAACATCCGCAGCCTCAATATGTTCTTCATCCAACACTCTCGCATCAAATACTTCGGATTCCATATTCGTAAATCCAACACGATCAATGTTATCTTCGATCAGATCTGTCTTGTATTCCGTTAGATCCCTTGATAACACTCGCCCGCTTCCCTTCAGCTGATCTGCAACATATAAGGATTTACCACCTGGTGCACTGCAAAGATCCATCACAAACTGCTCTTTCTGGACACTGGCAAGTTTGGCACACAACATGGAACTTTCATCCTGTACATAACAACTTCCTTCACGAAATGCTTTCAAACGATACAAAAAATCATAATCTGAGATCTGCACTGCATTTTCGATCAAACTTCCATCTTCTACTGTAACGCCTTCTGCTTCCAGTTCTTTTCTGACAGCTTCTTTCCCACCCTTGGAGATCAGACAACATAATGTTGTTTTTCTCTCTTCCAGATAAGAAGCTATGATCTTCTCTACTGTTTCGTTATCATATGTCTTCTGAAAGAATTTTATGATCCATTCTGGAATAGAATAAGCAACTGATAAATATGTCTCAAGATTCTTCTCTCTTGATGGATATTGGATCTCATCTTTCTTCCTTGAAATATTACGAAGTACACCGTTCACAAAACCTGATAATCGAGAAAATCCTCGTTTCTTTGCAAGTTTTACTGCCTCATTACATGCAGCAGAATCTGGAACCTGATCCATATAAAGAATCTGATAGATTCCCATACGAAGCAATGCACGGATCAGTGGTTTACATTTTCTGATCTTCGTCTTTGAGAACTGATCTGCAACATAGTCGATCGTGATCTGACGCTCTAAAGTTCCTTCCACCAGTCTTGTAAAAAATGCGCGGTCTCTTTTTTCAGAAAACTGGTATTTTTCTAATACATTTGAAATTGCGATGTGTGATAATTCTTCTTTTTTATCTACTTTGATCAGTACATCCAATGCACATTCTCTCGGATTTTGCATCGTATCATTCTCCTAATTTTGTTCCGGCTTCTACTTGATATCCAAGTAAAAATGCCTGTACCTGCATACGTTTCTTTCCTGCCAGCTGAATCTCATGAAGTGCAAGATCATTGCTTCCTGTTGCTACGATGATCTCTTTTTTGTTGACTTCTACGATCATTCCTGGTTCTTCTTTACTCTGTGCATCAAGCACATCTGCTTCCCAGACTTTCATTGTCTTTCCATCTAAGGATGTATAAGCACTTGGCCATGGATTCATTCCACGGATCAGACATTCGATTTCTCTTGCTGATTTTGTGAAATCAATCTGTCCCATATCTTTACTTAGCATTTTTGCATAACAGCTTTCTTCATCATTTTGTTTTTCTCTGACGGCTGTTCCATCTTCTAATTTCTTTAATGTTTCTAATAATAAATCTGCTCCTAATCCCATCAATTTATCATGCAGAGAACCAGCTGTTTCTTTCTTATCTAAAACAACTTCTGCTTTATCGATCATATCTCCGGTATCTAATCCTTTTTCCATATACATGGTTGTTATTCCTGTCTTTTCTTCTCCATCAAGGACTGCCCACTGGATCGGTGCTGCTCCTCTGTATTTTGGAAGGAGTGATCCATGAACATTGATACATCCATACTTTGGAATATTTAAGATACTTTCTGGTAAAATCTGTCCATAAGCAACAACAACAATCACATCCGGGTTGAGGTTTTTTAACTCTTCAATGAATTCCTCATCTCTGGCTCTCTGTGGCTGATATACTGGGATATCATATTCCACTGCTTTTTCTTTGACTGGAGGAAACTGCATCTTCTTTCCTCTACCTCTTTGTTTATCCGGCTGTGTCACAACAGCAAGCACTTCATGATGATCGATCAGTGCCTGCAGTGTTGGTACTGCGAACTCCGGTGTTCCCATAAATACTGCTTTCATCTTATTCTACCTCTTCCATCGTGACGTCTCTTGCTGGTTCTTCTGCTACATCTGGATATAAAATTCCATCCAAATGGTCTGTTTCATGGCAGAGCGCTCTTGCAAATAATCCAAATCCTTCTACTGTGATCGGATTCATATCTTCATCAAATGCTTCACAGATCACATGATCTGGACGTTTCACAACTGCTACTTTTCCTGGAAGGCTTAAACATCCTTCTTCTCCTACCTGCTCTCCTTCTTTCAGTGTGATCACTGGATTGACAAGAGTTACACATTCTCCCTCTTCTCCAGTATCAATGACTACGATTCTTTTTAAGATTCCCACCTGAGGTGCTGCAAGACCAACACCCATTGCTTCATACATTGTATCATACATATCTTCTACTAATGTATGCATTCTTGGTGTCATTTCTTTTACTTCTTTACATTTTTTTCTTAAAACATCGTCTCCTAATACTCGAATCTGTCGAATTGCCATAATTGTTCTCCCTTTCTTTTAATAACTGTTCATTGGGTTAAAATCAAAATTGACCAGTAAATTTTTCCTGATCTTATTTAAATCGATCCACTGTTCCAGACGGTTCTTTGCTTTCACCAGTGTCTCGTAATCTTTATTCTTAATATATATCACTTTACGGTATTGATCATTGATCTTGCCAAATCCTGCCTCGCTCGGCCCGATCACCATCAGATCCATATGTTTTACCACATTTGCCATCGCATCCATTACTTTATCAAGCCATGCTTTATCTTCTCCTGATGCAAATACGACCAACATCTGCCATTCTGGTGGATATCTCATCAAGCTTCGGTAGCTGATCTCTTCTTTGTAAAATGCGTGATAATCCTGTTTGGCTGCAGTCTGGATACTGTAATGTTCTGGGGAATATGTCTGGATCACTACTTCTCCTGGTTTGTCGCCTCTTCCTGCTCTTCCCGCAGCCTGTGTCAATAACTGGAATGTTCTTTCTCCTGCCCGGTAATCATTGGCATGCAGGGAAAGATCTGCTGCCAAAACTCCTACCAATGTTACATTCGCAAAATCATGTCCTTTTACGATCATCTGTGTTCCCACTAAAATATCTGCTTCTCCATCAGAAAATGCCGATAAGATCTGTTCATGACTATTCTTTCTCTTCGTTGTATCCATATCCATACGAAGCACTTTTGCTTGTGGAAATTCTTTGTATAATGCAGCTTCCACTTTCTGGGTCCCAAGACCGAATGTTCCAATATACGGGCTTCCACACTCTGGACAAACCTTCAGCATCGGCTGTTCATATCCGCAATAATGGCAGCGCAGTCTTCCATCTCTGTGATATGTCATAGAAATATCACAATGAGGACATTCCATGACATGACCACAGCTTCTGCATGAAACGAATCCCGCATAACCACGCCGGTTTAAGAACAACATGATCTGTTCGCCTTTATTCAAACGATCCTTTATCAGTTCTTTCAGTCTTCGGCTGAACATGCTGCGGTTTCCCGCTTTTAATTCTTCTCTTAGATCTTCAATATAGACTTGCGGTAACACTGCTTCTTTGGCTCGTTTTGTCAACTCCCACAGCCGATAAGTTCCATCCAGTGCATGTTTATAACTCTCAACTGATGGTGTCGCCGAACCTAAGATCACCGATGCACCTTCCATCTGTGCTTTCTTGATCGCAACTTCTCTTGCATGGTATTTGGGAGTTTGTTCACTCTTGTAACTGCCTTCATGTTCCTCATCGATCACAATCAGCCCAAGATTCGGAAATGGAACAAACAATGCAGATCGTGGTCCAATGATCACATCCACGTCTCCCCTCTGTGCACGAAGCCACTGATCGTATCTCTCACCTTTGGATAATCGTGAATTCAGAATTGATACACGCTCTCCAAATCGTTTGGTAAACCTTGTAACCGTCTGATAAGTCAATGCGATCTCTGGGATCAGGACGATTGCCTGTTTTCCTTGTTTGATCACTTCTTCGATCGCTGCGAGATAAACTTCTGTCTTCCCACTTCCTGTGATTCCATGTAAAAGATAGGTTTTGTGGTCTTCTCTTAAAAAATCTTCCCGAAATTCATCGATCAGTTCCTGTTGCTGTTCATTTAACACATGCGCTTCTGCTTTTGCTATACTGAACTCTCCAGGATTCCGGTAATAATATTCTGTCACAACATGAAGAATTCCTTCTCTTTCCATGCTGTCTACTGTACTTTTTGAAATCTTTAGATCTTTCGATGCCATTTCCCATGAGATCTTCCCATGGTCTAATAAAGCTGCAAGAAGTCTTGCTTTCGCCACATAATGCTTACTGAAATATTCATCAAGCATCACTGGTCCATGCACTTTCTCAATGCATAGCTCAATGTATTTTCTCGCTTTTCGTGCAACTTTTTCCTGCACTGGAAGTACGGTTTTTAATGCCTGGATCATTGTTGATCCATAATTCTCTCTGATCCACGCAGCTAACTCGATCATATTTGACTCCACACCAACATGATCCGTCTCAATCCTTAAGATTTCTTTGACTTTACTCTCATCATAGTCAACTGTCCGTGAAAGGTTGACTACATATCCCGTCTGTTCCTTATTAGAACGTCCAAATGGGACAACGACTTGCTGTCCCACCCGAATATCCTTGATCATGGAAAAAGGCACCTTATAGGCAAACACCTTATCCAGTGCCTCATGTGAAATATTAATAATTATATCCGCATATAATTTTTCCATAGATTATTTGATTACGTGACCTTTCTCTCTTAAAACTTTGACCACTTTATCTACTTTCTCTCGGCAGATCTCATGGCTTCTTGCCTCAACCATAACACGTACTAATGGTTCTGTTCCACTCTCACGTACAAGAATTCTTCCTTCATCTCCAAGTTCTGCTTCTACTTCCTTAACTGCTTTCTGTACGTCTTCATCTGCCTGTGCAACTGCTTTGTCATATACACGGACATTTTCAAGGATCTGTGGGAAGATCTCAACGGGTTCTGCTAACTGTGCAAGGCTTTGTTTCTGCTCGATCATTGCTTCCATGATCTTTAAGGATGTTAAAATACCATCTCCTGTTGTTGCAAACTTGCTGAAAATGATATGTCCAGACTGTTCTCCACCTAATGCGTGACCATTCTTCACCATATTCTCATTAACATATTTATCTCCAACAGCAGTCTTCTCATAAGCAATTCCTGCTGCATCAAACGCTTTATATAATCCAAGATTGGACATTACAGTTGTAACAACTGTATTATTGTTCAAGTCTCCGTGTTTCTTCAGATACTGTCCACATACATAAAGGATCAGATCTCCATCGACAACCTGTCCATTCTCATCGACTGCGATACAACGGTCTGCATCTCCATCATATGCAAATCCAACATCTAAGTGGTTTTCTTTTACATATCCCTGTAAGATCTCGATATGTGTAGATCCACAGTTTGTATTGATATTTGTTCCATCTGGTTCATTATTGATCACATGTGTCTCTGCACCAAGTGCTTTAAATACATTCTCTGCGATCGCAAATGAGCTTCCGTTAGAGCAGTCTAATCCGACTTTGACACCTTTAAATGATCTTGTTGCTGTAGAAATCAGATATCCGATATAATGATTTCTTCCGGCTGCATAGTCTTTTGCTCGTCCAATCTCTTTCTTTGTTGCAAATGGGATTTCATGGATCTCCCCATCAATATATGCTTCGATCTCATTTTCAACTTCTGCTTCCATCTTATGCCCTTTGGCATTGATCAATTTGATTCCATTATCATAGTATGGATTGTGGCTTGCTGAGATCATGATCCCGCAGTCAAACTGTTCTGTTCTTACGACATAAGCCACACTTGGTGTCGTTGTTACATAAAGCATATATGCATCTGCTCCAGATGCTGTCAATCCTGCTACTAAAGCATTCTCAAACATATAGCTGCTTCTTCTTGTATCCTTACCGATGACAATCTTTGCTCTGCTGCTTGACTTCTGGTTAAAATACCATCCAATATAACGTCCAACTTTATATGCATGTTCTACAGTTAAATTTATATTTGCTTCTCCACGGAACCCATCTGTTCCAAAATATTTTCCCATCTTAATACTCCTTGCATCGTATCGTTTTTGTTTTTACCACCTGACATTATACCATGATTACGATCGTCTATCAAATATAGAATCCATGAAGTTTT
>UMFS01023996.1_pt1 | contig 10335 bp, 8 predicted proteins | sample 1965071 | NCBI WGS metagenome assembly UMFS01 (sample SAMEA4836052, study PRJEB28245) | human gut metagenome | biome: gut microbiome; material: fecal sample | place: Denmark | collected 2008
TCGCATCTTTTACAGATGCGTGGATTGAAACCCATATATTTTATCGTAATAATATGTCACGAGTGTCGCATCTTTTACAGATGCGTGGATTGAAACAGCGAGATAGCCGGGCAGTGGAACCAAAATGAAAGTCGCATCTTTTACAGATGCGTGGATTGAAACTGATACGGGGGCTTCTGAAACGGTTTATGTGGTAGTCGCATCTTTTACAGATGCGTGGATTGAAACTTGGAACAAGCAGAAGGATCTCCCGTAGATGTAGTCGCATCTTTTACAGATGCGTGGATTGAAACCACTCTTCAAAGGCGCGTTTGAACGTGTCTTTAATGTCGCATCCTTTACGGGGACAACTTTTATAATATTTTTTGCAAGAAGATTACAGGATTAAAATATTTGTTTGTTAGAAAATAAAATATATCTTTGTTGAACAGAGTTATAAAGATACCTTATTACTCAAAGCATAAACACCTTATATTACGTTAACCTAAACATATGATATATACAAATAAAGAATACTGTCTTGAGGTTAAAGGAAGCATGGCCTGCTTTACCCGTCCGGAGATGAAAGTCGAAAGAGTTAGCTACGACATAATAACGCCATCTGCTGCCCGAGCCATTTTCGAATCTATATTTTGGAAACCAGCCATACAATGGAATATTACCCGAATAGAAGTATTAAATCCAATCAGATGGTTTTCCATGAAAAGAAATGAGATTGGAAGTTTAATGAGCCCCCGTTCATCCGGATTATTCATCGAAGATAATCGGCAACAAAAATCCAGTTTGTTACTAAAAGATGTTTGCTATAGAATTTTTGCAGAGTTGGAATTTATACCTATAAGAAATAGAACAAAAGAAGATAAGTTGAAAGTGCCATCAAAGTCCTCTGACGAAAATCCTGGCAAATATAATGCTATGTTCGAACGTAGAGCTAAAAAGGGGCAATGTTTCAATCAACCCTATTTAGGTTGCCGTGAGTTCTCCGCTGATTTCACATACATCGAAAATCCGGTAAAAGGAGACGGAATACCCGAAGATCGTGATTTAGGATATATGCTATATGATATGGATTTCACAAACGAAAAAGATCCAAAGCCAATGTTCTTCAGGGCTATAATGAAACAAGGAGTCTTGATCGTTCCATCCATTAACAGTGAGGAGGTACGCCGATGATTTTGCAAGCATTATACGAATACTACCAACGTAAAGCTGCTGATCCGGGGAGTACCATTGCTCCCCGTGGATTAGAATGGAAAGAAATACCTTATCTTATTCTGATAGATAAAAAAGGAAATTTTTTAGAACTACAGGATACCACCGAAGGGGTAGGAAAACAGAAACGAGCAAAAAAATATCTGGTTGTTAAAAGTAAAGGACGTACCGGTAGCAACAGTTGGCAAACGGCAAATGTATTTTGGGACCATTTCGGATATGTGTTAGCCCAACCTAAAAATACGGATGATAAAGGAATGCCAAAAGCACTGGACGATGCCACTAAACAAAATAAAACCTTTGTTCAGGAAGTCAGGCGGCTTGCCGAAATGTATCCTTTCAATGAAGAGATTCAAGCAGTAGCCAAATTTTACGATAATCCTGATAATCTTCAACGTATAAAAATGGACCCTTTATGGGAAGAATGTATCAAAAAAGACGGGACAAACATCTCCTTTAAAGTAGCAGGAAACAATACTATCGTGGCTGCAAATCCGGATGTAACATCATCCATAGAAGATTGTTCGGAGAAGGATGAACCGATAGGAATATGCCTTATTACTGGGAAAAAGGCTCCGATAGCCATACTCAATAGTGCCATAGCCATACCCGGAGGCAAGAGCGGAGCTAAACTGGTTGGCTTTCAAAAGAAATCGGGTTACGATTCTTATTATAAAGAGCAAGGTATGAACGCACCTATTTCAAAAGAAGCGGAAGCTGCTTATACCACAGCTTTAAATTCTTTATTGGGAAAAGATTCCTCTAACAAATATCGATTACATGACACATCCGTTGTTTTCTGGTCTCAGAAACCGACAAAGTTAGAGCAATGTTTCTGTTTCATATTTACATCTCCTCCCAAAGATGATCCGGATAAAAACACGGAAGTTATCAGAGACTTCTTGAAGTCTCCGTTCTCGGGAGTATTGAATGACGAGGACAAAACTCCCTTTTACGTGTTAGGTTTATCTCCTAATGCCGCCCGTATCTCTGTTAGATTCTGGCGACAAGGAACAGTAGGCGAATTTGCCAGTCACATCAGACAACATTTTAAGGACTTGGAAATCATTAAAAGCAAGAATCAAAGAGCCTATTTTTCTTTATTCAACTTACTGACCCAAGTTGCTTCCTTAAATAAAATGGAAAATCTGCCTCCCAGCTTAGCCAGCGATTTAAGTCAAAGCATATGGGATAACCAACCCTATCCGACCACATTGCAGATGCAATGTCTGATACGAATCAAAGCAGACCGGAATATAACGTCGATAAGAGCCGCTATACTCAAAGCCTACTTAAATAGAAAATTCAGAAATCATAATAATCCACCTAAAGAAATTCAAATGGCATTAGATTTAGAAAATAAAAACCAAGCGTACTTATGTGGCCGCTTGTTTGCTATCCTTGAAAAGATCCAGAGTGATGCTATCCCAGGAGCAAATTCTACGATCAAAGAGCGTTACTACGGTGCAGCGTCGACAACCCCGACAACTGTATTCGGCCGCTTGTTGTCTTTATCCAGACATCACCTTGCAAAATTTGATACCGGGAAATCTGTTTATTATGAAAAATTATTGCAAAGTGTTATCACCAACCTGGATAGTAACGGGTTACCTAAGTATTTATCGATGGATGACCAGTCCCGTTTCGCAATCGGTTATTACCATCAAAGAGAAGATTTATATAAAACAACAGACAAAGAAAAAAATTAATAGTATACAAATATGGAAACTGCAATAAAAAATCGTTATGACTTCATTTATTTATTTGATGTACAGGATGGTAATCCGAACGGTGATCCCGATGCCGGAAACTTACCCAGAGTTGATCCGGAAACAGGAGAAGGTCTGGTTTCCGATGTCTGCCTGAAACGTAAAGTCCGGAACTTTGTCCAAATAGTAAAAGATGGAGAAAGACCGTATGATATATTCATTAAAGAGAAAGCGGTATTGAATAATCTGATCACTGAAGCGCATAAACAGGAAGGGGTTAAAGATATAAAAGAGAAGGGAGATAAAACAGAGGCTGCCCGGCAATGGATGTGCAGAAACTTTTATGACATAAGGACATTTGGAGCCGTACTAAGTACTGGTGAAAATGCCGGACAGGTTCGTGGCCCTATCCAATTTACTTTTGCCCGTTCTATCAGTCCTATTGTTACCGCCGAACATAGTATAACCCGTATGGCTGTGGCTACGGAGGATGAGGCTAAAAAACAGAGTGGAGATAACCGCACCATGGGACGTAAATTTACAGTTCCTTACGGACTATATAAAGCTAACGGATTTATTTCCGCTCATTTAGCCGCACAAACCGGATTCAATGAAGAGGATCTGAACTTATTTTGGGATTCATTGAAAAACATGTTCGATCATGACCATTCAGCAGCCAGAGGAATGATGAATGCCCGCAAATTGATCGTATTCAAACACAGTACAGCATTAGGTAATGCTTCAGCTCATTCTTTATTCGGTTTAGTGAAGGTTCAACTTAAGGATGACCAACGCCCACCCCGTTCGTTCGACGATTATATTGTTACCATCGACAAAGATAAACTGCCGGAAGGAGTAGAAGTTTTGGACATGATATGATAGAATACGGAGATGAGGACCTATTGATGCTTTCCGGAATCCAACACATAACTTTCTGTAAACGTCAATGGGCCCTTATACATATCGAACAACAGTGGGCGGAAAACAACCTCACTATTGAAGGAAACTGGATGCATCAAAAAGTCGATGATCCTACCTTGATGAACCGCAATAAAGGCATAGTAACATTAAGATCCGTAACGCTTGTCTCCAGACGGCTGGGACTTTATGGTATCTCTGATGTAGTAGAGATGGTCGCTTCCACCTCCGGACAAAATTCAATAAGACATCCTAAATATCCGGGATTCTGGCAATTAATTCCGGTCGAATACAAACGAGGCAAACCTAAAAAAGATCAGATAGATGAAGTCCAGCTATGCGCACAAGCGATTTGCCTGGAAGAGATGTATAACGTCAGCATAGAAAAAGGCTTTTTGTATTATGGGGAAACTCGCCACCGAGAAGAGGTCCAGTTTACTGAAGAATTACGGAAACTGGTTGAAAATAAATGTGTCCAAATGCACAAGCTATACGAGCAAAAAGTTCTTCCGCCGGCAATATACAAAGCGCATTGCAAGTCATGTTCTTTATGTGACGTATGTATGCCTAAAGTACTGACAAAAACACCGAAAGTGAATACTTACCTGTCCCAGTTATACGATTAAAATATGAGAAAATTATTGAACACATTGTATGTAACTACTCCTGAAGCCTATTTAACTAAAGATGGAGAAAACGTTGTAATTAGGGTTAAGGAAAAAGATATATTCAGAATTCCGGTTTTAAATATAGAAGGTATTGTCACATTCGGATATATAGGTGCTTCTCCGGCATTAATGAAGATGTGTGCTGAAAGAAATGTAGGATTATGTTTTTTAAGTGCTAATGGACAGTTTCAAGGTAGAGTCTCCGGTCCGACAAAAGGAAATGTCCTTTTACGAAGAACACAATACAGGATTGCCGACGATGCAAATAAATCACTGGAAATCAGTCGGCTTTTTATTGCAGGAAAGATAGCAAATTCCCGGACGGTTATCGATCGTTTCAAAAGAGATCACATTTCTTCCGACAAACAGCTATCCTTGTTTTTATCCGTATCTGAAAAGTTAAAGAGATCAAAGAATCAGGCTTTAGTTGCTGAGTCCTCCGATACATTAAGAGGTATAGAGGGAGAAGCCGCTACAACTTATTTCTCTGTATTTAACCAGATGATCATATCGCAATGTGAGGATTTTCCTTTTAACGGGAGGAACAGAAGACCGCCCAAAGACAAAGTAAATGCTCTATTGTCATTCGTTTACACATTGCTGAATCATGAGGTACAGTCTGCATTGGAAACAGTAGGACTTGATCCATACGTAGGCTTTTTACATACCGATCGACCAGGAAGAGCGAGTTTAGCGTTAGATATGATGGAAGAGTTACGAGCCTACCTGGCAGACAGGTTGGTTTTGTCCTTAATTAATCGTAAACAGATATCCGGTAAAGGTTTTGTCGAACACGGAGATAACGGGATTGTAATGGACGAAGATATCAGAAAGGGAGTCTTACTCGCTTGGCAGAAGAGAAAAAAAGAGACAATAATCCACCCCTACTTAAATGAATCCGTACCGATAGGACTGATCCCATATATTCAGGCGATGCTTTTAGCTCGTTTTTTGAGAAACGATTTAGATAATTATCCGGTCTTTTTAATGAAGTAAGTTTATGTATGTTCTAGTTACATATGACGTAGAAACGATGACTTCCGACGGACAGCGCAGGTTACGTCAGGTAGCACGTCAATGCCTGAATTATGGCCAACGCGTCCAAAATTCCGTTTTTGAATGCTCTGTCTCGCCTGCTCAATTTACCGAGTTAAGATTAAAACTATCGGATATCATCGATCATAAAAAAGATAGTATTCGTTTCTATTTCTTGGGAAATAATTATTCTAAAAGAGTTGAATACATAGGTGTCGTCACATCCTATAATGTAGAAGATGAACTTATAATATAACTGTTTGCGAACATTAAGCATTAACAAAAAGCTGGAGTTTTCGCAATCATTGATTATTAGCCTATTAAACACTCCTATTAGTTTTATTTCATCAATAAAAAATCCAAAAAGTTTATTATCGCATAAATGCATTGATAACAGACTGTAAATGTTTGCATTATTTGTAATGCAGTCGTACCTTATATAGGTACGTGGATTGAAACTCAAATCAAATATATTCTCACACTCGCTTAACCGTCGTACCTTATATAGGTACGTGGATTGAAACTTGCCGATATTGCTCGTGCCAATATTGTCGACGGTCGTACCTTATATAGGTACGTGGATTGAAACTCCATCTGTTACATTGACACCTGGAGGTGCGGAGTCGTACCTTATATAGGTACGTGGATTGAAACCGTTTGAGTTTGACGAAAATGGACATACTAAAGGTCGTACCTTATATAGGTACGTGGATTGAAACGATGCACAATGGGACTTCATCTGCAAGAAATTCGGGTCGTACCTTATATAGGTACGTGGATTGAAACCCTGTTGCTTTGGTAACAAATAACGGGTTGAAGTGGTCGTACCTTATATAGGTACGTGGATTGAAACTCTTCCTCTGGCACTACCACCACTCCGGCAAGTCGTCGTACCTTATATAGGTACGTGGATTGAAACTTTACTTTTATCTCCAAATCCAATATATCTATTCGTCGTACCTTATATAGGTACGTGGATTGAAACACATTACCTACCATAGAAAAAGATTTCGAACTGGTCGTACCTTATATAGGTACGTGGATTGAAACACGCGGTATCATGGTTGTTATACTATCTGAATATGTCGTACCTTATATAGGTACGTGGATTGAAACTGGCGCATTGCCATGAATGTAGACACAGCATCAGTCGTACCTTATATAGGTACGTGGATTGAAACATTCTAATGAAAAAATGTAATGTTCCAGAATCGTCGTACCTTATATAGGTACGTGGATTGAAACCGGTATCAAGATGCTCGAAAATATAGCAAAGGGAAGTCGTACCTTATATAGGTACGTGGATTGAAACAATCGATCGCGAAGCGATACCTATCTGCCGAAGGTCGTACCTTATATAGGTACGTGGATTGAAACAACGTGGGTTTGCCGCTCAATAGTTTGCGCTCCGGTCGTACCTTATATAGGTACGTGGATTGAAACACGGCATGGAGTTTTACTTATGCCGCCTATGACGTCGTACCTTATATAGGTACGTGGATTGAAACCGGGGGTGATACTGCAAGCCCGCTACAGGAATGGACAGTCGTACCTTATATAGGTACGTGGATTGAAACTATATTAAGGTAATCGGGACATTCGCATTGGGTGTCGTACCTTATATAGGTACGTGGATTGAAACTATACAATATAGAAATTTGGATAAATTAGATATAGTCGTACCTTATATAGATACGTGGATTGAAACTACGCTGATTGCATCGGTTCTGGAACGCCTATTATGTCGTACCTTATATAGGTACGTGGATTGAAACTGCAACTATTACCTCGAGTGCGGTAACGCATCTGAGGTCGTACCTTATATAGGTACGTGGATTGAAACCCAGTTTTTGGGCATCTTTATAAAGTATAGTCTGTCGTACCTTATATAGGTACGTGGATTGAAACAGACCAAATCCTTGCTGGTATTAACTCTGTATCTGTCGTACCTTATATAGGTACGTGGATTGAAACTGGAGTAAGGGTATCAATGACTACCTGAACGAGAAGTCGTACCTTATATAGGTACGTGGATTGAAACCTTTGAAGGGTTGGAAGATAGCAGTAAGCCGTCCGTTATACCTTATATAGGTACGTGGATTAAAACGAGTAAAACATACCTGCAGTCGACACAATTTATTAAATTATCAATTTCATTATTTTACCATGCAAGACAGAACTGCTCCACCCTTCTTCTTTACACGCTTTTGCATAATCGTCACGATGTAACTTATTATCTATCAGAAACAATTTCAAAAAATGAGTCCAAGTAAGCTTTTTCGATAAATCAGACACTATTTCAAGTTCTGGAAAATATACGCAGAACAACTCCATTTGAAGCAAGTGTCTAACTTCAAATTCTCTACCATAACGTTCCACTAATTCACGAGAAAGATATTTAAATGTATCTATCCGATGAAGTGTTGTCTCTTTACTGTAAAGATCTTGTTTAATTAGTCTACCGATTTCCCAATACAATATGTTTTTGTCTGCATTCAATCTTCGACTACCTTTCCTCTGTGATTTTTCAATTAAAAAAAGAATATCACGAAGTAAATCTTCCCTTCTTTTCATCTGTTTTGTGATTTTTATGTACAAAAATAAACTTCAGAAATCAAAACTACAACATATTTAACACATATTCTAATATTAACACAAAATACATAAATTAGCTGAACTAGACATATATAAAATATATTAGCTGAAAAATTACATATGATAAAGGGACTGCCTCACATCTGAAGACAGCCCCTTTCAATTGACTTACACTAATAAAATAAATTAGCTGTTTCAACCCACACACCCCGCAAGGTATGACAAAATACATTGTAAAGATAGCAATCCAATCCCATTTACACAATCACCCTACTTTTTATTCTATCAGCAACAGTTCTTCCACCCAAGCCCCATCCAATACCAATCCAGCTTGCAGATCATAGCAATTCGGATCCTCCAAAATGAATACACCTGAATATTCGATGACTTTACCACACCGCACCAGTTCTTCGAAATCCCATTTTCTAATGGATACGCTATATTGCTGTAGCTTACGTAACAACCAAAATTCCGGGCCAATCCGCTTCAATTCCTCCAGTAAGGTTGCACCATCACCATAGCCGACCAAGATGGATACCGAGTCTTTATCGTCTATCAACCGGAACTTCTCTGCAGCAGTTGCAAACATAAAGTGCATTTCTGCAAAACCTTTATATAACAGACCTTTTATATTAGCCTTATCAAAGGTGTTACAATTGCTATAGAATAAGCTGAAATATTGAGCCATACACTCCGGAGAAAACAAGTCGCTCCCATCGGAAACAGACAGTATCTCCCGCAAAGCAGCCGCTCCCTTTCCCATCAAACCACGCAAAAGAGTATTCTCCAAATTAAAGACAAAAACCTGACCTAATTTACCCACATGATTCAATTTGCCTTCCCGGTTACATCTTCCTGCCGCCTGTATGATTGAATCCAGACCGGCAAAAGCACGGTATACTACAGGGAAATCAATATCTACCCCGGCTTCAACCAACTGCGTACTTATCACACGGACTGGTTCATTGTCCTTCAATTTCTGCTTGATCAATTTTATAACTTCCATGATATGCGCGGAGCACATCATACGCGACAAATGTAAAGTCCCTTCAGGCATTCGCCGGTAAAGCTCTCGCGCATCCTTACGGGTATTTACAATACATAGCACACGATCATACCCGGACAACTCGTCGGCAAGTTCATCGAAGTTAGTGGTTGTACCTGGTTCCGGCCAATGCAGCTCCACCCGTTTAAAAGCCTCAAACAAATTATCATGCACAGAAGTAATTTCTGTCACGGGAGTTTTCAGTCCGTCAAAAGCCTCCGGCCCTGTTCCGATCCGACCGGAAAAAACGGGTAATGTGGCCGTAGTAAACAAAATGCTGGCTTTAAAAGAGGCTTGCAAGCTCTGCAAAACATCCAGTATGGGGTGCAAAAACTCAACCGGCAACATCTGCGCCTCATCCAGAATAACAACAGAGTTACAGATATTATGCAATTTCCGGCATCGCGAAGTGCGGCAAGCATACAGCGATTCAAAGAACTGCACATTTGTCGTCACAATGATCGGAGCATCCCAATTTTCCGTTGCCAGCAAAGAAGGGGACCGTTCGTCGTTACTATCCTGTTGCAAATTACTATGATGCTCCACCACATTCTCCGCTCCGAAAATATCCCGGAGCACGGCAGCCGTCTGTACAATAATACTCGTATAAGGGATAACGATGATAATCCGTTTTTTTTTGTAACGAACGGCATGAAGGAGTGCCCAAGCCATCGACGCCAATGTCTTTCCCCCACCTGTCGGAACTGTCAGGCTAAAAAAGCCGGGAAGGCTCTCGGCCATCTTCCGGCAACGGGACAGGATAGCCGCCCGTTTCTCATTGATGAAAGATGCTGGTGCATTTGCCGTAAGCGATTCCATATAGGCATCAAACCGATCCTTCAACGTTTCCATAGAATCATATTGCCCACGCCTGGCTGCTTGTTCCGGATGCATAAACCGCTCCGTATCCAAGTAGTCGGCATCAACCAGGCAAGAGAACAACATGCGAATCCATTGATGTATATCCTTCTCAAAATCATCAATCAAAGGCTGGTCTAACGAAGCAACCACCTCTTGCATCTCTTCCGGTGCATCTTTCAGCATCTCCTGGTAGCAATCTGTTTTAGACAGACGTCTATTCAAATTGGCCTCCCCGGAAGAAGTCCAGTCCAGCAACCCCGAATGATGTCCGGCTATACAATAAGCCAATGGA
>UMFS01013190.1_pt1 | contig 10302 bp, 8 predicted proteins | sample 1965071 | NCBI WGS metagenome assembly UMFS01 (sample SAMEA4836052, study PRJEB28245) | human gut metagenome | biome: gut microbiome; material: fecal sample | place: Denmark | collected 2008
CTGTGGGAAGTTGTATGTTCTTATCTTCTCTGAACGGTCACCTGTTCCTACCTGACTTCTTCTCTCTGCTGCCTGCTCGCTGTTTGCCTTTTCCTGCTCCATGTCATAAATTCTTGAACGGAGAACTTTCATGGCTTTATCTTTATTTTTAAGCTGTGATTTCTCATCCTGACATGTTACGACTATTCCCGTAGGGATATGTGTGATTCGCACTGCCGAGTCCGTTGTATTTACACACTGACCGCCGTTTCCTGATGCTCTGTACACATCAATCTTACAGTCATTAGGGTCTACATGAACATCAACTTCCTCAACTTCCGGCATAATTGCCACCGTTGCCGTTGATGTATGAATTCTTCCGCCCGACTCCGTAGAAGGTATTCTCTGCACACGATGAACACCGCTCTCATATTTAAGTTTTGAGTACGCACCTGCACCTATTACCATAAATACGATTTCTTTGAAGCCACCGATTCCATTCTCGCTCGCACTCATAACTTCTACTTTCCAGCGGTTTGCCTCGGCAAATTTTGAATACATCCTGAAAAGGTCTGCCGCAAAAAGTGCTGCTTCATCTCCGCCTGCACCTCCACGGATTTCGACAATAACATTCTTCTCATCGTTAGGGTCTTTTGGAAGCATGAGAATTTTAAGCTCCTGCTCACATTTCTCAACAGTTTCCTTGCACTCATTAAGTTCCTCTTTTGCGAGTTCACGCATATCCTCGTCACTCTCCTCGTCAAGTATCGCAAGACTGTCCTCTATTCCATCTTTTGCAGCCTTGTATTCCTTGTACTTTTCAACGATAGGAGTAAGTTCGTTCTGCTCACGCATAAGCTCCCTGTATTTTTTCTGGTCATTGATAACCTCCGGCTCAGTGAGCATCATGTTTATCTCTTCCAAGCGTCCTACAAGTTCTTCTAATTTATCAAACATCGTTTTTCCTCCATATAAAAATATTGTTTATATTTATATTCAGTGTATAAATCATAAAAATCTTTAAAGCAAAGCCTGTGTATTCTTTTTTGCATAACAAAATTTCAACTTTTATTTTACAGCCATAACAACCCTGTCATTTTCACACAAATCTTTCTTTACGACAACCTCTTTAAAGCCCTCGTTTTCAAAAATCTCTTTTACGGCTCTGCCCTGGTCATGCCCTATCTCCATAAACATCATCCCCGGACCGGCAAGATGTTTTTTTCCCTCTTTTGCAAGTATGCGGTAAAACATAAGACCATCCTCTCCGCCATCAAGTGCAAGCATCGGGTCATGCTCCCTCACCTCCGGTTCAAGAGTTTTTATCACATCGGGTCTGATATAAGGCGGATTTGATACTATAATATCATATTTTCCGTTTATTTTCTCAAACATATCACTTTCTATAAAATAAACCTCAGCTTCATTTGAAGCCGCATTTTTCTGTGCAACCTCCAGAGCCTTTTTAGAAATATCAGCACCGGTACATTCTGCTGTTTCATTAAGTTTTTTCAGTGATATTATAATACAGCCTGAACCCGTACACATATCAAGTATCTTCTTTCCATGTGCAAAGGGAAGGACATTTTCGACAAGGCACTCCGTATCCTGTCTTGGAACCAGGACATTTTCATTTACAAAAAAGTCAAATCCCATAAATTCCTGAGTTCCCGTTATATGCTGCAATGGTATATGTTCTTTTCTCATATGGATAAGTGAGAGGTATCTGTCTTTTATTTCATCAGACACTTCCATATCTCTATCAAGAAAAAATTTTGCCCTGCTCATCCCCGTAATATACTCAAGCAGATACCATGCGTCAAGCTCTGCATCTGAAATATTTGATGACACGAGTTCATTTTCTCCGCTTTTTAACAATTCCTGATATGTTATCATGTTAATCCTCATTCCTGCACATACTTTTGAACTACTGATATGTTATCATCGTAATCCTCACTTCCGTACCTTTTGTCTGAACACGATACAAAAACTGCATATATATCTTTTATAGTCACTCTGCATCCTTATCTTTCTGAAACTCTTTCCAGTCAAAGACAGCCTCTACCGAAGCTATCGCAACTTCTATCATAGAGTCATCTGGTTCTTTTGTCGTTAGTTTCTGTATAAGCATACCCGGCTTACTCAGTGCATTTACAATGCTATTTTCTGATTTTCCCGCAAGCCGTATAAACTCATAGGAAACTCCGGCTATAACAGGCACCAGCAAAATCCTACACAAAATCTTAAGCCACATATTATCAACTCTTATAAATATAAAAAATATAATACTTATAAATAATACTATAAAAATGAAACTTGTTCCACATCTTTTATGTTCTCTCGACTGTTTTTTTACATTTTCGACAGTCAGTGGAAGCATATGTTCAACACAGTTTATTGTCTTGTGCTCTGCTCCGTGATACATAAAGACACGCTTTATATCTTTAACAAAGGAAATCGCAAATACATAACCGATAAACAGTAAAATCCTTATAACTCCCTCTATCACTGCAAGAAGTTTTTCTGATGCGACAACTTTTTTCAAAAGTTCTGATATGAAAAACGGTAAAATCATAAAAATCCCAACCGCAAGTATTATCGACAAAATGACCGTAAAAGTCGTTTCCACCTTTTCACGCTTTTCCTTTTTGTCCTCGTCAATCTCCTCTGCATCATCTTCCTCGTCCTCAAAATATTTTGATGAGTCCGTAAGGCTTTTCATTCCGAGTACCAGCGACTCGACAAAAGTCACAACACCTCTTATTATAGGCAGGTCGCAGATAAAGTATTTATCTCTGAGACTTTTGCAAGTTCCTTCTTCTACCTCAATCTCTCCGTCAGGTTTTCTGACGGCAACGGCATATCTGTCTTTATTTTTCATCATGACACCCTCAAGAACCGCCTGCCCTCCTATACCTGATGGTTTTACTATCAATTTTTTGTTCATATAATACCCTCCAAATGAAAAAGAGCAAAACCAGCGTTTTGCTCCTGGTGTCACACTACTTCACGAGCATTTACCTATACAATGAAAAATGGTCACAGCCCCCTTTTGGTTGCTGTGACCATCTATAAGACCGAATCTTACATTATTCTTATACTAAAGTCATTGATACAGTACACTAATTTAGTTTGCCTGCATTCCATATTTACGGTTGAACTTGTCAATCGCACCACGAGCCTTAACAGCTTTCTGCTGACCTGTGTAGAAAGAATGACATTTTGAACAGATTTCTACATGAATTTCTTCCTTTGTAGAACCAGTTACAAACTCATTACCACAGTTGCAAACAACTTTAGCCTGATAATAATTAGGATGAATTCCCTCTCTCATGTCTTATGACCTCCATTCCGCTGCCATCACGACAGCAAATACATATCACGAAAAAGATCACACCCAGAATGTAGGACTGTATCTTTTCGATTTCAATTTTCAACACAACTTCATTATTATAACACACTTAGTATAAAAGTGCAAGCACATTTTTATTTTTAAAAATGTATCTTTCTTATCATTTCAACAAATTCCCTGTTGTTTCTTGTCTTTCTGAACAAATCTATGATTTTTTCCACAGCTTCATCATTTCTCATTGAGCTGAAAGCCTTGCGTATGCGGTAAGCCGCATCTTTCTCATCCTGTGTGAGTAAAAGGTCGTCTCTTCTGGTGCTTGATTTTGGAAGATCTATAGCCGGGAATACTCTCTTTTCCGAGAGTCCTCTGTCGAGAACCATTTCCATGTTACCTGTTCCCTTAAACTCCTCAAATACAACATCATCCATCTTGCTTCCCGTATCGACAAGTGCCGTTGCAAGTACGGTAAGGCTTCCGCCTTCTCTCATATTTCTCGCTGCACCAAAGAATTTCTTCGGCATATGAAGTGCAGCCGGGTCAAGACCTCCGGAAAGTGTTCTTCCGCTCGGTGACACCGTGAGGTTGTAGGCTCTTGCAAGTCTTGTGATACTGTCAAGAAGTATCGTAACATCCTCGCCATGCTCAACAAGTCTCTTTGCTCTCTCGATTACCATCTCTGAAACTCTCTTGTGATTTTCAGGAAGTTCGTCAAATGTGGAGTAGATAACATCAACATTGTGTCCCATGATAGACTCTTTTATATCAGTAACTTCCTCAGGTCTTTCATCTATAAGAAGAACAATAAGGTTCATTTTAGGATAGTTTGTCTTTATAGCCTTTGCAACCTGCTTAAGAAGTGTTGTCTTTCCTGTCTTTGGCTGAGAAACTATCATTCCACGCTGTCCCTTGCCGATAGGAGCAATTATATCCATCATTCTTGTTGAGATAGTCGCACCGTCCGTCTCAAGTCTTATCTTTTCATTTGGAAAGATAGGTGTGAGCTGTTCAAACTTTGGTCTTGCCAAAAGATCTTCTACCGGATAACCATTTACAGTAACAACATACAGCAATGCCGCAAATTTCTCACTCTGGCTTCTGACTTTCAAATTTCCCTTAAGAATATCTCCCGTGCGGAGTCTGTATTTCTTTATGAGTGCATGAGATACATAAACATCATTATCACCCGGCAGGAAATTGTCGCATCTGATAAATCCGTAACCCTCTGTCATTATCTCAAGGATTCCCTCTCTTGACTCACCGCTGTCAAGCTGACTTAAATCAGGCTGCTTGTCAATATCCGCCGTATTCTGTGCAGCATTATTCTGGTAACCCTGATTTCCATAACTGCCATTCTGATAACCGTTGTTTGAATATGAACCTGACTGGTTCTGATAATTGTTGTTTTGATTATAGCCGCCGTTCTGATAATTATTACTCTGGCTGTAATTGTTCTGTCCGTAACCGCCATTCTGACCGTAACCACCGTTTTGACTGTAACTGCCATTCTGATAGCCGTTGTTATAGCCATTCTGCGAATATCCGCCGTTTGACTGACCGTTATTCTGGTTATAATTATTCTGATAACCGCCATGATTAGAATTTGACTGGTAGCCGTTCTGTGAATACCCCGGATTTTGATTTGAATAAGGATTACTGCCCTGTCTTTGATTCATTCTGCCGTTGTTTCTCTGCTGTCCACGCACATTACCTGTTCTTCCGTATGATGACTGGATGCCACCCTCTCTCCTGTTTCTGTATGTATTTTTATGTTCTTCATTATAATCATTTCTCACATACGAATTCTGAAACTGTGGTCTTTTTTCATCTGCGTTCTCAATTTTATCACCGTTCTTTAAATCTGACTCTGCTGTTCCTGCCTGTTCAGCCACATTATCATGTTCTGCAGCCGGAATATCATCTTTCTTTTCTTCTTTTTTTCTGTTTTCTGTCTTTTTTATCTTAACATCTGCTGATGCATTTTCAGCATTGTCCACTGCACTTTCTGCCGCATTTGACGACTGCTTCTTTTCAACTTCCAAAAGTAACTCTAAAAGCTCTCTTTTCTTATAAGTTGTTACATTCTTCACGCCCATCTTTCTGCCTGCAACCCTAAGTTCAACAAGAGACATTTTTTCTAAATCTGACATTATTTTGCTCCTTTACAAATACATTTTGATTTTTCTTTGATTGTTTAATTTTTAAATTATATTGACGATTCCGGGATTTTAATTTCACGATAGTGTCTGAATAATTTTATAATACTTTCAATTTACTATACACAATCTTTTAGCATTTGTAAAGGATAAAAAAAGCAAGGCTGAACTGTTACATCAGCTCAGCCAAAAAAATAATTGACAATGCAATAAATTAAATACTAAATTCTCTTTTTATGGCGAAACAGCCTTTCATCAATCAACATTAAGCTTTTTGTTTAAAAGGTACACACTCATTTATATTTTTGACCAAACTTTTCATATATGGTATTCTTATCTATGTAACATTCATTTTTATATGCGGTATCGCAAACTTATATAAAAATTTCAAATCATATATCAGTAAAACAAACGGAGGATATTAAAATGACAAACAGCGAAAAAGCTATTGCACTTCACAAAGAATGGAACGGAAAAATCGACACAACACCAAAATGTCATGTAAAGTCAAGAGAAGACCTTGCTATCGCATACACACCCGGTGTCGCTGAGCCTTGCAAGATAATCGCAAAAGATAAAAAAGAAGCATACAACTATACCATCAAAGCAAATACTGTTGCCGTTGTCTCTGACGGCAGTGCCGTTCTCGGTTTAGGCAATATCGGTCCTGAGGCTGCCATGCCTGTTATGGAGGGAAAAGCTGTTTTGTTTAAGGAATTTGGCAATGTAAACGCATTTCCTATCTGCCTTGATACGCAGGATACCGAGGAGATAATAAAGACCGTTATAAATATAGCACCTGCTTTTGGTGGCATCAACCTTGAAGATATATCTGCTCCAAGATGTTTTGAGATAGAGACACGATTAAAAGAAGCACTTGACATTCCTGTTTTCCATGACGACCAGCACGGTACGGCTATCGTTGTCCTCGCCGGAATAATAAATGGTCTTAAGGTTGTCGGAAAGACAAAAGAAGAATGTCATGTCGTTGTAAACGGTGCCGGTTCTGCCGGAGTTGCCATCACTAAACTTCTTCTCAGATACGGCTTTAAGGATGTTGTTATGTGTGACAAATCAGGTATTCTCTCAAAAGCAAGCAACGACCTTAACTGGATGCAGAAAGAAATGATGGAAGTTACAAACCTTACTGGAAAAACAGGTACTCTCGCAGATGCACTCAAAGGTGCAGACATTTTTGTAGGTGTGTCAGCTCCGGGTATTGTATCAGAAGATATGGTTAAGAGCATGAACAAAGATGCCATCCTCTTTGCAATGGCAAATCCCGTTCCTGAGATAATGCCTGATGTGGCAAAGAAAGCCGGAGCAAAAGTTGTCGGCACAGGCCGTTCAGATTTTCCAAATCAGGTAAACAATGTCGTTGCTTTCCCCGGTATATTCAAGGGTGCACTTGAAGGCCACGCAAAACAGATAACTGAAGAAATGAAACTTGCTGCTGCACTTGCTATCGCAGGACTTGTAGACGAAAAGGATTTAAATGAGGACAATATCATGCCCGAAGCCTTTGACCCTCGTGTAGCAGATGTGGTATCTCAGGCAGTAAAGGCAAACATAAAGTAACTTAATATATGAAAAAAAATGAACATATAAAACGGTGGGGCGAAAAACCTTACTACTCTCTCGATTATTATTTGAAAAAAACTTTCGGTGAAAAAATATATAAAGTTGCCCTTGACGGAGGCATGAGCTGTCCAAACCGTGACGGCACTGTCTCCACGGGCGGCTGTATATTCTGCAGCAACGGAGGTTCGGGGGATTTTGCCATAAAACATGATAAAGACAATGACATAACAAGACAGATTGAAACCGGAATAAATTCACTAAAGACAAATGAAAAATTTGTTGGAGAAAAATTTATAGCATACTTTCAGTCATTTTCAAATACATATGCTCCCGTTTCATATCTTGAAGATATTTTCTTGCAGGCAATAGACCACCCTCTTATATCAGCTCTTTCCATCGGCACAAGACCCGACTGTTTCTCATCTGAAATATATGACCTTATTGAAAGGCTGAACCATATAAAACCGGTCTGGGTAGAACTTGGTCTACAGACAAAGCATGAAAAAACTGCTGAGTTTATAAACCGTGGTTATACACTGGAGGTATTTGAAAAAGCCGTTCATGAACTTAGAAAGCGAAACATAACCGTTATCGTCCATGTCATAATCGGACTTCCGGGCGAAAATGCCGATAATCTATATGAAACTATCGATTATCTTAATCAAATGGACATTCAGGGCATAAAGCTGCAGCTTCTTCATATCCTAAAAGATACTGCTTTAGCTGACCTTATGGGAAGTTTTCATATATTGACACCGGATGAATATATAGACATACTATGTGAATGTATAGCAAAACTCTCGCCTGACATAGTTATACACCGGCTTACCGGAGACGGACCGAAAGATTTACTTATAGCACCTGAATGGAGCAAAAACAAACGACAGGTTTTAAATACCCTGAGCCATGAATTAAAGGTGCGTGGCATATATCAGGGACAAAAACTTAAAAGAAATGGGGGATTTTAATGACACCTGAATCACGAAAGCTGTATAAACTGATAATACTTTATTTTTTAAGTCTGACTAAACAGCCAATGTCAAACGCTATCATCTCTGATTTTATCCTTACAAACAATTATACGGATTATTTTTCAATACAGGAAACGCTCACCAACCTGCTTGAAGATGATATGATAGAGAGTGAGCAGACGCACGCAACTTCATATTATAAGATAAAGCCTGCCGGTCAGGAAATACTTACTTTCTTTGGCAAACAGCTCCCTGACAGCACAAAGGCACAGATACGAAAATATCTCTCTGAAAATAGGGTAAGCATTGTAGAGAATACCTCGATACATACTGATTACACCCATGTCAAAAACAAAGAGTACATCGCCCGCTGTTCAATAGTAGAACGAGGCAGTGTACTCCTTGAAGTCTCCCTCAATGTACCGACCGAGGAAGAAGCGATACAGGTATGCAAAAACTTTAAAAAGAAAAATGAAAAGATTTACAGTCTTTTATTCAGCGAATTGTCGGTAGAGTAATCTGCCGGCTTTTCTTATTCATAATTTCTCTCATCATTCTCCCTAAAAATCCATCGGAATTATAACAATCGCACTAAACTCATCACCCTCCGGCTCAAACAGATAAAATCCGTCATATTTTTCAACTACTTTTATAACATTTTTTATGCCGATACCATGAAGCTCATTATTTTCTCTTTTTGTCGAAAGAAATCTCTCCCCGTCTTTTCTAAGATTTCCGTCAAAAGTATTTTTCACGGATACAATAAATTTTTCATCTTCAATAACGGTCTTTAACTTTATCATCTTTCTGCCCTTGCATTTTTCAACTGCCTCGATGGCATTATTTAAAAGATTTGACAAAACTAAAATAAGCTCCCCCTCCATCATCGTAATTCCTGCCAGGTCGTTTATTTTACATATGAATGAAGCTCCTGCCCTCTTTGCCTCGTAATATTTTGTGTTCAATATAATATTTACCACCGGATTATTTGTATCTATGACATCTTCCCCTGCCATATTTCCACCGCTCAATTTTTTCAGATAGTCCGAAAGTTCATCATACTCTTTTTTCTGAAGCAGTCCCCCCATATATAAAAGATTATTTCTATATTCATGTGATATACTTCTCTGCTGCTTTACACTCTCTTCGAGCGACTCATACATTTCCTGCTGTTTATTTACATCCAGCTCAAACAGAAGCTTTTCCCGCTTTAACTTTGCTTTTTCAGCAAGGTCATCCATAAAAAATATCACAAGTATGTTCATTGCTATAAGGCTGATCATAACTATCCAGACAAATTGCATTTCATTTTGAAACTTTACTCCGATTCCTATTTTAAGTGTAAATAAAATACAGGCTATTGATATGATGGGAAATATCATCAAAAAGAATACATCTGTTGTCTCGACACTTTCAAGCCATCTTCTGCTCATACATTTTTTAAATATAAGTATAAGCAATAACAATACCGACTTGCTCAACAGTATTACAAACACATTTATACTATATGAGCCATTTGTATCAATTTTAAATACATTGCTATCTATCAATATTGTTATTATATCAGCAGCAAGCAGCAAGAATATAAATAAAACTGATACTATAACTGCCCTTTCAAACTTTTTCTTTTCCATAATCATACTCACGGTTACAAGAATGACTATATTTAATATCTGTTTTAGTATAGGACTTTGTCCAAAAACATCACTTACAATAAGAACCAGCGTTGCCATAACAAATACATAGACAACTCTCGTCCATTTTTTAAATCTAAACTCAGGTTTATAAAATGACGAACTGAATATCAAAAAGCATGACATTTCAATAAGTATAATCAGATAACTCTGTAAAACATTCATTATAATTTTCCTCTCTGCTTTATATATTCACAGGCAACGGATTTATACCTCTGTTTTGATACCGGAAGTTCCCTTCCATTTACAAGCTTTGCATAATATCTCTTTACATCACACACATAATCCATATTAACGATAAAACTCTGGTGAATCCTTACAAACTTCTCCTCTTTAATCTCCCGTTCTATATCATCCAGCTTTTTATAAACTGTATATTCTTTTTCGCTGTCATTCTCAACTAAATGGAAACACGCCCTATGTAAAAAATTTTCAATACAGACTATGTTGTCAATATTTACCTTTTTTTCTCTCTGTTCAACAAAATCATATACAAGCTCATGGACGCTTCTTCCCATTTTTTCTAAAATAACATTCAAAGCCTCGACAATGTCAGATTCTATAGTTGTCTC
>UMFS01029251.1_pt1 | contig 10255 bp, 8 predicted proteins | sample 1965071 | NCBI WGS metagenome assembly UMFS01 (sample SAMEA4836052, study PRJEB28245) | human gut metagenome | biome: gut microbiome; material: fecal sample | place: Denmark | collected 2008
TCCAGGATCATGGCACCGTAACCGACCTTCAGCATATCCTTTTCATTGGAAACAGTCTTGGAGGAAGTGCCGGAAGAAACCAGGCTGTGGAAGCCGGAAACGGCACCGCAGGCCACGGTAACGAACAGGATGGGGAACATGGTGCCCAGCTTTGCGTTGTTGAAGCCGGTGAACACAGGCAGGTTCATGACGGGGTGGTTGACAATCAGGCCCAGAACGGCACCTACGATCATAGCCACGAACATGAAGGTGGTCATGTGGTCACGGGGCTGCTTCAGCAGCCACATGGGCAGCACGGCAGCGAAGAAGATGTAAACGAAGGTGATGTAGCTCCATGCAGCCTTGCCCAGGATGACAGGAGCGTTTGCGCCAACCACGAAGGACAGCACGATGAACACGATGCTGATGACGTTTTCTTTCCAGCCGGTGAAGTGGAACTTGTTCTGCAGCAGGCCGAAGACCACTGCGAACACCATGAACATGATGGAGACCATGCCGGCAGCGCCGTTGGTCTGAGCAGCTTCCACCAGAGCACCGTCGGTGCCGTAGGCGTTGAAGGTGCCTGCGACCATGTCTGCGAAGGCAGCGATGACGATGCCGCAGAACAGCCAGCAGAACAGCAGGAACAGCTTGCGGCCGGTCTTGCCGATATACTTCTCGATCAGCATGCCCATGCTCTTGCCGTCATTCTTGACGGAAGCGTACAGAGCGCCGAAGTCGGTGACGGCACCGAAGAAGATGCCGCCCAGCAGGACCCACAGCAGAACGGGCAGCCAGCCGAAAGCGGCAGCCTGGATGGCACCGGTGACAGGGCCTGCACCGGCAATGGAGCTGAACTGGTGGGCGAACACCGTCCAACCGTCGGTGGGAACATAGTCCCGGCCATCCTCATGGACAACAGCCGGGGTCTTGGCGGTGGGGTCGATGCCCCACTTGTTTGCCAGCCAGCGGCCGTAGAGTGCGTAAGCACCGAACAGACACACGGCGGCGATCAATACGATGACCAGCGTATTCATTGTTTTTACCTCTTTCCTTTTTTCATGCGGCAAACCGGCCAGGTGCACAGCGCCGTCCGGCAAGGCTGGCAGCACCGCAGGGCGTAAAAAAGCCCTCGTCCATCCGGAAGATCTTCCTTGGGAGGAAGATCTTTCCCGAAGACGAAGGCTCACACATCCACTGCACAATGTGGATGATTTGCTCCGCGGTACCACTTCGCTTGCTGTCTGTGGACAGCCACTCCCACGCATGGCACATCTGCCATGCTGCCCGGTAACGGGGGCTGGACGGCGTTGCATTACTCAGGACGGTCAAGGTCCCGTTCACACACGCTGCTTGCAGGGGAGGGTCATTTGCTCCTGACTGCCGCCGTTGCATCAAAAAGGGCGGCTCGCTGAAAGAGGGTGCTGCAAATGATCATGTCCTGTTCGTCGCATTTGCCGAATGATTGCTCCTACTTTAGGGCAGAATTCATAATTTGTCAATATATTTCCCGGAAGTTCGGAGGATGCGCCAATTCGGCAAAGAAGTTCTAAGAGAATTTTAGGTGATTTTTATTCATATATGAAAAGAGCTAAATTGAACAGTACATTTCCTGAAAAGAGTTCACGCAGAATGCTTGACTTTCACACTTTGAAGTGCTAAAGTAATAACACGATGAACCGACCCGATGTGATCAGAAGAAGGAGAACTGTTATGGCCGAGAAAAATCCCAGAAGAAACGAAACCATCGACGCGCTGTTCGACGCGATCCTCAGCCTGGAAACGCGGGAAGAATGCTACGATTTCTTCGAGGATCTGTGTACCGTCAAGGAGATCTCGGACATGGCGCAGCGTCTGGAGGCAGCAAAGCTGCTGCTGGACGGCAGCACCTACGAGCAGATCGTAAAAACGGTGGAGATCAGCACTGCCACCATCAGCCGCATCAACCGCTGCATCCAGTACGGCACCGGCGGCTACCGGCAGACCATTGAAAAGGTGCGCGAAAAGCAGCAGTAACGCCGCCACACGGCAGGGCATAGGATGGGGCGTGCAAACCCTCTTGACCGGAAAGGATGGTATTCTATGTCTGCTGAAACCTGTACCCGCTCCCAGTGCCCGGAGATGCCCAAGGTCACGCTGGACCAGGCTGTGATCGACCTGATGGAGAGCATCGCCCTGCAGGAAACGGCCCTCAGCCACATTCTGTGCGCCGAAAGCCAGAAGATGAAGGTGGCCATGGGCCTGGATGGGCTGGACCTGTGCAAGCTGCTGGAGGTCAACGACTCGGCAACCAACATGGTGCACGCCGTGGCCAACCTGGAGCTCGTGCTCAAGGATAAGCTGGAGTTCATCTCCAACAACCTCTACTATCCGCCTTCCGGCAGCGGCTGTTCTGCTGACCAGTAAGGCCCTCTGCCTGCCCGGGTGCCGGGCGGGCATTTTTGTTTACCGTCTCTTCACGGAAAGTTTGCATAAAAACCGGAAAATGCATTTGTTGGAATTGCTGAGGCGGTCAATCTGTGCTATACTATAGACTGTATCACCATGAAAGTGAGGAAACCGCAATTGCTGCATTACGATGCCATCCTGTTTGACGTGGACGGGACCCTGATCGATTCCGCTCCCGGCATTCTCCATACATTGGAAGAGGTCTTTCAGAAAATGGGCGTGGACGTCACCGGCGTCAACCTGCGCCGCTATCTGGGCCCGCCGCTGCGCAAGAGCTTCGGCGAGCACTTCACCGAGCTGGACAAGATCGAGCAGGCCACCCGCCTTTACCGCGAAAGCTACGCGGTGAAGGGCAGCCACGAATGCGCCGCGTACTCCGGTGCAGCGGAAATGCTGCAGCGCCTGAAGGACGCCGGGCTGATCCTGTGCACCGCTACTTCCAAGCCCACCGAGGTGGTCACCCCGATCCTGGAAGAAAAGGGTCTTGCACCCTTCTTTGATTTCATCGGCGGCGCGTCCATGGACGAGAGCCGCGACACCAAGACCGACGTGGTGCACTATGTGCTCAGCCAGCCCATGCTGCAGGGCAAGCGGGTGCTGATGGTCGGTGACCGCAACGACGACATGCGCGGCGCGGCAGACTGCGGTCTGGACGCTGCCGGTGCACTGTACGGCTATGGCAGCCGCGAAGAGCTTGCGCCCTTCCACCCGGTGCTGCTGGCCGAGAGCTGCGCCGACCTTGCCGACCAGCTGCTGGAGCAGCGTGCCTGAAACAACGCGCAATAAAGGGAATGGTGAAAACTATGAGACAGAATACACAACCGGAAAAACAGTCGCTGACGCCCATGCAGAAGCAGGCAGTGCTGGTGTGCATTGTGTGTGCACTGGCGGCGCTGCTGACCATTGGCATCACCCTTGTCCTGATCCACCGTGGCAAGGAACCGGCTGCCTCTTCGGAGCAGCCGGGCACCGAGCAGCCTGCGGATGATGCAAACATCGCCGACCATTACCAGATCAACGAACAGTCCAGTGCACTGCTCCCCGAGACGGCGGACGCGGGTGACGCCTACCAGAGTGAGACGCTGTTCATCGGCGATTCCAACACGGTGCGTCTGTATGCCAACGGCCTGATCAGCCTGCAGCAGTTCTGCGCCAAGGAGGGCATTGGCACCCATGCCGCCCTGAACGAGGGCATCGTTACCTTTAAAAAGGACAGCAGCCGCTACACCATCGCGGAAGCTGTGGCCAAGATGAAGCCCCGCCGTGTGGTCATCATGCTGGGCACCAACGACACTGGCATGGCCGTGGAGGATTTCATCAGCAATTACAAGCAGCTGGTGCAGGCCATCCAGACCAGCTACCCCTACACCGACATCATCGTCAACACGGTGCCGCCGGTGCCTGCCGACCACTCCAACTATCCCAACATGGACCAGACCAGGATCGACGACTTCAATATGGCATTGCTGTCCATGTGTGAGGAAATGGGCCTGAAGTTCCTCAACACGGCCGAAGCCCTCAAGGATTCCACCGGCTACGGCAACGCCGACTATTACCAGAGCGGCGACATCCACCTCAAGACCTCCGGCCTGAAGGTGCTGCTGAACTACCTGCGCACCCATGCCTACGAGACCGAGGACCGCCGCCCGGACACCAACAACATTCCCAGCCGCGCCGAATATGTGCCCGACCCCAGTTCTGCTGTGGCTTCGTCCAGCAGTGAGGTGACCTCCTCTTCTTCCGAAGTGCAGGAGGACACCACCCAGTATCAGGCATCCTACCGCGTGGATAAGACCGGCGGCGGTACCCTGAGCGCCGGCAATGACAACGGCAAGACCACACTGACCTACAGCGTCGGTGCAAGCCAGTCGGTCAGCGTCACGGCGGTCCCGGCATCGGGCTATGTGTTCGTCAAGTGGAGCGACGGCGTGACCAACAAGACCCGCACGGATGCCAACTTCAAGCAGAATCTGGATGTGACCGCCGTGTTTGCTGCCGCCTCGGTGAAGATCAGCAGCAGCGGCAAGGCTGCAGTGGGCGGCAGCTGCACCTTCCACGCGAAGATCGGTGGCAAGTATCTGGAGGCAGATTCCATCCGCTGGTATGCCAACGGTGTGGAGGCTGCTTCTGCCGCAGGCCAGACCAGCGTGACGGTGCCCATTACGGCTGAGATGCAGGGCACTACCTTCAAGGTCTACGCAGTGGTGAGCTACAACGGCAGCACCGTCACCAGCAACACGCTGGAGATCACGGTGCCCGGTGCCCCGGCAGCTTCTTCGGGCTCTTCCAGCAGTTCTTCCGGCAGCTCCGGCTCTTCTTCGTCCGGCGGTACTGCTTCGTCTGGTTCTTCCAGCACTTCTTCCGGGGCTTCCTCCGGAAGTACATCCGGTTCTTCCTCCTCTTCTTCGTCGGAAAAGGAATCCGTCAGCAGCTCCAACGGGGCCGAGAGCACCAGTTCCTCCCACAGCGGCAGCTCGTCTCACAGCGGTTCCTCGTCGGAAGCCGGGAGCGGCAGCACCTCGCACAGCAGCAGTGCGGCCGCCAGTTCCTCCCACAGCAGTTCCGAGAGCAGCTCTCACAGCAGTGCTTCCTCTGAGAGCCCGGCTCCCAAGGCAGAAGCCGAAAATGACACGGCCGAAGAACCGGCAGCCCGCTCCTGAGCGCAGAACCCTTTGCCCCTGCGCCGCATAGGCTGAGGGGAAGGGAGGCGGTTCGATGTTCTGGGAAGAGCCGCGGGTGCCGGGCCTGCCCGGTGCAGAAGATGTGACCGACGGCAGCGTGGATTACTACGATACCGATTGGGAAACTGTAGAAAACGGTGCACTGGAGGAGGAAATGCAGAAATGCAATGCCACTCCCTGCACCTCCCAAACAACCTGTTCAGAAAACAAACCGGAACAAACCGACGTACAGGCGTATGAAATGATTTCGGAATGAACAGAAGCCAGCTCTGCCCACCGCAGGGCTGGCTTCTCCCTGTTGTAATGCCCGCCCTGCAAAGCGGGCCGGAAAAGGAAATGAGGGGATATTATGGCAAAATACTATTGCATCCTGTTTGATGCGGACAATACGCTGCTCAACTTTGACGCCGCCGAGAGCAAGGCACTGGCCGAAACGCTGATGAACTACGGCATCGAGCCGGACGCCGAAACAGTGCAGACCTACCGCACCATCAATGAGGAACTGTGGCGTCAGCTGGAAAAAGGCCAGATCCGCCGCGAAAAGCTGCTCAACGAGCGGTTCAGCCGCTTCCTCAAAGCCATTGACGCCGCCGGAGACGGCGCAGAGATGAACCGCTATTATCTGGAGCAGCTGTCCACCCACCCGGACCTGATGAACGCCGAGGTGCTGGACGTGCTGCGGGAGCTGTCGGAGGTGGCCACACTGGCCGTGGTGAGCAACGGCGTCCACAAGGTGCAGACCCGGCGGTTGGCCGAGAGCGGCGTGTCCAACTTCATGGAGGATGTGTTCATCTCCGAGAAGCTGGGCTGCGAGAAGCCCGGTGCACGCATCTTTGACGCCGCCCTGCGGGCACTGGGCGTGGAGAACCGCGAGCATGTGCTGATGGTGGGCGACAGCCTGACCAGCGACATCCAGGGCGGTGCAAACGCCGGGCTGGACACCTGCTGGTTCAACCCCAACCACACCGAGAACCCGGGCAAGGTGATCCCCACCTACGAGATCGCCAGCCTGGAAGAACTTTATCCGCTGGTCATGGAGCAGGACGAGCTGGCCAATGTGGGACTGAAGAACCGCCGCCACCAGTGCTGAGCCCCTGCGGGACCGCAGCAGAACAGAATGGATTGAAACAATGCTGATACATTTAGAAAAACTTGGAAAGAGCTTTGGCGAAAAAGTCGTGCTGCACGATGTGACGGCCAGTGTCGAGCGGGAGGACCGTATCGGCATTGTGGGCCAGAACGGCGCGGGCAAGACCACGCTCCTCAAGATCCTGACCGGAGAATATCAGGACTATGACGGGGAATTCAGCGTGACCCATGGCGTGACGCTGGGGTACCTGGAACAGAACGCCAAACTGGACCCCACGCTGGACATCTACGGCGAAATGCGCGCCACCTTTGCGCCGGTGCTGGACGCCATGGCCCAGATGCAGGTTTTGGAGCGCAAGATGGCAGCCCAGCCCGACAACACCGACCTGCTGGCCCAGCACGACGCACTGCAGAACATCGTGGATGCCGCCGACGGCTACAACATGGATGTCAACATCAAAAAGGTGCTGTCCGGTATGGGCTTTGCGCAGGATACCTGGGAAAAGAACATTGCCGTGCTTTCCGGCGGTGAGCTGACCCGGCTGCGTCTGGCAAAGCTGCTGCTGGAAAAACCGGATGTGCTGATCCTGGACGAGCCCACGAACCACCTGGACTTTGCCACCATGGAATGGCTGGAAAATTACCTCAAGGGCTATTCCGGTGCGGTGCTGGTGGTCAGCCACGACCGCTATTTCCTGGACAATGTGTGTACCAAGATCTGGGAGGTTTCCTTCCAGACCATGACTACCTACAAGGGCAACTTCTCGGCTTATCTGCCGCAGAAGGAGGCCGCCGATGCCCTGCGCCAGAAGCAGCACGACGCCGACGTAGCACTGGCGGAAAAGCTGCAGGATTATGTGGACCGCAACCTTGTGCGTGCTTCCACCACCAAAATGGCCCAGAGCCGCCGCCGCCAGCTGGAAAAGCTGGAGATCACCGAAGCACCCAAGGACGAGACGAACCAGCTCAAATTCCGCTTTGAATACGATGTGGAACCCTGGAACGAGCTGGTGATGCTCAAGAACCTGACCATCAAGATCGGGGACCGCACTCTGCTGGAGCCCTTTACCTATACGGTGTGCCGCGGCCAGCGGCTGATCATTGCCGGCCCCAACGGCGCAGGCAAATCCACCCTGATGCAGGTGCTGGACGGCAAACGCCGCCCCTCCGGCGGTATGGTGCGCCTGGGCACCGGCGCACGGCCCAGCATTTTTGCCCAGCAGCAGAACCGCCTGGGACAGGGCAGGGTCATCGACGTGATCTGGAACAAGTACCCCCGTATGACTGAGCTGGAGGTGCGCAGCCATCTGGCCAAGCTGGGCTTCCGGGGCGATACGGTGTTCAAGCCCTGCGAGGCACTGTCCGGCGGCGAGCTGGCTCGCCTGCGCTTTGCGGAGATCGTGTTGGAGCGGCCGAATCTGCTGTTCCTGGACGAGCCCACGAACCATCTGGATATCTACACCCGCGAGAACCTGACCGAGGCCCTCATGGCCTACACTGGCACGCTGCTGCTGGTCACCCATGACCGCCACCTGATGAACAGTCTGGCCTGCCCCATCCTGTACCTGGAAGATGGCAAGGCGGTGCTGTACCCCAGCTACGACGCCCTGATGGGCCGTGCCGCCCCGGCACCGACCGCGCAGAAAGAGGCCGCCCCGGCCAAGGCCGGGTACGGCAAGGAGCAGCGCCGCCGCCGCGCCGAGCTGCGGGCCAAGATCAAGGCCTGCGAGGATGAAATGGAGGCCTGCGGTGCCCGCGAGGTGGAGCTGGACAACGAGATCAACTCCCCGGAGGTGTACAACGACCCGGACCTGCTGCGCCAGAAGAGCGACGAGCTCAGCGACCTGCGTTTCCATCAGGAAGAGCTGTTTGCCGCATGGGAGGCCGCCATGGAAGAACAGGAACACTACGAACAGTCCCAGGCCGAAGAGTAAAGGAGCACACGCATGCCAAAAAATCCACGCAGCTATGAAAAGACGCGGCACATCGCCCTGTCGGGCCTGTTGTTCGCGCTGGCCATGGCGCTTTCGTTCATTGAAGGCTCGCTGGTCATTCCGGGCCTTCTGCCCGGCATGAAGCTGGGCCTTGCCAACATCGTGGTAATGTACGCTCTGTTCTTCATGGGTGTCAAGCAGGCGCTGGTGCTGGACGTGCTCAAGGCACTGTTCGTTTTTCTGGTATCCGGCTTCACGGCGGGGTTCCTCTCGCTGTGCGGCGGCCTGTTGTCGCTGCTGGTCATGGCCGTGCTGTACTATGTGGTGCCGGTGCGGCCCACCTGGTTCATCCTTTCGGTTTGCGGCGCACTGGCCCACAATGTGGGGCAGCTGCTGGGGGCCGGCGTTATCATCTCGTCGTCGCTGTCACTGTACTATGCGCCGGTCATGCTGGTGCTGGGCCTGGTAATGGGCGCACTGACGTCCATTACCCTCAAGGCACTGCTGCCGGCACTGGGGCGGCTGGGGTTCAGCACCCGCGAAAAGCGGGGCGAATAACCGACGCCACTGCGGCAGCGGTTGCATTTTGACCGGAAATCAGTATAATAAAGAAACAAACGATTTTGATTTTATGAGAAAACCCCAGACTGACAGGGCTGCCGGACAGAACCATCCATCGGCAGCCGGGAGGTGTTTGCATCATGTCTGAAAAAGTAACGATCAAGGCAGAGCGCCGGGAACTGCATCTGCCTGCCATCGCCCTGCGCGGGCTGGTCGTATTCCCGAATAATCTGGTTCACTTTGAGGTGGGCCGCGAAAAGAGTATTGCCGCCGTGGAATGGGCCATGGCCAACAACTCCAATGTGTTCCTTGTGGCGCAGAAGGAAATGGAGCTCAGTGACCCCACCCAGGAGGATTTATTTGCTTACGGCGTCGTGGCCGAGGTCAAGCAGGTGCTGCGCGTCTCGGATGATCTGGTCAAGGTGCTGGTGGAGGGCAAGTACCGCGCCAAGCTCACCGATCTGGACACCACCGGCGATTTCCTGCTGGCTTCCGTGCGCCCGGCCCCGGTGCGTGTCGGCAAGACCGAGGACGCCGTGGAGACCGAAGCCCTGCTGCGCGCTCTGAAGAGCAGCTTTGACGAGTATCTGGGCATGAACCCGCGTCTGGCCAAGGATGTGGTGTTTACCATCGTGTCCAGCACCGATCCGGAGTTCCTCAGCGAGTACATGCCCGCAAACCTGCTGTTCCGCTACGAGGACAAGCAGGCTGTGATGAACGAGAACACCCTCGCGGGCCGTCTGCAGCGTCTTGTGGAGATGCTGCGCCGCGAGTGCCAGGTGATGAAGATCGAGAAGGAGATCGCGGACAAGGTCAACGAGTCCATGGACAAGAACCAGCGCGACTACTACCTGCACGAGCAGCTGCACGTCATCAGCGATGAGCTGGGCGAGGGGGACGATACCCACGCCGAGGCCGACGAGTACCGCCGCAAGATCACGGCACTGCATCTGGCCGAGGACAGCGAGAAAAAGCTGCTCAAGGAAGTGGACCGCCTGTCCAAGATGCAGGGCTCCAATCAGGAAGCCACCGTTATCCGCACCTATCTGGACACCTGCCTGGACCTGCCGTGGAACAGCTATACCGAGGATGATCTGGACATCAACCGTGCCCAGCAGATCCTGGACCGCGACCACTACGGCCTGAAAAAGGTCAAGGACCGCATTCTGGAAACGCTGGCCGTGCGCAAGCTGGCTCCGGACGTCAAGGCGCAGATCATCTGCCTGGTCGGCCCTCCGGGCGTCGGCAAGACCAGCATTGCACGTTCCATCGCCGAAAGTCTGGGCCGCAAGTATGTGCGCATCAGTCTGGGCGGCGTGCGGGATGAAGCCGAGATCCGCGGCCACCGCCGTACCTACATTGGTGCCATGCCCGGCAAGATCATCAGTGCCATGATCACCGCCAAGAGCTCGAACCCTCTGATGCTGCTGGACGAGATCGACAAGCTGGCCGGTGACTTCCGGGGCGACCCGGCGGCAGCTCTGCTGGAGGCACTGGACCCCGAGCAGAACAGCACCTTCAACGACCACTTCCTGGACATCCCGTTCGACCTGAGCCATGTGC
>UMFS01007359.1_pt1 | contig 10202 bp, 7 predicted proteins | sample 1965071 | NCBI WGS metagenome assembly UMFS01 (sample SAMEA4836052, study PRJEB28245) | human gut metagenome | biome: gut microbiome; material: fecal sample | place: Denmark | collected 2008
ATGGCGAGATGCGTTGCTGGTCGCACATCGTGTGAACAGTAACCAATAACCAGTTAGGAGGAATGGCAGTGAAAGCATATTATCAATTATCGGGAGAAGAAGTTTTAAGAGAAGTGAATGGCTCGGAAGAACCATTAACAAAAGAACAGATCAGTGAAAATCAAAGGAAATACGGCCCGAATGAACTGACTGAAGGAAAAAAGAAGACAACATTTCAGATTTTTTTGGAGCAATATAAGGATTTTCTGGTGATCATCCTTATTATAGCAGCGATCGCATCAGGATTTATGGGAGATATTGAAAGCGCAGCTGTTATTGTTATCGTGATCACAATGAATGCAATTCTGGGAACTGTGCAGACAGTAAAGGCAGAGTCATCTCTGGCAAGTCTGAAGAAATTATCCGGTCCGGAAGCAAAAGTTCTTCGTGATGGAGTGGTTGTTCCGATTCCGTCTTCAGAAGTTACTGTTGGAGACATTATTATGTTAGAGGCGGGAGACTATATTCCTGCAGATGGACGTATTCTGGAATGTGCAAGCATGAAGGTTGACGAAAGTGCATTGACGGGAGAGAGTCTTGGTGTCGAGAAGACGACAGATGTGATTGAACAGGACGAAGTTCCTCTTGGAGACCGTATTAATATGGTATATTCCGGAAGCTTTCTCACGTATGGAAGAGGTTCTTTTGTAGTTACAGAGATTGGAATGAATACAGAAGTTGGTAAAATTGCAAGTCTTCTGAAGACGACATCTGAGAAGAAGACTCCATTGCAGGTAAACCTGGATCAGTTTGGACAGAAATTATCCATTTTAATTCTTGTATTCTGTGCGATTTTGTTTGGAATCAGTGTTTTCCGTGGTGAGAATATTGGAAATGCCTTTCTTTTTGCAGTTGCTCTTGCCGTTGCAGCAATTCCGGAGGCGTTAAGTTCAATCGTTACGATTGTTCTTTCTTTTGGAACGCAGAAAATGGCGAAAGAACATGCAATTGTTCGAAAACTGCAGGCAGTAGAAGGACTGGGAAGTGTATCCATTATCTGTTCAGATAAAACAGGAACCCTGACACAGAATAAGATGACAGTAGAGCATTATTATGTAGATGGCCAGAGCATTTCCGCAGACAAGATTGATCTCCGGGATCTGTCTCAGAGCAGACTCCTTATCAGCAGTATTCTTTGTAATGACTCTACGAATATTGATGGTGTAGAGATCGGAGATCCGACAGAGACAGCACTGATTAATTTAGGAAGCAGTCTTGGTCTTGACCCGGAAGAAGTCAGAATAAAGTATCCAAGAGAAAGTGAGAATCCATTCGATAGCGACCGTAAGATGATGGCAACAAAGCATTCATTAAACGGAGTGCCAACGATGATTGTCAAAGGAGCAGTTGATGTTCTTTTGAACCGGACAGACTGGGTTGAGATGAAAGGGGAGACTCATGAGATCACAGAAGAGACAAGAAGAGTAATCGAAGAGCAGAATCAGAAATACTCGAGAGAGGGATTACGAGTTCTTGCATTTGCTTATAAAGAAGTATCAGATGAGACGGAACTTACGCTGGAGGATGAAGATCATCTGATATTCCTGGGGCTGATCGCAATGATGGATCCGCCGAGAGAAGAGTCAAAAGCTGCTGTAGAAGAGTGTAAATGTGCAGGAATCCGTCCGATTATGATTACAGGAGATCATAAGGTGACAGCTGCTGCCATTGCAAAGAGAATTGGAATTCTTGAAAATGAATCCGAAGCCTGTGAGGGTGCAGAGATTGACAAAATGTCCGATGAAGAACTGAAAGACTTTGTGGAAGGGATTTCTGTTTACGCCAGAGTTTCTCCTGAACACAAGATCCGTATTGTGCGTGCATGGCAGGAAAAAGGAAACATTGTATCCATGACAGGAGATGGTGTGAATGACGCTCCGGCACTGAAACAGGCAGACATAGGAGTGGCGATGGGAATTACCGGAAGCGAAGTGTCAAAAGACGCTGCAGCAATGGTTTTGACAGATGACAATTTTGCGACTATTATTAAAGCAGTAGAGAATGGAAGAAATATATATCGCAATATTAAAGCATCCATTCAGTTTCTGCTTTCGGGAAATTTTGGAGCAATCCTGGCAGTGCTTTATGCTTCACTGATGGCACTTCCGGTACCGTTCGCACCGGTTCATCTGTTGTTCATTAATCTGCTGACAGACAGTCTTCCGGCAATTGCTCTTGGATTGGAACCACATTCGAAAAATGTGATGAAAGAAAAGCCACGACCGATAAATGAATCCATTTTAACGAAAGACTTTTTGATCAATATCGGACTGGAAGGATTATCAATCTGTACCATGGTCATGATTGCATTTACAATTGGATACAAAGACGGTAATGCACTACTTGCAAGTACAATGGCATTTGCAACACTTTGCTGTTCAAGATTGTTCCATGGGTTTAACTGTAAATCAAATCGTCCGGTTGTATTTACAAAAAGAGTCTTTAATAACATTTACCTGATCGGTGCTTTTGTAATTGGAATGATTCTGATCACGCTTGTCGTGACTGTCCCTGGACTGCATAACATCTTTAAAGTGCAGACACTGACATTGTCGCAGTTACTTACTGTGTATGGTCTTGCAGCATTGAATCTTCCGATTATACAGATGATAAAGGCAGTTCGTGCAAAATTTAGAAAATAGGAGGAACAACAGTATGAAGAAAGTCGAGAAACCAAAGAAGCCATTAATCTTTTACTATTTGATTGCTTTGATTATTCTCGTGCTTCTTAACACATTTCTTTTTCCGAATATTCTAGGAAAGAATAAGGTGAAAGAAGTCGATTATGGAACCTTTCTTACTATGGTCGAGGGAAAAGAAGTATCAAAAGTAGAGTTGAATGGAGACACTATTTATTTTACAGATAATAGCGAGGAACCGAAATATTATGAGACAACAACGTTTGATGATCCAAATCTGGTAAATCGTCTGGAAGATGCGGGATGTGAATTCGGAAGAGTCGCACAGCAGGAGATGAATCCGCTTCTTAGCTTTTTTCTTGTATGGATTTTACCACTTTTGATCTTCTGGGCATTAGGACAGTGGCTTGCAAAGAAGATGATGGCCAAGATGGGTGGAGGTGCAGCAGGAAATCCGTTCATGCAGTTCGGAAAGAGCAATGCGAAGGTTTATGTGGAATCTACAACAGGAATCACTTTCCAGGATGTAGCCGGAGAAGATGAAGCGAAGGAACTGCTGACAGAGATTGTGGATTTTCTTCATAACCCGCAGAAATATACGGAGATCGGTGCAGTATGTCCGAAAGGAGCACTTCTTGTAGGACCTCCGGGAACCGGTAAAACTTTGCTTGCAAAAGCAGTTGCAGGAGAGGCAAATGTACCATTTTTCTCAATCTCCGGTTCAGAATTTGTAGAGATGTTTGTTGGCATGGGAGCTTCTAAAGTACGTGATCTTTTCAAACAGGCGAATGAAAAAGCACCTTGTATTGTATTTATTGATGAGATTGATACAATCGGTAAAAAGAGAGATAACGCAGGATATGGTGGAAATGATGAGCGTGAGCAGACATTGAACCAGTTGCTGACAGAGATGGATGGGTTCGATGCATCTAAGGGTGTTGTGATTCTTGCTGCAACGAACCGACCGGACAGTCTTGATCCGGCACTTCTCCGTCCGGGAAGATTTGACCGCCGTATTCCGGTGGAACTTCCGGATCTTAAAGGGCGTGAAGAGATTCTGAAAGTTCACGCGAAGAAAATAAGACTTGGAGATGACATTGACTTTAATGCAATCGCAAGAGCTGCATCAGGAGCATCAGGAGCAGAGCTTGCAAATATGGTAAATGAAGCGGCACTGCGCGCAGTCAGAGAGAACCGTAAATATGTAACGCAGGCAGATCTTGAAGAAAGTATTGAAACTGTTATCGCCGGATATCAGAAGAAGAATCAGGTACTTTCTTCCAAGGAAAAATTAATTGTTTCTTATCATGAAATCGGTCATGCGTTGGTAGCAGCATTACAGACGAATTCAGCACCGGTTACAAAGATCACGATCATTCCGCGTACATCAGGTGCCTTGGGATATACAATGCAGGTTGAATCAGAAGAACGGAATCTGATGACACAGGAAGAGCTGATCAACAAGATCGCGACACTGACCGGAGGAAGATGCGCAGAAAAACTGATTTTTAATTCTATTACAACAGGCGCATCGAATGATATCGAGCAGGCAACAAAGCTTGCAAGAGCAATGATCACGCGTTATGGAATGAGTGACCGGTTTGGTATGGTTGCTCTTGAGACGCAGAACAATCCATATCTGGGAGGAGACAGCAGTTTAAGTTGTTCACCGCAGACAGCAGCAGATATTGATCAGATGGTTGTAGATACCGTAAAACACGGATATGATACAGCGATGGATCTTTTGGAGAAAAACCAGAAGAAACTTCATGAGCTTGCAAAATACCTGTATGAGAAAGAAACAATTACAGGAGAAGAATTTATGCAGATTTTGACGAGAACGGAGACGTTGGAAGAAGCAGAAGGGAAGTAACAGATGGCAAGAAGCAGAAACAAGAAAACAGAGATTGAAGAAGAAATAGAGAAGCGGATACCGACAACCCGTTACAATCCGGATTATAAAGTCGGATTGACAGCACAGCAGGTGCAGGAGCACAGACTTCATGGCTGGGTAAACAGGGCAGTTGATCCTCCATCGAAGACAACGAAAGAGATTGTACATGAGAATGTATTTACTTACTTTAACTTAATCTTTCTTGTTCTGGCTATTTTGTTATGTCTGGTTGGATCCTTCCGGGATCTGACCTTTCTTCCGGTTATTATTGCAAATACGTTGATCGGTATTATACAGGAAGTGCGTGCCAAAAAAGTGCTGGATAATCTGACCATGCTAAATGCACCGAAAGCGACTGTAGTGCGAGATGGTAAAAGATCGTTGATTGATGCAGAAGAGTTGGTAGTTGATGATATTGTCATATTTAAAGCCGGCGCGCAGGTATGTGCGGATGCACAGGTTTGTGCAGGTGAAGTACAGGTAAATGAATCTCTGCTGACAGGCGAGTCTGATGAGATTACAAAACATGCCGGAGATCAGCTGATGTCAGGAAGTTTTATTATTTCCGGTCAATGTCATGCAAGACTTGATAAAGTCGGTGAAGATTCTTATATTTCAAAGCTTACACTGGAAGCAAAAGAAATGCAGAATGGTGAGCGGTCAGAGATGATCCGCTCGCTGGATAAATTGGTTAAATGCGTCGGTGTGGCAATCATTCCGATTGGAATCATACTCGTTGCACAGTCTCTGGTATTCCAGAATGCATCATTCCATTCAAGTATTACGTCAATGGTAGCGGCTGTGATCGGAATGATTCCGGAGGGACTTTACCTTCTTGCAAGCGTTGCACTTGCTGTCAGTTCAATTCGGCTTGCACAGCAGAAAGTATTGCTTCATGATATGAAATGTATTGAGACACTTGCGCGTGTTGATGTACTTTGTGTAGATAAGACTGGTACGATCACAGAAAATACGATGAAGGTACAGGAACTTATTCCAACGGAGCAGTACGATACGGAAAAGATGGAATCTCTTCGTCTTATGGTCGGAGATTTTGTTTCAGCTATGACAAACGATAATATCACAATGGCTGCAATGAAAGAATATTTTACACATTCTTCAGGCGCAAAAGCAATTTCCAAGACAGGATTTTCATCTGCGACAAAGTACAGCAGTGCTACATTTGAAGATAAGACATATGTTCTTGGAGCGCCGGAATTTGTACTTCTGGATGATTACGAGCAACATAAGGAAAAAATCACAGAGCTTGCATCTACAGGTGCCCGTGTTCTTGTGTTTGGTACTTATGCAGCGGAGATTGATGGAAAAGCACTGACAGAGCCGGTAACACCGTTGGGCTATATCTTACTTGCGAATCCAATCCGCGAGGCGGCAAAAGAAACATTCCAGTACTTTGCAGAGCAGGGAGTTGAAGTGAAAGTTATTTCCGGAGATAATCCGGTTACGGTTTCCAAAGTTGCAAAAACAGCAGGTATTAAAAATGCTGAGAATTATGTGGATGCATCAAGTCTTGAGACAAAAGAAGATATTAAGAAAGCGATTCTTGAGAAGACAGTGTTTGGACGTGTAACTCCAAACCAGAAACGACAGTTTGTTCAGGCACTTAAAGAGGCTGGGAAAACAGTTGCTATGACAGGAGATGGAGTGAATGATGTGCTTGCTTTGAAGGATGCAGACTGCAGTATTGCAATGGCATCAGGAAGCGAGGCAGCGGCACAGGCTTCTCAAATCGTACTTCTGGAGTCAGATTTCTCTTGTATGCCGCAGGTTGTATTAGAAGGAAGAAGAGTAGTTAATAATATCCAGCGTTCGGCGAGCCTGTTCCTGGTCAAGAATATATTCTCTTTCCTGCTGAGTCTTTTCTCGGTAGTATTTATGTTTACTTATCCACTGGAGCCATCACAGGTATCACTGATCAGTATGTTTACAATCGGCATTCCGGCGTTCTTCCTTGCACTTGAGCCGAACAAGAATATCATTAAAGGACATTTCCTGACGAATGTATTCCTGAAAGCACTCCCGGCAGCACTTACAGATGCATTGGCGGTTGGGGCACTGGTTGTCTTTGGAAAGACATTTGGAGTAGGAGAGCAGGATATCTCAACAGCAGCAACGATGCTTCTGGCAATTGTAGGATTTATGATCCTCTATAAGATCAGTGCACCGATGAATAAGCTTCGTGCAGGGATTCTTGGCGGATGTATTGCAGGCTTATTATTCTGTAGTATTTATTTGAATCAGCTGTTTGCGATTACCGGAATGACAACAAAGTGTATCATGCTTTTTGTTGTATTTGCGATCGCAACAGAGCCGGTACTTCGTTATCTTACGATTCTTCTTGGAAAAGGAAGATTCTATTACAGACGTTTGCGCGGAAAAACGTCGTTAGAGGAAGAAGCATAATGTGCAGCGAAAAATAAAAAACAAATGTAATTATTCAGAACGAAAATAAGATAAAAATCAAGCGGCAGCAGGGAATTATTAATCCTTACTGTCGCTTGATTCTGCTTTACTTTTAATCAAAGAAAGTTTCATGCAGTTTACGTACTGCAAGATCTGCATAGGCTTCATCGATCAGAGCAGTGATGCGAATCTCAGATGTAGTAACCATCTCTGTGTTGACATCAATACTTGCGAGTGCACCGAACATCTTTGCAGCAACACCTGAATGAGAACGAATACCGGCACCAATGACAGAAACTTTGGCAACATTTTCATCAGAATCCAGTTTCTTAATGCCAAGATAGTCTTTGCTTTCATTTAACAGATCCAAAGCACGGAGCATGTCCGATTTTGCAACAGTGAAGGATACAGATTTTGTACCGTCTTTACCAAGAGACTGGATCATGACGTCAATGTTCAGTTTATTCTTATCTAAAAGATTTAAAAGACGGAATGTGCTACTAGGCTCGTTCCCGAGACCGGCAACACGGATTTTGGCTACATTTTTATCGGCTGCCACACCACTGATTAACATTTTTTCCATTTTCGTTTTCTCCCTTACAATTGTTCCTGAATTGTGGTTTAAGCTAGAACATACCAGAAGTTCTACACCGTATTTTTTCGCAATTTCTACACATCTGCTGTGAAGGACTTTCGCACCAAGAGAGGCCATCTCAAGCATCTCATCATAAGTGATCTCCGTCATTTTATGAGCGTTTGGAACAACGCGTGGATCGGCGGTATATACTCCGTCTACATCTGTGTAAATTTCACAGACATCGGCATGGAGTTCAGCAGCAAGAGCAACCGCTGTTGTGTCAGAGCCGCCGCGACCAAGAGTTGTGATATCTTCATACTTATTGATTCCCTGGAATCCGGTTACGATGACGATCTTGTTCGCATCAAGCTCTTTACGGATACGCTCGGAATCAATTCTCTTGAATCGTGCATTTTGATAATTTGAAGTTGTATGCATTGGAACCTGCCATGCATTCAGTGACACTGCACTGACGCCCATGGAAATCAGAGTCATTGCCATTAAGGATACAGAAACCTGTTCACCGGTTGTGAGAAGCATATCTAATTCCCTGCGGGAAGGCTGCTCTGTGATCTGTTTTGCTGTTGCGATCAGATTATCTGTAGTCTTTCCCATAGCAGACAGGACAACAACAACCTGGCTGCCTTCGCGCTGCTTTGCGATACAGCGGTTTGCTACGTTGCGGATGTGCTCCAAATCGGCCACGGAGCTTCCGCCAAATTTCATTACTGTCAGCATATTTTTATCTCCCTTATATTCTCTGACGAATCTGTGTTGCTGGTAATATATAGTGTGAGCAGTAACAGCAAAAGAGTCAGAGAATTTTTAGTTACTGTTCATAGTGGGTGTGAGCAGCAACTTTATACGTAGATAAGTATAGCAAAAAAAAGAAATAAAATACAGAAGAACGTTTGTTCTATACATACTTGCAGTGGCATAAAGTGTGTGTTATACTGCAAATTAACAGAAAGCAGGTGAATAAAGATGACTCCAAAAGAAGTAATACCAAAAGTGCAGCAGGACCTTTTTACAATGCAGGATCTAAAATATCGGGATTTTCACGCAAAACTGATGCCAACAGTAGAGAAAGAATCAGTGATAGGAGTGAGAGTCCCTGTACTTCGAACTTATGCAAAGAAATTCGGGAAGACAGAAGAGGCAAAGCAGTTTCTTAAGATCCTGCCACATCAATATTATGAAGAGAACAATCTGCATGGGCTTCTGATCGAGCAGATTAAAGATTATGAACTCTGTATAGAAGAACTGGAGCGCTTTCTGCCCCATATAGATAACTGGGCAACCTGTGATCTTCTGGCAGTCAGAACAGTGAAGAATCATCTGAATTCTTATATCAAAAAGATAGATCGATGGCTGGAATCAGAGCATATATATACGATCCGATTTGGAATCAATATGCTGATGCACTATTATCTGGAAGAAGAATTTAAGTTAGAATATCCGGGGAAGGTTGCCGCAATCCGTTCAGAAGAGTATTATGTAAATATGGCCAGGGCATGGTATTTCGCAACAGCACTTGCCAAAAAGTATGATCAGGTTCTTCCATTTCTAGAAGAACAGAAGATGGACGTATGGACACATAATAAGACAATCCAGAAGGCAATCGAAAGCTATCGGATCACGCCGGAACAAAAAGAGTATCTGAGAACTTTGAAGATAAGACAATAATGTTTGTAGGAGGAAAAATAATGGCAGAAAAATTAAGAGTACTTATGATTAATGGAAGTCCAAGAGCAAACGGAAATACTAGTGTAGGACTAAAAGAAATGGAAAAGATTTTTCAGGAAAATGGAGTAGAAGTAGAGACAGTAGTTGTTGGAAATAAACCTGTCCGTGGATGTGTTGCCTGTGGAGGATGTGCTTCCAAGCAAAAATGTGTTTATGATGATGTAGTTAACGAACTGGCTTTGAAATTCGAGAAAGCAGACGGACTGGTTATCGCAAGTCCAGTCTATTATGCATCCGCAAATGCAACATTGATCGCCTGCCTTGACCGCCTGTTCTACAGCACACCATTTGATAAGACTATGAAAGTAGGAGCAAGTGTTGTCTGTGCAAGGCGCGGTGGATGTTCGGCAACATTTGACGAGTTAAACAAATACTTTACAATTTCTGGAATGCCAGTTGCTTCCAGTCAGTATTGGAATAGTATTCATGGAAGAATATCAGGAGAAGCAGAGCAGGATGGAGAAGGAAAGCAGACTATGAGGGTCCTCGCCAGAAACATGACATTTCTTATGAAGAGTATTGCCTTGGGTAAAGAACAGTTTGGACTTCCGGAGAAAGAAGAACGAATTGCAACACATTTTATTAGGTAAAGAAGAGGAGAATTAAAATGAGTTATGTATCTTTTAATGATGTGATAGAATTAAATGGAATTCTTAAAGATAAAGGTCTGAATTTCCGAATTCATCTCAGGGACACTTGTGGAAGACAATCCTTCTGGATCGAACCACTTGGTAATTGTGCCTGCGAAGGACGATATGATGAGATGTATCAGGTGGTAGAAGAGTACCTCGAAGGAAAAGGATTTTCCGTGCAGTACGACGATCAGAAGATGAATTTTGTGGTATAAATTTGTATTTAGATGTTTGAATTCTGAGTGATGAAG
>UMFS01016936.1_pt1 | contig 10202 bp, 9 predicted proteins | sample 1965071 | NCBI WGS metagenome assembly UMFS01 (sample SAMEA4836052, study PRJEB28245) | human gut metagenome | biome: gut microbiome; material: fecal sample | place: Denmark | collected 2008
TACCATTAGCTCTTCAGCTCCCGAAAAATCAAAAAGGGTATAGTCCAGAATGACAACGGCGGTGGGATGCAGGCGTAGTTGCTGTATCAGTTCTGCCTTGTTGTCGGCTTCCAGCAGCAGGGAGGTGTCTTTCTGTCTGCCCAATAGGAACATCATGCCTGCTTTGGTGATATCTTGATTGTCTGCAATGATAAATTCTCTCATGACATTGGTATATAAAAAACTCCGCTACAAATGTACACTTTTTAGTGTGATTTGCGGCGGAGTGGGAATATATATATTTATATAAGGGTTTTACCAGGAACGTCCCTTGAATATGTTGGATTGTTCCAGCGGAACCAGGTTCCCGCTCAAAGTCATGGTGTTGGAGTTGAAGTTCGGGCTGATGGTTACGGTTGCGTTGTTCCCGCCATCGGTCAGCGTAAGGAATATCTGGGCGGAAATGCCGATACCCTGGATGCTGAAGTTACAATTCACGTTGCCCCGTTTGTCGGTAGTCATTTGGATGTCCGATACGGTTCCGTCTACTGTTACACCGCCAATGCCGTTAGGACCTGGGTATACGGTGTTGAAGGCTACCTGCACGGTGCCACGTCCTTGGTTGACCAATACGAAGTTGGTGTTGGAGTTTACAAATGCGGTCTGTCCGTTGCGGAACATCACTTGGTCTGCCTCCATTACGAACTGGTGAGCTTTCAAGGCCGCCATTGCGTCATCGTACGAAATGGCATCCTGTGCTTGTTCTTCAGCTTTCAGGCGTGCACGTTCTGCGTCTCTTTGGGCTTTACGGTCTGCGCGCTTTTCAGCTCTACTCTCTTGTGCATACATGGTCGTTGTTGCCATGCTTACCAATACTACTGCTGCTAATGCAATAAACTTTTTCATAATCGAATCTTTTTTTGTTTAGGTTTAAATAAATTGTTCGTTATAAGTTTATTGCAAGAACAATGCCTATCCAGGATTGTTCACCGGTTTTTTAATTATTTTATATCCGATAGCAGCAATAAAGATACTCATTACCGGACTGATAAGGTTGAAGAAGCAATAGGGAAGGTAGGTCAGTGTGGGTACACTCAAAATGGTGGCTTGCGTCATGCCGCAGGTGTTCCATGGGATAAGCGGGGAGGTGACGGTAACGGCATCTTCCGTGGTACGGCTAAGTAGCCGGCTTTCGTAGCCTTTCTTTGCGTAAACGTTGCTGAACATGTTTCCGGTGAGGATAATGCTGATGTACTGGTCTGCCGTGGCAAGGTTCAGGAACAATCCGGAACATACGGTGGATGCTACCATGCTGGCTGTATTCTTCATGAAGCGGACGAATAGGGAAGTGATGCTTCCTAGCATGCCGCTTGCCGTCATGGCTCCACCGAAACACATGGCGCAGATGATGAGCCAGATGGTATTCATCATTCCTGCCATACCTCGTGTGGCAATCAGTTCTGTCAACATGTCACTGTCAGTTTGGAGACTGGTACTGCCATAGAATGTCATCATTATCCCTTTGAACATATTCCCACCTTCCGCTATCTCATTCAGTAGTCCCGGTTGGAAGATGAAGGCGAATATCCCTGCCAGCAGAGTGGAGAGAGAGAGTGTGATGACGGCAGGCACTCTCCGGGCAATCAGTATTCCCGTAATCACGGGAACAGCCAGTAACCAGGGAGTAATGTTGAATTTGGCGTCCAATGCTGTCGTAAATTCCGCGATCTGTTGTGTATTGTTCGTTTCGTGTGTGAGTCCCATTACTGTAAAGATGACAAGGGTGATGAGGAGAGAGGGGACGGTGGTGATCATCATATAGCGGATATGGCTGAATAACGGTGTTTCCGTTACGGATGAGGCAAGGACCGTGGTATCCGATAACGGTGAAATTTTGTCTCCGAAATAGGCTCCCGAAATGATGGCACCGGCTATCCATCCCTCTTCAAAACCTTGTGCCTTACCTATGCCCAAAAGGGCGATACCGATGGTGGCGATAGTGGTCCATGAACTTCCCGTCATTACTGATACCAATGCACAAATAATGCAGGTAGAAGCAAGGAAAAAATTCGGATGGATAATCTGCATACCATAATATATAAGGGTAGGTACCACCCCACTTATCATCCATGTGCCGCTCAAAGCACCGATAATCAATAGAATAATGATAGCTGTGGCAACACCTGAAATGTTGTTGGTGATGGCAAGTTCATAATCTTTCCAAGGGATGCGGTAGAAAGCCATGCCGATAAAGACACACATACCAGTGGTGGCAAGCAGGGAAATCTGGCTTCCTCCACTCAAGGCGTCACTTCCGAAAGTATGGATGGTGGCGAACAGCATTCCTACGAGAAAAGCGATGGGAAATAGAGAAACGAGTGGAGAGGGTATTTTCTTTGCTGAATTCATAGGGTTGTTTTTGACTATGCTTGGTTGACGAATCTATTATCAATCTGTCGTTTATAGTTTGATGCGACAAAGGTATAACAATTCTGTTCAATATCTTTCTTATCCTTTGCATGACAAATAAAAATTATCAAATCTTTGCGTTTGCTTGGAAAAATGATAGTATCCTTGTTATTTCTTGCTGTAAAGGGTGATGGACAACGATATTATTGTTAAAATAACGCCGGTGCCGACCACGCCACTCCATCCCCAAGTCTGCCAACTGCTTCCTGCAAGGAAGGTACCCAAAGAGCCGCCGATGAAGTAAGTGGTCATGAAAATCGTATTTACCCGATTGGAGGCAGACGGGTAGATGTCGAAAATACTGGTCTGGTTGCTGAGTTGGATACATTGCATGCCTATGTCTATAAGAATGACACCGGTAATGATACCTGCATAGTTGTTTCCGCAGAAAAAGAGCGAGGCCCATGCAAGCAGAATCATTCCGCAACCGATAAAGTTGAAATTGCGTATGCCTACCTTTTTTACATATTTTCCTACAAAAGATGCGGTTAAGGCTCCGGCAATGCCGCAGAGCCCTAGTATGCCGATGACATCGCTGGATGCATGGAACGGGGCTTCTCCCATTTTGAATGCAAGGCAGGACCACATGGCAAGGAATGAGCCAAAGGCCAGTCCTGCACGTATCGAGTAGATTCGTAGAGAGGGGTATTCTCTTACTAATGAGAAAAGAGACTTCATCAGCCCGGAATATTTGCCTTGGAAAGTCGGTTGTATGTCCGGTAGTACCTTTAATACAACGATAGCGCATAGTAACATCATTCCAGCGGCGATGAAGTACATTTCACGCCAGCCAAGCACTTCACCCACAAATCCGCTGACAACACGTGATGCAAGTATTCCAGTCAGTAATCCTGAGATGACGACACCTACATTCCGTCCCTTGTTTTCGGGGCGTGAGAATTGCGAGGCAATCGGTACAAATATTTGGGGTATCATGGAGCAGATGCCGGTAATGAGTGATGCTGCCCAGATGATGTAGATGTTCGGTGCCATGGCAATGGCTAGAAGGGAAAATATGAGTAGGAAGAAATTCGTTAGGATGATATTCTTGCGTCGATAGAGGTCTCCTAATGGGACGATGAACAATAATCCCAGCGCATATCCGATTTGTGTAATCATGGCAATGAGGTTCGTTTTGAATTCAGAAACTTCCAATTCATGCCGCATGATATTAAGCAGGGGTTGATTGTAATACAAGTTGGCTACGGACACGCCAGCTACGATAGCAAGTGTCCAGAGTATATGTGCCGGTAATCCTCCGTTTTCTTTCAGTTCTTGTTTCATGCTGCAAAGATAATGTCTTTCTGTTTCATGCGCAAGATATGTGAGTATGATAAGAATATGTGTGAAGTGGTATCATCTTTTTAGCCTTTCCGTTTGTTATACTATTATTTTGTTTGAGAATAATTGATTGGAGCTATCTTGGATAAGCGGAATGTTGTATTGATATTTAAAGATACGTTGGGCATGGGAAATGAATGGTTTAGAGAGTTGCTGGGTATGAAATACAGGTGGACGAAATGCAGGCTCTTCTAGCAAACGAGGGTTGGTAAGGTGAATTCGATGACTCAAGGAACCTACCGTTCCCCCATTAGACCGCCTCCTGATGACATACTTGGGATTATCCTGCTATTGACTGAAAACTCGGGTATATATTAGTATGAATCATTATTACTTAAACTTATAATAGTATGAAACATTTATCGATAATAATAATAGTAGTGTCATTATGCGTTTTCCTGCTATCCATCGGCGTATATCATAAGGTTCCCTGGTCTGTTCTGCCAATAGTGGCTAGTGGAATCTGTATATTATGTTGGCTTTTGTTCCATTTACTCTGTATCAGTGAAGAAAGAGATTTACTGAAAGAGGGAAATCAGTATTTCATTGATACCTTTCAAAACATACGTAATCCCATTTCTTTGATTAAGACACCGTTAGGGGCAGTTTACGAAGGAGACTGTCCGGAAGACATAAAGAAGGAACTGGCTGTTGCACTTCATCATATAGGCGGGCTGGAGCAGCACTTGATAGCGTTGATGGAGTTGAAACGACTATTTGGCAATTCTGGTAGCCTGGTAGTTGCAGAACATGAAATCGGCGCATTTATGAGGAAGAAAGTGTCTTTTTTACAGTCTCATGTGGCCGGGTTACAGATGAAGCTGGATTTGGTTCCGGATTTTGACTATGCAAGCGCTTGGTTTGATCCGGGAAAGATATCTCCGGTTATCGACCGGTTTGTATTGAGTGCCATCGAGTGTTCTCTGCCGGAAACGCATCTCTCGATGCAGGTTTCGTTGAAGGGAGATTACTGGGCAATCAGGATTAAGGATACAGGCAACAAGCGATTTCTGAAATGTTGCAGATGGTACTCGTCGCGGCTTCCTATTCTGCGACCTCTGCATGGCAAGCAGTATGGCATGGGCGGTGTGTTTTTTGACAAGTTGATGAATATATGTGACGGGAAAATACTGACTTTGGAAAAGGAGGCTCTGCTTCGATTTCCCATAAGATGTTCGTGTGCGGTTTCGGGGGAGTATACATCCTTAAATATTCCGGACACTTTTCAGGTGAATGAGTCGGAAATAGCTTTCCATGGTTTCTCGAAGAAAAAAAATATGGATAGACCTTTAGTGATACTTGCGGATAATGACAAGGGATTCAAGGATTATCTTGAGAAACGTTTATCGGAATGTTTTGTAGTGAGGAGCTTTGATGACGGTCAGGAAGCATTGGAGGTAATATGTGAAGAGTATCCGGATTTGGTGATTTGTGATATCATGTTGAAAGGTATGAGCGGTGAGGAACTTTCTTCTAAACTGAAGACGTCGAGGGACACCTCCTTTATTCCGGTGATATTGATGGGGGCGCACATTGATGTGAAACGGCGGGAAAAGCGTTGTTCTTCTCAGGCTGATCTCTTTGTATGTAAGCCCTTTAATCTGGAGGACCTTAAAGTGGAAATATCCATATTGATAAATAATAGCCGTTTTCTTCGGAAGACATTTCTTCAGAAAGTTTTTGGAGAAGATTTTTTAACGAAACCTATGGAGCGGGCTCAGCAGGATGCCAATCTGGCATTTTTGAATGAAGTGAAGCTTTACATTATGGAGAATATGGATAAAGAGGATTTGACAGTAGATGATATTGCCTCCAGGATGTGCATGAGCCGGACAACCTTTTATAATAAGTGGAAGTTGTTGACGGGAGAAGCACCCAAATATTTGATTTCGAGAATCAGGATGGAGAAGGCACGGGAACTTTTGGAAAGCGGAAAATTTTCTGTGACTATGGTTGCTGAAATGGTGGGTATGCGAAATATGAAAAACTTCAGAGGCAGGTATAAGGAGTATTTTGGAAAAACACCGAAGGAGTTTATGAAAAAAGTATGATATTTATCTGAAGAAAACTTTCATAGAAAGGCTGTCACATATTAGATAATGGACAGCCTTTGTTTTGAAATGGGAGATAGGAGAACTGAACATCCTAAGCTATCTATAAAGGAAAATCTCTCATCGTTTTCGTTTTGGGGATAACTGGGTATATATGATTAGCTTTACTTGCCGATGCAAAATGTTCTTTATTTGATGTAATTTATTGATTTATAGGGTGTTTTCTGATTTATGTGTGGGTGAGAGCAACAAAGTAGCAACAAATTTGTAAAAGCACACCTCTTTTGTGTTGTTCTCAGGTCTCAAAGATACGGATTTTGTTGCTCTCGCAAAATCATTAATCAAGGTTGGTTCATTCCCCGATGAAGTGTGTTATAAAGTCTCCCATTATCTCTGCAAGGAAGAAGATGACTTCACGAAAACAGGGTGTCCGTAACCCGTGAACACCCTGCCTTGCTATCTGAAAGTTATTTTCATCGAATTTTCTGTATTTGCCGCCTAAATCTTTTATCGGTGTAAATTATCGTTGCCGGAATCATCGGGGCACATAGAACGCCATTCGGCTTTGGTTGATGCCCCGATGTTATTTCCGTGTATAAGTATTTGTTTGAATAAGCGAATTACTCAATTCTGTATCAAACAAAGTTATCGTATTGTTATCAATGATTTTGTAATCCCACGTTTTCCCGACGAGAGCGTTGAAATAATCACTCTTTTCACTATGAACATGGTTAGCCACTATCTGACCTTTCTTTGTATTCACATAAAAATAATACTCAGCTTCATTATACTTTGACTTGTATTGCATTTTCCCATGAAAACTTATTGGAACATCATTCATCGTGCTTTTTTTCTGAACAGGGGATGAATAAGGGGAAAATACTATTGTGGTGATATCCATAGCCCCCTCGTGTGAGAATGTACCGTTCAGGACTTGAAGGACTTCACGTTCTGATGATGAAAAACCTGATGTCAGTTCTTCATCATCATTCGAACAGCCAGAGAACAAAACAACGCCTAATAATAGGTAAAATAAGTAAAAGAATCTATTTTTTGTCATGGTTATAAATATTTGTTTGCCGCCTCAATCAGAGCGTCGGCGTGGTTATAAATGTCGTTTATTGATTGAATTTTTATCATCTGTTCCGCTTTGTTATCATCAATGATTGCGAGCCGTTTTCTTGTGGGAGGGTCAAAATAAAAACGGCAGACGGTCTTCCGAACATTATTGTCTATGGAAACCCCGAAATAAGAACGTGTGTCTTTATAAGTGATTCGTTCAACCGGGAAAACGTTTCTCAGAAGTGATTTCACGATATAGAACGCTTCCAGTTCTTCCGCTGTGGTTACAATGCCGTTGTCGGGTTGTTCTTCATCTGTCGGCTGTTGAACTGCTGTGATGCTCTGTTCTGCGGGCTGTTCTTCGTCTTTTATGGCGGCTTTCAATCGGTCTGATATTATATCGCTAACATAGTTGTTGATTGTGCGCTTTACAAGCGTTGAAAACTGTTCAAGCACTTTAGGGGTAAATACCCCATCATACACTTGTTTCCCGAAGAACCGAACAAAATCAGGGGATGGGTTCGTGAACTCTTTCCCGATGACGGTTCTCAGTTCCCCCATATATTTAAGTTCACTTGCTGAACTCAAAATCATATCAACATCAAAATACGATTTGTGGAACTTTTTCAACTCTTCTATTTGCGTGTCTTTTAGGTCAAGCATATTGATTTCCAAAAACGGCTTTTCATCCATAATATTAGGTTCTGAAAGGTCTGTGTAGAACCTATATGTTATACCGTTTGTCAGGACACCGAATTTAGCCTTTGAGACGTTGAAGTAACGCAGCAGTTGATTGTCATGCAGGTTCAGGTCTTGCTCCCAATGTTTGCATTCAATAAGTATTATCGGCTCGCCGTCTCTCATTATGGCGTAGTCAATTTTTTCGCCTTTCTTTGTGCCGATGTCACAACACATTTCAGGCAATACCTCCAAAGGGTTGAAGACATCATAACCCAATGCGTTTATAAAAGGCATAATCAAAGCCGTCTTTGTCGCTTCTTCTGTCGGAAGATTGGCTTTGAGGGTATCAATGCGCTCCGAGATTTGTTTAATTGAATCTTTGAAATCCATATATCTGTTATTTAACGGTTCTTCTTATAGTGGTTGCCGTTGTTCACAGATACACACAAAAAACGTGGGCATTCCTTGTCGGTAAGAGGCATCGCCAAACGCCCAGTAACTCTACAAAGGAAATGCCCACGTATATGACGTGGGCATTCACCATTGCTTTTGAGTTACTTAGAAATTTTGGCGATTTTCTTACCTCAAAACAATAGCAAACGCTATACTTTTCAAATATGTCGGTTCAAAGATACTGATAATTGCCAAAATTCCGATATAATTTACGATTTTATTTCTTTATAAGTTAATCAGATAAGCCATTTTACAAAGGATAAAATCTTTTTCCTGTAAACTATAACAAGAATGAAAAGAATGACCCAAAAGCCGTAAATCTGTGTTTTCTGCCACCAAGTAAGGTCTCGGGGAACTTTCACGATTTTTGTCTCTGTTACGGTCTTTGTCTTATAAATAGTGCTGTCTTTGCGTTCAACGGGCTTTTCAAACTCTACGGGCTTTTTCTGCGGCTTAGTCTTCAAGTCATGGTATAAAGTTCCGTCAGGGTTTATCCGAGCGTTAGAAGTTGCGTAATCGTTTTCAAGATACGATGTACTATCGGCTGTTTCACGTTCTGACGTTTGTGCCGGTATCTCAATAAAGACAGTATCGGGTACGTATTCAATACGGGTTTCAACCCTAACGTCCACGCTGTCTTGTTGATGAATGTTTTCAGAAAGGCGGCTTGAAGCACAGCCGCCTATAATGAATGTTAACAGTAAGAGTAAGGGAAGATGTTTCATTTTCAGATTGTCTTTAAGTAGTTGATAATACCTTTGACATGAAGACTGACAATCGTTTCTTTTCCAGCTTCTGACAGAAGAAACGCCACGTCTTCTTTATTGTCTTGAAAAAGGTTCTCAGTCAGAACGGCGGGGCATTTCGTGTGTTTCAAGATATACAAATGCCCCTCCTTGTCGGGGTCTCCGTCCGTTGTGTCCTTTCTAATTTTGAAGTCTGTTTCCTCTGCCGCCTTATACAGACAGTCTGCCATTTTATCGGCGGCTGTCTGACCGACAGAAGTCCACGCTTCCCATCCACGTGCGTTCATCCATTGAGAACCGTTTCCCGCTGCATTACAATGAATAGAAACGAGAATGACGTTCTTCGTTCCTACTCTGTCACAAATGGAATTTACACGCCGACACCGTTCGGATAGGCTGATGTCGTTTTCTTCTGTGACGATACGTTCAGCGTCAAAGCCTCGTTTCTTCAACTCCGATACAACTTTTTCGGCGATTTCTCTTGCGTATTTGTACTCTCTCAAAGAGCCGTCAGGGGAACGCTTGCCCGCCGTGTCAACCCCGTGACCATTGTCAATTAGAATTTTCATACTCGTTCTTATTTATATTCGGGTAATAGGTATTGAATATTCATCGCACATCGGTGCATAATCTCTCTCGCTTCATCTTCTGATACATGAATCGGGCGTGTGAACTCACAGAAGATTGAACCGACCCAATCATGCGTGTTGTCATTTAAACGCTTTACCACAGCCGCCTCGCATCCGTAACTTGATAGGATTGATTTTGCGTATTTGTCTTGAACCTGAGTGTCTATATCCGTGATATACATAAACAGGTTTTTAACCATATCAGAACTGAATTTAGCCACGTCTGCGATACGAAGATTTTGTACGTGTGGCTTCATTGGCTCAACACCTTTACGCTTTACTTCATAATAGATTGATAACAGACTTTCATTGCCCAACGGGTGGGGCTGAACAATATAAACTCTGTCAGCGTCAAGTTCGTGAAGAATGTTCCATAATTCCCCGTAAACGATGGAAGAATTATCGGCTCGGCGAATGCTTTTGATTTCTTCATCCTTTCTGAACTTCTCAATTTTTAAGTCCGTGAGCTTGTTTTTCGTGTACTGATTATAAGCAAACCATGCGGCGATGATTGTGCCTATTGCGCTGATAATAGCTGGTAAATATTCCATAAGTCTTTGATTTTTATTTGCAAATATATACAAAATGATTATAATGTAATCACTTTTAGGGCTGTTTAATTGTAATCTCTTTTAATTCTGTCTATTGATTACTCTCGCTGTATAGGTCAGGGGATAACCGCCTTTGCTGCCTCCTTTACTTGAATCATATATAAGCAACACCGTGAGACTGTCACCTGCTCCCATTGCCAAACTATCCCAATGGTCGTTGTCCCAATGTACCAGATTGGG